>ENA-OUOG01004418-OUOG01004418.1-marine-metagenome-genome-assembly--contig:-NODE-4418-length-12159-cov-4.134911_pt1 | contig 12159 bp, 12 predicted proteins | sample MGYA00248635_ERZ508505 | MGnify/ENA primary metagenome ERZ508505 (study PRJEB26176, sample SAMN06267871) | marine metagenome | isolation source: Saanich Inlet, British Columbia, Canada | place: Pacific...
GCAATTGCCAACGCTGCCTTTGGTGTCATCAAAGAGACTGTAGCCAATGGTGGTGACATTATGGCAGCGGGTCAGCACATCTTCAAGTTCTTTGATTCTAAGTCTGAGCTTTCCAAGAAGGCTAATTCATCAGGATCAGACTCAGAAGCTTTCTTTGCGCTGGAGCAGATTAAGCAAAATGAAAAAGACCTGCAAGAGATGTTTATCTATCAAGGCAGAGCTGGCCTTTGGGACGACTGGTTAGCCTTCCAAGCAGAAGCTAAACGTAAGCGTGATGCAGAAGCTAAACGATTAGCTCTTGTTAAGCTTAAACGTAAAGAAGCATTATGGGCATGGATTAATGGTGGGCTTATTATTATCTCAGTGCTTACTGGTGTGGTGATAGTGGCTGGTCTTATCTGGCTCATTGCAACTAAAGGAGATATCTAATGACAGAAGAATTCAAAGCTGCTGACATCAATGGTGACGGTGTCATTAGCCCTGAAGAATTTCAATTAGAGTTGAAGCGCAAAAGCTTAGAGATAGAAGACGCTGACCAACAGCGTGATCAGATTCGTAAGATGGTGTGGTGGGTGCTGGCAGGCATGCTAGGCTACCCTTTGTTTGTTATTGCAGCAAGTATGCTTGGTTTAGATAAAGCATCTGACATTCTAGGAAGTATGGCTACAATCTATTTTCCTAGTACCAGTCTTATCTTAGCCAGCTTCTTTGGTGCGTCAGCATACCAAGCTAAGAAGGTTTAATTATGTTACCAATACTAGGTTCCTTATTAGAGCTAGGCAGTACTTACATGCAAGGTAAGCAGGACGAGGCCAAGGCTAAAGCAGAAGCTAACATTGTTGGCATCCAAGCAGAGGCTGATATTAAGAAGGCGAAGGCGCTGTCAGCAACAAAGCTTGCTGAGACAGGGCAGGCACAGAACTTTGATCTTGACCGCATTGCTATGGAGCAAATGGGAAAGAGCTGGAAAGATGAGCTTATACTAATTATCTTTCTTGCCCCTATTGTTCTTGCTTTTATTCCCGGTATGGACATCTATGCCTTAGCTGGCTTTGAAGTTATTGCTAAGATGCCTGATTGGTATCAGTATATTCTGATGGGAATGATTATTGTTATATATGGTATGCGTGGCATGCTAGAGAAATTCTTAGATAAGAAAGCACTAAAATGAAACTATCTGCAAACTTCAGCCTAGCTGAGATGATTAAATCATCAACAGCAATTCGTAAAGGAATTGATAACACACCAGACGAAGTTGTCACTGCCAATCTACAGGCGCTTGTGGACAATGTTCTGCAAGTTGTACGAGATAAGTTTGGTAGTGTTAAAGTTACTAGCGGATATCGTAGTCCTCTCCTTAACTCTTCCATCGGCGGCTCTAAAACCAGCCATCACTGCTACGGCTTTGCTGCTGACTTTGAAGTCACTGGTGTGGATAACAAAGAGCTGGCGATCTGGATTAGAGATAACCTGCAATTCACACAATTAATCCTAGAGTTTTATACCGAAGGTGACCCTAACAGTGGGTGGGTGCATTGCTCCTACGACGCTAAAGACCTTAAGGCACAGGTCTTGACAGCAACCAAGGTTGATGGTAAAACTAAATACGTAACAGGGATTGAATGATACCTACCTCTTTTAGCATCATAGGGAAGCAATACAAGGTACAGCTTCTTTCTGCTGAGGAGTTTCCTGAGAGCTACGGAGAGACACACACAGCAGAAGGCATCATAAAGATACGAACAAATCAAAGTCTTTATGATGAAGCTGATACGGTCCTTCATGAATGCATCCATGCACTAGATGAAAGATTTCAATTAAACCTAACAGAAAGGCAAGTGTATTGTACTACTGTTGGGTTACTTAGCTTGTTACAAGATAACCCAGATATGCTACAATACTTAGCAAGCGCTGTTATTAAGAGATAAATATGAAAAAAGAATTTACTTCAGGACAAAAAGAAATCCTTGCTCGTAAGCTAGGATATGATGGTCCTATGCAGGGCTTTGATGAATACATCAAATCATCTCCAGCGTTAGCTGCTAAGTATAGCACCATCACAGACAAGTATGTGCAACGTATGGCTAAAGGCGGTGTTGCTCGTAAAAGTTATGCTGTTGGCGGCGTCACTCAAACTCCTTCACAAGCACCTGAACAAACAGATCAAGGAACACAGAGAACATCTGGTGGCACCTTTACTGATATTGGTGGTGTGCCTATGTCTGGAGGAGCTGCTCAATTAACTGCTGAACAAATGTCAGTGGATAACAATCAGCTGATCTCTTCCGCAGATACTACTGCCCCTACAACAGCAGCGCAGGCAGCGACGGCGCAGGCAGGACAAGCCACGACCGCAGTTGCCCCTACTCCCATCACAGCAGCAACCACCACAGCATCAACTTCAACGCCTGCGCTACAAGCCGCAATGCAGGGTGTGGGTCCTGCTCAAGGTGCTGTATCTGATAAAGCACAAATAACTGCTGCTCAGCAAGACCCTGCGTCTACACAGGTAGGTCAGGTTCAAGCTGCTCAGCTTACAGAAGCTCAAAAGGTGCAAGCACCTGCTGATCGGACGGCACAGGCAGGTGAGATGATCACAGGCACTGGTGTTGATATGACGAAGGCTGAGCAGGCTGTACAACAAACAGCAGATGCGGCAGCACAAGGCGCTGTCACTGATGAGATGACTACACAAGGACAGCTTAATAAAGTTTTGGCTGACTTTGATGCAGGTAATCCACCAGCGTGGGCTGCTGCTTCTATGCGTACAGCGACAGCAGTGTTAGCTGCCAGAGGCTTAAGCTCTTCTAGCATGGCAGGGCAGGCAATCATTCAAGCAGCAATGGAAGCTGCTGTTCCAATCGCTAATGCTGATGCTCAAGTGTTTCAGCAGATGGGTATGCAAAACCTAAGTAACCGTCAGCAGACAGCTGTGTTAGCTGCTCAGCAACGAGCTGCTTTCTTAGGACAAGAGTTTGATCAAACCTTTCAGATGAAGGTGACTAACGCTGCTAAGGTTTCTGACATTGCTAACATGAACTTCACTGCCAATCAACAGATTGCTTTGGAGAATGCTCGTATGGCCCAGACTGTTGACCTTAATAATTTAAGTAATCGGCAAGCTGTCGTGATGGCAGAAGCAGCACAGATTGCCACATTAGAAACACAGAACTTATCTAATAGACAACAAGCACAAGTTGCTAATGCTCAGTCCTTCCTGCAAATGGATATGGCTAACTTAAACAACACACAACAGACAACGTTGTTTAAAGCTCAGCAAATTACTAGCTCTTTGTTATCGGACACTGCCGCTGAGAATGCATCTAAGCAGTTCAATGCTTCTTCACAGAATCAGACTGACCAGTTCATGGCTAATCTGACAACACAAACATCTCAGTTTAATGCTGCCCAAAGAAATGCTGTAGAGCAGTTTAATACTGACCAAGCTAACTCCATCAATAAACTGAATGCAGAAGCACAGAATGCTAGAGCTGAATTTAACAGCTCTCAGCGTTTGGTTATTGATCAAGCTAACGCACAATGGCGCAGAGATGTTTCAACAGCAAACACTGCTGCCGTTAACTCAGCTAATTACCTGAATGCTCAGAACTTACAGGCAATGACATTGGCAGAGTATAATAACGAAACTCAGTTGTACAGGGATCAGATTCAGAATTCATTTGATGCCTACGAAAACGAGGCGAATAGGATTACTAACATTGCTATTGCCACCATTGATGCTAATGCGGCAAAAGGTGCGGCACGGACGAAAGCAGAAAGTGATACGTGGTCTACTATTGGTACTTGGGTTGCAGCAATTTTATAAAATGAAAAACTACACTAAATACATGAAAAAGATTGATGGTATGCTAGAGATGGCAAAGCCAGAAAAAAAGACACCTGCTTCAGGTTTGTTAGCACCTGCCAAGCTGCCTAAAAAGACGCAAGAAGGTACTGATACAGACAGCCAAATCGCAAGGTATATCTCTATAATTAGAAAACAAAAACAGGAGGTTATCAATGGACGTTGATTTTGCACTAACGGCGAATCCTATCCCCGGTATGTCTTTAACAAAAGAGCCGGGTAATTGGCCTTGGGAACAACCACCTATGTATGTTGAGTTGCCTGATGTTATTGACTACTATTCAGAACGACTTACAGAAGACGTTGCTTTTGATGGTATTGTTGAGGCTCTAAAGAATGAGGCCACTGTAACAGACCTTACTAACGTAGTGATGAAAGCTGCGGTGATGAAAGGCATACATACTATTGATGTAGGTATGCTGGCGTTCCCCGTCATCGCTGAGATCATTAAGACTGTTGGAGATATCGCTGGCGTAGGCTATGTAATTTCTCCAGAAGAATATAAGGATAGCACACAAGTAAGTGAGAGTATGTTGAAAAACCTTATTAAAGAAACTAAAGCTACTGTGGAGCAGAAGGTTGAAGAAACGCAGCCTAAAGGTTTGATGGCAAGAGGTGATAAATAATGGCTATTAATTTAATGGGCTTTGTCTCTGGCTTTGCTAAAGGGGCTACTCAGCGTATTGCTGATGAGCGAGAGAAAGAAGAGACAGCTCTTGCTAATCGCTTCAAGCTTGCTGCCGTCAATAAAATGACAAGAGAAAAAGAAGCTAATGAGTTAAAGGGATTGTACGCTGAGCGTATTAAAAACTTTAATGCGGCTTATCCTGAAGCGGCTGAAGAAGAAGTGTTGGCTGCTGTTTCTACAGAGACTAGCTACAACACGCTAATGGATGCTTATAAAAAAGGTAGCCCTTTAAATCTGAAAGAGCATTTAGTACTTAACAAAGATAGCATCCCTGAAGGCTTCACGACTGCTCGTTCATACCTTGACGAGGCGATTAAACCCCAAGTTACTGGAGGTGGTACATCCACCCAGACTAGGTCTGTGTTTGGTGCCGATGTTTCGCCTAGTGAAAAGGCCAGAGCAAGGACTGCTTCTCAGTATGGCGCTTCTGCTGATGAGCTAGAAGCCTACGCTCAAAGCTCAGGAGCTGTGGCTGATCTTCCTAGCTTTGGGAGTGTAGTCGCAGTTAAGAAAAAGAAAACAATTGAAGAGCGCATGAAAGAAGCAGGCATGTCATATGCTGATGCTGTTGAGGCACATGGTAAAGACAGTGATCAAGCTCTCTCAGCTAAAAATGCCTACGATGGTTTACAAGTAATTAAAGATACTCTTGACCCAGACAAAGCTGACTGGGCTTCAACTGTTAGTACTTTGAAGATGACTATGCTAAATGGCGAGACACCAGAGATACGAGCAGCAGCTGAAAAAGAATACGACAGAGTATTAGCTATTGAAGCTAAGGGCAAGAAAGAAGACAGCGGTGTTCCTACTGTTAGTATATTAGCACGACTTTTCTCTAGCACTGCGTCTAGAGCGCTTAATGAAAAATTTGGCTCAGAGCAGTCAAAAGATCTAATCATTGAGACATTACCAGATGGTAGCGGTACTTACAAGTATATCGGTCAAGATTCTGCGAAGAGAAAAGAAGTGAACGATTATGCAAGGTCTGTTATTGAGAAAATGGTACAGCCTTACCTAGATAAAAATGGTGTGCCTATAAACACAGACGTAGCTACCGCTCTACGCTCCATGCTAATACCTTTTGATGAGCAAGGTAGACCAATCTTTGCGCCTATGCCTTCTGCTGATCCTAATACCGATGGACAAGAAAGAAAGCCAGAGGCGACTTTGCCGCCAGCGACAGGACAAGCAGCACCAGCAGCTACTATCCCAGAAGGAAAAGACCAAGCCTCCTTTGATGCATTATGGGCTGCTGCTGAACCGGGTGACCGCATTAAAGGTCCTGACGGAAAAGTATATACTAAACAATAAAGCGAAAAGACATGGCATTTATACCACCAGCAAATGCAATCGTAGAAGAGAGCGAGGAAGAAGCTTCTACTAAAGCCGTTGCCGTTTCTTTTACTCCACCAACAGACGCTGTTGTGGAGGAGCGTTCTACGTTTACTCCACCAACAGACGCTGTTGTGGAAGAACAAGGACAGGCTATGGTGCCAACAGCAGGCTTCATGCCCATCGACCCCACTAGCGAGTTTGCTGGTATGGATATGGAGCCAGAAAAGAGCGCCCCTTCTACATACACTTTTGATGACTTGTGGCAAAGGGATGATCTGTTTAGTATTATCCAAGACTACGCTAAAGCTAGATCAGGCCGGGAGTTTAAAGGTGACATAACTAATCTGGAATCTGATCGCACTGCTACAACCGAAGACTTAATTAGAATGAGACGTGGTGAGAAGACCACCGAAACTAGACAAGAATTCGTGGCTGATTGGATGGAAAGCATGAGAGGGAAAGAGCTTAACGTTCTCATGGAAGCATTGCCTGAGCTTAACTACATCCGCAACGCTTCTCCAGAGGATGCAGCAAAGACCGCTCTTGTTCATAAGGTGTACCAAGAAACAGCAGGCGTCACTGAGAAGGGAGGTCAGGCAGGTTTCCGTCCTTATGCTGATGCTGTTAAAGCAATTGTAACTGACCCTCTAAACTACTTAGGTTTTATCTTTGGTAAAGGGGCTGGCGTTGCAGTAAGTAAAGCCACCTCTGAAGCCATTAAGAAAGCCACCACTGTTGGTACATCTGTAGCCACTGAAGCTCTCATTGGCGGTGGTGGAGATATTGTTGATCAACGTATTCAACAAGCAGTGTCTGAGGCAGCGGGTGAAGAGGTGGATGAGCTTAACCCTTGGCGAGTAGGCGCTGCTATGCTTCTATCTGGAGCCACTGCTGGTTATGCTGGTGGTAAAGCTGCTACTAGAACAAAACCAAAAGAAGGTTTTCTTAAAGAAGAGTTAAAGAAAAGAGCAGAGGAAGTTATTCCTCAGTCTCCTACATCTCCTGTCACTTCCTTGGAGAAGAAACTAATTGATCCTGTTAATAAACAGATTGATGAAGAAGTTTCTAACTTCGTGAACAGAGAGGGTGCTAAGATACTAGATCAGTTTGGACCAGCCAGCGCTATGGTGGATGCTAAGATTGCCACTGAACTTAGTGGCAGAGCTGTGCGTGTTGCGTTGCGTGTCATCCAAGATGACCCTCAGTTTATGCTTAAGCCGTCGCAGAAAACAAGTGATGCTATTGAGAGGGTGTTTGCTTCTTTAGATACCATTGATGATGCTGTGTTAGAAAGAGCAATTCGTGCAGAGGGATTAACCCCTGCTGACTTTGCTGCGGCAAATAAGGTGACGGTGTCCGATGCTGCTAGAATTATGCAGCAATACTCTAACGCATCTCGGCTGATGAAAAGACTTAGAGGTGCTGATCCTGAGTTTGATAAACAAATGAAGGACCTCTACGATGAAAAATCTACAGGGGCTTGGGAAATATTCAGGGCTGGTTTAAATGGAATCAACCGTATAGAGAGAGAAGGTAAGGCGTGGATTACCAGTGGTGTTGATACCACTATGCGTAACGTTGCAGGCACTGCTATAGGTCTAACTGCTAAGGCTGGTTCTGATATTATGGAAGGTCTTCTCTATTCTTTAGGTGTTGCAGTTAAAGATGGAGTTCAAGGTAAAGGTTTTAAGAGAGCAGCAGATTCTTTAGCTGGCAGTCTCCAAGATGCCACCCGCACTTTTGTATACATGAAAAAGAACGGACTGGCTGGTGAGGTTACTGACGTTCTGCTAGAGCATTCTCCTGCCCTACGCACCAACCTACTTAGTGCTTTACAAGAAACATCTAACAGAGATATCTCTCGTATAGGTAAGATGGCTAACGTACTAAACACAGCACAGGATGTATTCTTTAGACGAGCTATCTTCACTGCCTCTGTTGAGACAAGCATGCGTAGGCAGGGCATGGATATGTACAAGATGATAGAGGAGGGTAAGCTAATTCCTACAGCAGTACTTAGCCGTGCTGTTGATGATGCACTAAAAGCTTCGTTTAGTTATATGCCTAAGCCCGGCAAGAAAGGTATAGAAGGAGCCTTTGAAGCGGGGTCCGGTAGGCTTATTCGCCTTATTGAGCAAACCCCCTTCACCTCATTAGCTATTCCTTTCCCTAGATTTATGGCTAATGCTATGGCTTTCCAGTATAGATATAGCCCTATCGGAGGTCTTGTAGGAGGTGGTTCTGATTATGCTAAATACATTATTGCTAAAAATGCAGGCGAAACAGACAAAGCTACAAAAGCTTTGCGGGATGGTAATTTAAAAGTCATGCAAGGTAGTGTTGGACTTGGTGGTCTGATGGCTGCATACGAATACAGGATGAATAATCTAGATACAGAGTGGTACAACGTTAAGAATGATGATGGAAGCACTACAGATATTCGTGCCTTGTTCCCTCTTGCTCCTTACTTTGCTGTTGCTGACTTATTCGCACGGGCTGAACAAGGTGTTCCATATAAAATATCAGACTCTTTTCAAGCTGTTGTCGGTATGAAGATGCCAGCAGGTTCTCAAAACGTAATAGCAGATCAGCTTATTGCTTCTATTGATACAGAAAAAGAAGCAGAGCAATGGGCTATAACTGTCGGTAAGATGTTTGGTGATTTTGCTACTAGATTTACACAACCTTTTGTCGTTAAAAATTTCTATGACTTGTATGATTTAATTAACGAAGAAGGGGCTGTTGCCCGTGACCCTAATGTTATTGATACAGACGCTACTGTTAGAGTTAAAGATGTACCAGTTGTAGGATCGGCGGTAAACGCTTTAGGTTTTGAGGGTGATCTACCTATTGTAAATACAGACGCTGTAAAGAAACGCATACAGTCTAGGATTCCCGGATGGAAAGAAGATTTACCCGAAGCAATACCTCGGTTACGTGAAGGACCTATCATTAGAGAAGGTCAGTTCTTTAACCGCTTAGTTGGTTTTAGAAAAGATCCATATAAAAATCCTATTGAAAGGGAAGTTGCCAAACTTAACTTTGAGGCTTGGCGTTTGTATGGTAGTCCCTCTGGTGATAAAGAATACGACCGATTATATACTGAGGAAGCTAACAATCAAGTGATGAGAAATGTTGGTAATACACTTAAGAGTCCTACATATCAAGCATTATCCCCACTGAAGAAACGCCTTGCTTTAAAAAGCAGCATTAACCGTAGTACAGATATAGCTAAGAAGATTGTCAATGGTACATACAAGGCCGCTGATATACAGAAAGTGTATAAAAATAAATACAATAAATTCTCTCAAGAAAAGCGGATGCTCATCAATGAGATGTATGCTGATGATCATGATGGTGTAACGCTGGAAAAGGCGAAAGACTACATGGCTATAGATGTGTACGAGAAAAAAATGAAAGCTATAGAGATGGCTGCTGGCGGCTTTGTAGGTAAAGCAGCTTTAAAAGGATTGGTTAAATCTTCAGGCAAGAAGACAGCAGCAGATATGATGGAAGAGATGCAGAAAAAAGCTGCCGTCAAAGCTACGCCTCCTGTAGCCCCAGAAATTGAAGCATCACTAGCTAAGCAAACAGAAGAAGCGATACCTCCTTCCACAATACAAGTCAGTGGTTTGTCTAAGTATGCACCAGAAGAAGTTGCTGCTGCTGAAGCAAAGGCTTTAGAGTTAGAAGGTGCTTCTTCAATGGAGTTCTTAAAGAAGAACCACCCAGAGAAGTATGACAACACTGTGTTTATTCACATGGGTAAAGATGCAGATGACGAACCACACCTAGGTGCTGGTAGCATCTTTGACTTCATAGATGATGAAGGTGCCTACGACTTTACCAAGACTGTTGCACAGAAGGAAGCCGAAGCTCCACCAACTACTAAAGGTTTGATGCAGCCTGTTGATGAAGAGCCTGTTGTTATGGTGTCCGACCGTGCAATCAAAGGACCGTTGAAAACAATTAGCAATCTGAATGATCGTAACGATATGATTGAACAGATACGTGAGGTTCGTACACAACGATTCCCTAAGCTAAAGGTAGAAGGTGTTGAAGATTCTGTTATTGGTATCACACAAGGTGACTTCAGGATATTAAATAAAAGAGAAGCTGACCCAAGTAAAGCGAAAGATAGATCGTTGTTTAAAGATCTTGCACAGAAGAAACAAAAGGAACTAGATCGTCTTCGTGTTAAGTACAAAGACACACCTCCTATTGAACTCTTTCACGGTAATCCAAATAGAGCAGAAGGATTAGCTAAGTCAGGTTTTGCTAAACCACAAAGAGAAAAGTTTAAACAGACAGAGCTGGAAGTGGCTGCTCCGTCTTTCACTAAAGACTTAAACCTGCAATTTAATACAGGTTCTTTTGGTGGGAGAGATCCATCAGCTATTGTTTCTACAAAGATGCCTTATGCTGATTATTTATTCAGCCGTGTAAACATGCCTAGAGAAGCTTACAACAATCAAGACTTGGATGTTATTGCTCAGAGCATTAGTGGTGACCCCTTATCAACTCGCCCATTATCTCTGCCTCGCACAGGCAATATGAATGAAACAGAGGATGCATTTGTTGAAGCAGACAAGCTGATGATTAACAAAGCAGATGAGTCTGCGGCAAGTAAGCTTGCTGATTATGAGCCGATTGCTGAGAAGCGTAGTGCAGCTATACAGATGTATAACTCATACGCAGCTGTAGCTAACGACACTAAGAAATTCCAAGCGCTTCCAGAGAAAGAGCAAAGAATTGCTGCTAACAACTCATACAAAGCTGTGCGTGAACTGTTTAAATCCTACGCTGAAGCTGCAAAGATCACATCAACAAAGACAGGGATGGGTCAGCAATACACAGCACGGGTAGCTGCGTCACCTTTGTACCCCACCCCACTGCGAAACATTGCAGATGTGTTAGAGAAGCAGGGGTCTGTGGAGAGAGCTAAGCTGCTGCGTAAGATTGCAGACAATATGGATGATATCCGTAAATCAGATAACAGAGTACCAGCCACCAGAGCCATCCAAGAAGCAGCTTCTAAGTTGGCAAAGGGTGGACTGGCTAGCAGGAAGTGATGGCCTGCCCCGCTGGAATTGAACCAGCAACCTACAGCTTAGAAGGCTGTTGCTCTATCCGATTGAGCTAGGGGCAGTTAAAGAGCTACATGAGTAAGCTTATCAAGGGGGACTTTGTAGAAGTGTTCTCCTTGATAGACATACTTGTTGCGACTTTCTTTCACCTCTGATGACAGCACGTCTTCTGCTTTACAGAAGAACAGGGCAGACCCTTCAGCATTGATGGAGAAGAAGAAGGTGTCAATGTCATTCTCTAACAGCTTCTTCTTTCTGTGGGGTACATTAAGATCTTCATAAGGAAACGTCACAGTCTTCCAAGAGTTTCGCACCTCAACTTCAGCAACCCCTACCAGCTTACCTTCAGCATATAGATTCAGATCTACTCCGTATCTATCAGGGTTATCTTCAGCAACCATGCCCCACTGTCCGACATAGGATTTGACAATGTCTCGTCCCATCTTGTCGTACTTGTCAAACAATTCTTTATCAAACCTTTTGTTCTGCATGTCGGGTAATCCTATCTAAGTTTTCAAAATAGGCTCTGTCAAAACCCCGTTGCCATTCTTTACCCCGATGTGACTCGGGATGATGAAGGTTATTCATTTTACCTTTAAAGAAGGCATAGTGTCCTTCCTTAAACTGGTACGAAACTCTTGGTTTGTTATCACTCATTTCTGATTAATCTCCAATTCATACATGTCACCCCAATCAATCTGAATGAAAGGGAGTTTAATGATCATACCATTAAATCCCAACATCATTTCACGACCGTCTTCTCCTATAGCAATATAACAGATCTCGTCATTGTATTCAATGTCAAATCCAATACCTTGCCTTAGTGCAAATCGTATCATAAAAAGCTTTCAAAAAGAAATATTGTAACACATTAAGCTGCTTTACCCCATACATCATCCCATGTACCTTTGGTAGCACCTTTAGAATAATCTGTGACACGCTGCTCAAAGAAGTTTGTGTGACTAACACCAAGCATTCCATCAACCCAAGGCATAGGGTTCTTCTTAATCTTGAACACACCCTTCATGCCCATGCTGATCAAGCGACGGTCAGCAATGTAGCGGATGTATTCTTTTACTTCCTCTGCTGTCAGTCCTTCAACCTCGTACATACCAAAGGCAAGGTCAATGAACTTGTCCTCTAGCGCTACCATCTCCTGAGCAATCTCCTTGATGCGGTCACTA
>ENA-OUOG01004419-OUOG01004419.1-marine-metagenome-genome-assembly--contig:-NODE-4419-length-12155-cov-8.842524_pt1 | contig 12155 bp, 9 predicted proteins | sample MGYA00248635_ERZ508505 | MGnify/ENA primary metagenome ERZ508505 (study PRJEB26176, sample SAMN06267871) | marine metagenome | isolation source: Saanich Inlet, British Columbia, Canada | place: Pacific...
TATCCCGATCCTTCGCTTTTCGTTTATGGCGAAGATGGGCTGTATACCTTGTCGGCCTCGCAGGCGGGCCTGCGGATCGGGTTTTTCCCCGATATCCGCTTTACCCATGATTGCACCACTTTTATCGCCCGAGATCGCGCCTTCGCGGAGACTTGGAAGGCTTATTACTATCACCGCAATTTGCTGAAACTCTATCGCGCGGCTGCAGGGCTTTGGTTCTGGCCTGCGCTTGGTTTGATCCTTCCGAAATGGATTTGGCGCATTGCCCGCCAACCCCATGCCCGTGGCCGCTTTGCCCTGATCATGGCGCTTGCGATTTGGGATGGTTTGCGTGGCACAACAGGCCGCGACCATGATCGGGTCTTGCGGCTTTCAAATGCTCAGCGCGTGAGGATTTTGCGATGAAATCTGCGCAAGAGCAAAAGGCCCAAAGCCAAGGGCAGCAGGGCCACCACAAGCGCGTAGCTGATGGTGACATATTGGGGTTGATACATCGGGTAGAAGCCAGAGCGCATCAGGGCCACGACATGCACCAGCGGATTGAACCACAAGATATCCTGCGCCCATCTGGGCAAATCCTCCAGCAGCAGCAAAATGCCCGAAGCCAAAAACAATGGCCGCGTGATGATCGACCAGATTTGCGCCCAAACGGGCAGAACGCCCATCAAGAAACAATTCAGGGCGCCAATTCCCAAGCCCAAGAGGCTGGCCAAAGCCAAAGCGCCCAGAACAGGGCCAGGCAGCAGCGGCGAGGTCGTGTCGGTGACCGCCAGAATGCCTGCCAGCAGAATATAGGTGACCAAGACACCCGTCAGCACGTTCAACAAGAAGCGTGCCAGAATGGCGTCAATCCAGCCCACTGCGGGATAGGCCAGCAGAGGTTTGGAAAAGATCAATGCGCGGCTCACCGCGAGCTGCACATTTTGAAACAACAAAAATGGCAAAAACCCAGTGGCATAAAACAAGACAAAGGACGTCCCCAACGGCGGGCTATGCATGATCAGGGAAAAGCCGATGGCCAGAATGGCGATGGTTCCAAGCGGCTCCAGAATCGCCCAGATATACCCCCCAACAGATTGCCCATAACGCGACGACATCTCGCGCAGCATGAGTGCGGCAATACTCCGAAAGCTGGCAATCACAGGGCGCGCGGGCGTGATGCCAGAGGAATTCGGAAAGGAATAAATCATCACAATCTCCCGTTCGGATCGATGGTCCGAAGGGTTTTAGCGGGGCAGGAGTGAAGGAATGGTGGACGCCTCGGTTCAAACTCTCCCGAAGCCGCCTGAGCGGGTTATTCAGGTCCGCCCGATGGCGCGCCCCGCCAAATTGCGCCGTCGCCATCTTGGCTTGATCGCGGGGTTTCTTGTGATGGTGGTCGCGCCTTTGGTTGCGATTGCTTTGTATTTTTACCTGCGGGCCGAGCCTCAATATGCCTCGCTGACAGGGTTCACCGTGCGGCAGGAAGAAAGCGGTTCGGCCAGCGCCATGCTCGGCGGTTTTGCCCAATTTGCAGCCGTTTCCAGCAATACCGGTGACACAGATATCTTGCATGAGTTTATCCAAAGTCAGGAATTGGTCGCCCGCCTTTCCGAGCGCCTTGAACTGGCCGCGCATTTCTCGGCGGCTTGGCAAAACGACCCTGTTTTCGCGCTGTCACCCGACCCCACGATTGAAGATCTGCTTCGGTATTGGCAGCGCATGGTGCGCGTGTCCTATGATCAAGGGACAGGCTTGGTCGAACTGCAGGTTTTGGCTTTTGACCCCGCGATGGCACAAAGGATCGCGCAAGAGATCGTGGCCCAAAGCCATACGCTTATCAATGAACTCAATGCCGCCGCGCGCGCCGATCTCATGCGCTTTGCCGAGGCCGATCTGCAAGATGCCCGCATTAGGCTGCGCCTTGCCCGCGAGGCCCTGACCGAGTTTCGTATTCGCACCCAGATTGTGGACCCTGACTCCGATATTCAGGGTCGGATGGGGGTGCTGAACAATCTGCAGCAACAGCTTGCCCAAGCCTTGATCGACTATGACGTTTTGGCCGAAAACACGAACCAGACCGATGCCCGCGTGGTGCAGGCCAACCGCAGGATCGAGGTGATCCGCGCACGTATCGCCGAAGAGCGTCAGACCTTCACTTTGCAAGGCGCGACCTTCTCGGGGCAGGATTACCCGACCTTGATGGCCGAATATGAAAACCTCACCGTCGAGCGTGAATTTGCCGAGCGCGACTACGGTCTCGCCTTGGCGGCTTTGGAACTGGCGCGTGACAATGCAGCCCGAGAGACCCGTTATCTGGCGGTCTATATCCGCCCGACACTGGCCGAAAGCGCGCAGTATCCGCGCGCCGCCATGATCTTGGGGCTCGCCTTTGTGTTTTTGGGTCTGACTTGGTCCATCCTGACCTTGATCATCTATAGCATCCGAGATCGCAGATGATCCGTTTTGAAGGTGTCTCAAAAGCCTTTCGGCTGCGGCGCGACTGGAAGGTCATTCTTGATGATGTGTCATTAACCCTGCCAAGCGGGCGGGCCTTGGCCCTTTTGGGCAGAAATGGCGCGGGCAAAACAACATTGCTGCAAATGGTGTCTGGCACCGCTCAACCCGATCAGGGGCAGGTCGTCACCCGTGGCGCTGTGTCTTGGCCCGTGGGGTTTGGCGGCTCATTGCATGGTGATCTGACGGGTGCGCAAAACACGCGGTTTATTGCGCGGATTTATGGCGTCGATACCAGTGATCTCTTGGCCTTTGTCGAAGACTTTGCAGAGCTTGGCGGCCATTTCCACATGCCTATTCGCAGCTATTCTGCGGGTATGAAATCACGGCTCGGCTTTGCGATGTCGATGGGTATTCCCTTTGACACCTATCTTGTTGATGAGGTGACGGCCGTGGGCGACGCTGCCTTTCGGCGCAAAAGCAAGGCCGTGTTTCGCGAAAGGATCAGGTCTGCCAGCGCCATAATGGTCAGCCATAACCTTGCTGAGTTGCGCGACTATTGCGATGCGGCCTTGCTGTTGGAATGCGGGCAGCTCAGCTATTTCCCCGATTTGAACGAAGCCATCGCGACCCATAAAGCGATGCTCTCCTAACGGCGTCTTAATCATATCTCGCTAGGCCATATGGGTCCGAGAATTGGAGGCCGCGAGATGACAATCCTATGCGTTGGGGCGGGGTTTTCCGGTGCCGTTGTTGCGCGCCAATTGGCTGAGGCAGGTCTGCGCGTTGACGTGATTGAGGCACGCGGTCATGTGGCTGGCAATTGCCATACAGCGCGCGACAGTAAAACGGGCGTTTTGGTTCATCACTATGGCCCCCATATCTTCCACACCGACAGTGCGAAGGTCTGGGCCTATGTGAACCGCTTTGCCAAGTTCCAGCCTTTCCGACATCAAGTCAAAACGCGGGCGGCGGGCGGCATCTATTCGATGCCCATCAATCTGCATACCATCAACCAGTTCTTCGGGCGCTCCATGTGCCCGACCGAGGCGGAGGCGTTCATTGCGCAGCGCGCCCTTCCTATCCGCAATCCCGAAAGCTTTGAGGAGCAAGCGCTCTCGATGGTTGGGCCCGAGATCTATGAGACGTTCTTCAAAGGATATACCGAAAAACAATGGGGCCGCTCTCCTGCTCAGCTTCCCGCGAGCATTCTCAAGCGATTGCCGCTGCGGTTTTCCTATGATGACAATTACTTTTTCCACCGCTTTCAGGGCATGCCCGAGCACGGCTATACCCCGCTTGTCGAAGCGATCCTTGATCACCCCTTGATTGATCTGCATCTGTCCCGCGCATTCATGGCTGAGGATAAAGATCGATACGAACATGTGTTTTGGTCAGGGCCATTGGATGCATGGTTTGGCTATGATGGTGGGCGGCTGGGTTATCGGACACTTGATTTCACCCATGCTCACACAAGGGGTGATCATCAAGGTTTGCCCGTTATGAATTATGCCGATGCCTCAATTCCACAGACCCGCGTGACAGAGCATAAGCATTTTGCGCCCTGGGAACACCATGACGGAACCGTATTTACTCGTGAAACGCCCCGCGAATGTCAGGAGGGTGATATTCCATACTACCCTATTCGGCTGCTCTCGGACAAAGCGATGCTGGATAACTATATAAGACGCGGCGAACAGCTTGATGGCGTCAGCTTTTCTGGGCGGCTAGGCACCTATCGCTATCTTGATATGGATGTCACCATCCATGAGGCCATGCATGCGGCAGAGGTTTTCCTGCGATCGCGTCGTGAAAAAAGGCCAATGCCCAGTTTTCCTCATGCTGCCATTTTCAAACCCACTGCTTGCCTCTCTGCCAGACGCTCCGTAGAACCGAAGCGAATGAGCAGAAAGGCCGTTGCATGAGCGAAACGCCAGCAAAGAAACCCGTTGTATTGTGTATTTTGGACGGTTGGGGTTTGAGCCCCATCGAAGAAGGAAATGCAGTCGCGCTGGCGCGGACCCCGAATTTTGATCGGTTGATGGCCAACTGCCCCAATGCGACCTTGATCACCTATGGCAATGACGTGGGCTTGCCCAAAGGGCAGATGGGTAATTCCGAGGTCGGCCACACAAATATCGGCGCTGGCCGTGTTGTAGCGATGGACCTCGGGATGATCGATCTGGCGATCGAAGATGGTTCCTTTTTTGAAAATGCCGCCCTGCAAGATTTCATTGCCAATGTGAAAGCCAGCGGTGGCGCGGCCCATATTGCGGGGCTTGCCTCACCTGGCGGGGTGCATGCCCATCAAACCCATATGGTTGCTGCGGCCAAGGCTCTGGTTGATGCGGGGCTGTCGGTAAAGCTTCATGCGATCACTGACGGGCGCGATGTTGCTCCGAAATCTGCGCTTGAGCAGATCGCCGCCCTTGAAGCGGCTTTGCCGCAAGGCGCGCGCGTGGTCTCGGTCATTGGGCGATATTATGCCCTCGACCGCGACACCCGTTGGGAGCGGGTTGAAACCGCCTATCGCAGGATTGTGGATGGCGAGAACCTCAACGGATTTGAGGGTTTGTTCGGCGGGGTGTTTGACACTGCCTCAGAGGCGATTGAGGCGGCTTATGCGCGCGGCGAAACCGATGAATTTATCCAGCCCTCTGCGATCAAGGGGTTCGAGGGGCTGCAAGATGGCGACGGGCTGTTCTTTGCCAATTTCCGCGCTGACCGCGCTCGCGAAATTCTGTCGGCCATCGGGGATCCCGCCTTTGACAGTTTCGACATCAGTGGCCGCCCCGAGTTATCGGCGCTTTTGGGCATGGTTGATTACTCCAAGACCCATGATGGTTTCATGACCACGGTCTTTCCCAAGCAAGAGGTGGTGAATGCCTTGGGCGCTTGGGTGGCCTCCAAGGGTTTGCGTCAATTCCGTTTGGCCGAGACCGAAAAATACCCCCATGTCACCTTCTTCCTCAATGGCGGGAAAGAAACGCCAGAGCAGGGTGAAGATCGGGCGATGCCCAAATCACCCAAGGTGGCGACCTATGATCTTCAACCCGAAATGAGCGCCCCTGAGGTGTCCGAGAAACTGGTGGGTGCCATTGGCGCGGGCTATGATCTGATCGTCGTGAATTTCGCCAACCCCGATATGGTGGGCCATACTGGCGATATCGCGGCCGCGATGAAGGCTTGTGAGGCCGTCGATGCTGGCCTTGGCGCAGCGCTTGCGGCCTTGGATAAAACGGATGGCGCCATGATCGTCACGGCGGATCACGGCAATTGCGAAATCATGATCGACCCTGAAACAGGGGGGCGCCATACGGCTCATACCTTAAGCCCCGTTCCCGTGATCCTTTATGGCGGGCCGGATGGGGCCAAATTGGCTGCGGGGCGATTGGCCGATCTTGCGCCAACCGTTCTGGAATTGATGGGCCTTGATCAACCGCCCGAGATGACGGGGCGCTCGTTGATCAGATGAAGCATTGGGGCTGTCTCATATGGATGATGGCATGGAGCATTGCTTGCGGCCCCGCTCAGGCAGAGCTTGACCCAGCCCAAGCTGCTGACCGCGCTGCAATAATGCTGGAGGCGGCCGCCCTGTCCCTGTCCGAGGCAGATGGCGCACGCAACCGTGTTGAGGCCCTGACCGAAACCGTCCGCGCCTATGAGGAAGGGTTGCTGGCGTTGCGCGAAGGCATTCGCCGCGCCGCCCTTCGCGAGCAAACCATCGAGACGGTGTTTGAAGCGGAGCGTGCAAGATTGGCCAGCCTGCTTGGCGTGTTGCAATCCATCGAACGCGCGCCCGTGCCATTGCTGATGATCCACCCCTCGGGGCCTGTCGGAACTGCGCGTTCTGGCATGATTTTGTCGGATGTGACGCCCGCAGTCGCCTCCGAGGCCGAAGAGTTGCGGAGCCAATTGCAGGAACTTCAGTCGATGCGGTCCCTGCAGTCGCGCGCCTTGGACCAGATGGCGGTTGCCTTGCAGGATGTGCAATCCGCGCGCTCCGAATTGTCACAAGCCATCGCCGATCGCCGCCAATTGCCGGTCAGGTTTTCGCTAAACCCTGACGCGCTGCGCCAAATCATCGAAAGCGTCGATTCCTTGGGTAGTTTCGCCGAAATGCTCCGCGATAGCTCAAGCCCAGACCTTGCCGATCCCGCCCTGCCCGATTTCGACGCCGCGCGCGGGGTCTTGCCCCTGCCCGCGATCGGTCGCCAATTGCGGGGGTTCAACGAAGAAGATGCCGCAGGGATTGCAAGACCGGGTCTGGTATTGGCCACTGGCCCGCGCGCTTTGGTCACAAATCCGTGGCCTGCGACTGTGCGCTACGCAGGCCCTCTTTTGGATTATGGGAACGTCGTCATTCTCGAGCCTGACGGTGATTTTCTCTTAGTTATCGCGGGTATAGGCGAAGTTTTCGTGCAGTTGGGTGATGTTGTTGGCACCTCCGCTCCGCTGGCTTTGATGGGGGGTGCTGCGCCTGACAGCGAAGAATTGATCGTCACTTCGTCGCAAGGAGGTGGCGCAGACCTCTCGGAAACGCTTTATATAGAACTCAGACAGGCAGGTGAGCCGACCGATCCCTCGGAATGGTTCGCGACCCAGTGACATAGAAGGAAGTTGTTGAGATGAAAAAGCTGGTCATGGCCGCGATTGGTGGCACGACGGCGGGAGTTTTGTTGAGCACACAGCTCGCCGCCCCGCTCATCGCGCAGGAGAACGAGCGCAATGTTTCAGTTTATGAGCAGCTTGATTTGTTCGGTGATATTTTTGACCGCATCCGCGCCGACTATGTCGAAGAGGTGGATGAAGAAGCTCTTATCGAGGCGGCAATCAATGGCATGCTGACCTCGCTCGACCCCCATTCTAGCTATCTGCCCCCGCGCGATTATGATTCGATGCAGGTCCAGACCCGTGGCGAATTCGGCGGCCTTGGCATCGAAGTGACCCAAGAAGACGGTTTCGTGCGCGTCATCACTCCGATGGATGACACCCCCGCCATGGAAGCGGGCGTCGAGGCGGGTGATTTCATCACGCATGTCGATGGCGAGGCCTTGCTTGGCCTAACCTTGGAGCAAGCGGTCGATTTGATGCGCGGCCCCGTCGGCTCCGAGATCGTCATCACCGTTGTTCGGGAAGATATCGCCGAGCCTTTCGACATCACCATCATCCGCGACCGTATCCGCCTGACCGCCGCCCGCGCGCGCCTCGAGGGCAACACAGCCGTTCTGCGGGTTTCGACCTTCAATGATCAGACCTACCCCAATCTCAGCGATGGTCTGGCCGAGATGATCGAAGAAGTGGGCGGCCTCGAAAACCTGAACGGCGTGGTGCTTGATCTGCGCAATAACCCCGGTGGTTTGTTGAGCCAAGCGATCCGCGTTTCAGATGCCTTCCTTGATCAAGGTGAGATCGTCTCGACCCGTGGCCGCAACCCCGAAGATGGTGAACGGTATAATTCCACTCCCGGTGATCTGATCGAGGGTCTGCCGCTGGTCGTGCTGGTCAATGGCGGCTCTGCCTCGGCCTCCGAGATTGTCGCGGGTGCGTTGCAGGACCATCGCCGCGCAGTGGTTGTTGGCACCAACACCTTTGGCAAGGGCTCTGTCCAATCGGTGATGCCCGTCCAGGGTGATGGCGCGATGCGTTTGACAACCTCGCTCTACTACACGCCGTCGGGGCGCTCCATTCAGGCGCTCGGTGTGGCACCCGATATTTTGGTCGAACAGCGTGATCCGATTGAAGTGGATGAGGATGAGGAAGATCGCGCGACCCGCTCCGAGGCTGATTTGCGCGGCGCTTTGGGCAATACGACCCTGACAGAAGATCAACAACGACAGTTGGAGATCGAGCGCGAAGATGCCGAAGCCACCGCCCGTTTGCGCAATGAGGATTATCAACTGGCCTATGCCATCGATATCCTCACAGGGCTAAACGCACTTGGGCCCGAGGCACGGTGACCTCCAAGCTGACCGCACAACAGGCGGCCGCGCTTCCCTACCGTCCTTGTGTCGGCGTTGTTTTGATCAACGCCGACGGCAAGGTCTTCGCGGGCCAACGTGCTGATATGGACAGCCCCGCTTGGCAAATGCCGCAAGGTGGCGTGGATGCTGGCGAGGACACGCTCGTCGCTGCCAAGCGCGAATTGCTGGAAGAAACGGGTGTGCATGAAAAAGACATCACGCTCCTGCGCCAAACCGCAGATTGGCTCCGCTATGATCTGCCGCTTGACGTGATCCCCAAGCGGTGGGGCGGCAAATATCGTGGTCAGAAACAGCATTGGTTTTTGATGCGACTTGATCGCCCCGATAGCTGCATAAACATCGCCTATCACGATATCGAGTTTTCCGATTGGCGCTGGATGCAGGCCTCCGATCTGCTCGATCACATCGTGGGGTTCAAACGCCCGCTTTATGAGGCCGTCTTTGCTGAGTTCGATCTCATCTAGGCTCTTCATCTTTCTAAAAATACGAAAATCCCGCCCTTCCCCAAAGATGCGCAGGGTTGGACTCGAATAAAGAACAAAACGTGAATATCATATATGTCATGGGATTCGCCGAACTTGCCATAACCTCCAATTTTACCTTCCTGACGGGGGGCTCCCATCCTGAGGAATACGCGGCGCGGGCGGCTCTTCTTGGCATTGATGCAATTGCGATTGCGGATGAAAATTCCGTCTCGGGCATTGTTCGGGCCTATTCCGAGTTAAAGGAAATCGCCCGCCAAATTCGAACCCGCGCCAGCCAAGATCTGATCGGTCCGCCCAAGCCTGCGCATTTGCCAGACCCGCCCCGCGCTCCGATTGATCACCTCCCGCGCCTTTTGCCTGCCGCCCGCCTTATCTTGCGCGAGGGGCTTGTCTTGGTGGCATTGCCACGGGACCGAAGCGGATGGGGAAACTTGTGCAAAATCCTCTCAAAAGGGCGGCTTAGAGCCGAAAAAGGCTCCTGTGATCTTGGTCTTGAGGATGTTTTAGACCTTGGTGAGGGGCTCGAGATGCTCCTGCAACCGCCACCAGATAGCCTGACGATGCAGCGCGGCGCACAGGTGGCCTGGATGCAACAGGCGCGCCGTTTGACGCGCCGCTTTGGAGAGGCGGTGCATCTGCAGATATCGCCTGTCTATGACGGGCAGGATGGCCCCCGCTTTGCTGCCCTTGCGCATCTGGCTGATGAGCTGGGCCTTGCAACCATCGCCTCAGCCGAGCCTGTCATGCATCATGGCGCACGCCGTAGGCTGACCGATATCCTGACCTGTGTGCGGCAAGGTCTGCGGGTCGAGGATTTGGGCACCGAGGCGCAAGCCAATTCCGAACAACGCCTGCGCTCGGAAGACGAGATGCGCCGCATTTTCGCGGGATATGAAGATGCCGTGGATCGCACAATTGATCTGGCCCGCCGCTTGAATTTCCGCATAGACGAGCTGCGCTATGAATACCCGTCCGAGATTGCCGAGGGGGAAACCGCCAGCCAGCGTCTGGCAAGGCTGGCTTGGGCGGGGCTGAACTGGCGCTACCCTCAAGGCATCCCTGACCGCGCCAAGAGGTTGATGCAACATGAGCTGACGTTGATCGCCAAGCTTGGCTATGAACCCTATTTCCTGACCGTTCATGACATCGTCGATTTCGCCCGCTCGCGCGGTATTTTGTGCCAAGGGCGTGGGTCTGCGGCCAATTCCATCACCTGTTATGCGCTTGGGGTCACCTCTGTCTCACCCGAGATCGGGACGATGGTCTTTGAGCGTTTCGTCTCGGAGGCGCGCGACGAGCCGCCTGATATCGATGTGGATTTCGAACATGAACGCCGCGAAGAGGTGATCCAATGGATTTACCAACGCTATGGCCGCCATCGTGCGGGGCTTTGTGCAACGGTCATCCATTATCGCGGCAAGCGCGCCGTGCGTGAGGTGGGCCGCGCCATGGGCTTGAGCGAGGATACGCTTTCGGCACTTTCCAGCCAGATTTGGGGCCATTGGTCGGCCAAAGGTTTGGAGGAGGATCGCATGCGCGAGCTTGGGCTAGACCCCAGCAGCCCGCGCCTGCGCCAAACCATCGCGCTGATCCGCGAGATCATCGGCTTTCCACGCCATCTCAGCCAGCATGTGGGCGGTTTCGTTATCACCGAGGGGCGGCTGGATGAATTGGTTCCGATCGAGAATGCCTCGATGGAGGGGCGCACCGTTATTTGCTGGGATAAGGATGATATCGATGCGCTTGGTATTTTGAAGGTCGATATTCTGGCGCTCGGTATGCTCAGTTGTATCCGCAAGGCGTTCGAGCTTTTGCAAAAGCACCATCAGGCCGATTACAGCCTTGCCACGCTGCCGCCCGAAGACCCGCGCGTCTATGACATGCTGTGCAAATCCGACAGCCTTGGGGTGTTTCAGGTCGAAAGCCGTGCGCAGATGAATTTCCTGCCCCGCATGCGCCCTCGGAATTTCTATGATCTGGTCATACAGGTCGCCATTATCCGCCCCGGACCGATCCAAGGTGATATGGTCCACCCCTTCATCCGCCGTCGCAATGGCGAAGAAGCGGTCAGTTTTCCATCGGATGCTTTGGGGGAAGTTTTGGGCAAGACCTTGGGGGTGCCCTTGTTTCAGGAGCAAGCCATGCAGATCGCCATTGTCGGGGCAAATTTCACCCCCGATGAGGCCGACCGCCTGCGCCGCTCGCTGGCGACGTTCAAAAAGCATGGCAAAGTGTCCGAATTCCGCACCCGCTTTCTCAAGGGGATGCGGGATAATGGCTATGACGCGGAATTTGCGGATCGGTGTTTTTCGCAAATCGAAGGCTTTGGCAGCTACGGGTTCCCCGAAAGCCATGCGGCCAGTTTTGCCTTGTTGGTTTATGCCTCCTCATGGCTCAAATGCCATCATCCCGGCATCTTTGCTTGTGCGCTGCTCAATAGCCAACCAATGGGGTTTTACGCGCCTGCGCAGATTGTGCGGGATGCGCGTGAGCATGGTGTCGAGGTGCGACCTGTCTGCATCAACCATTCGCATTGGGATAATGTGATGGAGCGCGACGAGACGGGGCATCTGGCCCTGCGTCTTGGGTTTCGGCAGGTCAAATCCATGCGCGAGGAAGACGCCCATTGGATCGTTGCGGCGCGTGGCAATGGCTATCACAGGGTCGAAGATGTCTGGCGGCGCGCCTCGATCGAGGTGCGGATGCTGACCATTCTGGCCGAAGCGGATGCGTTCAAACAGATTGGCCTGTCGCGTCGCGAAGCCCTTTGGGCGGCCAAGGCGCTTGGTCCGTCCGAGCCTTTGCCGCTTTTCTCGGGTGATCTTGATGGCGAAGGCATTATCGAGCCTGCGATACATCTTCCGCAGATGAGCGAGGGAGAAGAGGTCGTGGAGGATTACGTCTCGATGCGGCTGACCTTGCGAAGCCATCCTGTCGCGCTCATTCGTCATCGTTTGAGCCCGGGGGTAGTGCCTTTGCCGCGAACCCCAATTCACAATTCAGCCAGCAATCAGCCAGCGCCAGAGCGCAGAGGCAGCCCCAAGACCTAGAGCCCGAATTTGCTGCGCCTTTGACCCACCGCGCGCATCACCCGCACCAATTCATGGCTGATGCCGGGCTCGGACAAGGCATGGCCCGCGGCTTTGACCATCTGCAATTTTCCACTGGGCCAACGCTCGGCCAGCATATGGGCGGATTTTGGCGGGCAGATCATATCATAGCGCCCTTGCACAATCGTTCCGGGGATATG
>ENA-OUOG01004420-OUOG01004420.1-marine-metagenome-genome-assembly--contig:-NODE-4420-length-12152-cov-7.661863_pt1 | contig 12152 bp, 13 predicted proteins | sample MGYA00248635_ERZ508505 | MGnify/ENA primary metagenome ERZ508505 (study PRJEB26176, sample SAMN06267871) | marine metagenome | isolation source: Saanich Inlet, British Columbia, Canada | place: Pacific...
TCAAAGTTATCAAGCATATACTGCATACCAGTATAGTCCACGACCAAAGTATTGTAACCAAAGCTAGTACCTCTCTCTGTAATCCATACCTCACGGGCATCTTCACACTTACTTAGTATACCTGCAACGTCCCACGGCGCAAGGAACTGACCTTTTTTGATATTAACAATAGCACCTGTATCACATGCTGCTTGTATCAAATCTGTTTGTCTACACAAGAAAGCAGGTATCTGTATGACATCTACAATACCCTTTAACCAAACTAATTGTTCTTTTTCGTGTACGTCTGTAACTGTCTTTACACCTAATAAGTCTTTGAGTGCAAGTATATCGTGAATGAAAGGATGTAACCCAACGCCTCGTTTTCCGTTTACGCTTGTGCGATTAGCTTTGTCAAAACTTGCTTTGAAGTAATAGTCAATACCATACTTGTCGCATACACGTTTACACTCTTTGGCAATCTCTGCACTTTGTGCTAATGTTTCGTGTTGACACGGTCCTGCAATAATTCTCATTTTTCGTCCTTTACTATGTAATACGTTGTGACTAACTGATCTAGCATTTTTTCTAACGTAGGATGTTCTTTTGCTAGTCTACATAAATCTTGCCAGTCACTGTAATGTAACATGTCACCTTGTGCTCTTGCTACACCTGCTGGGTCGCCGCCGATGATCCAACGGGCTATAGTATTGTGCGGAGGGTCACGATAACGAGCATACACAACACCGTCGGCACGCTCGTATATTAATGCTTCGCCTGGAATCATCTTAGTCAACTTCTGTACCGCTTGTACGACGAACAATGTCATTGTGATTAAATTCAGCCCAGTATAGTTCAAATGCTACACCGTCTTCTAGTCCTTCGAACTGATGAATCTTGCCTGGCTTCACTTGAGTAAAGTCGCCAGCTTCGAGAATAGTTTCGTCAACTAGTCCTTGATCATCTTGCCATACCCGAACAAGCATCTTGCCCGACTCAACAAAGAAGCCATTCCATTTAAATTCGTGTTCGTGTTCTGAACATTTAAATCCTGCTTTGTATTCGATACGGTGAAACTCTAGTACACCGTTTGCATGAATGAGCTCCGTAGCCCCCCATACCTTACCTGCTTTAATTCCCATGTTGTTTCCTTTACATTAACAAACTATATTCTATTACTTCGCATTGACGACTGATATCTTTTACAAAATATGCACATAACGGATTTTTTCCTTCTCTAATTGGTACACTTAGTAGTTGTCCGTTTTTCATTTTAGGAAAGTACCATTTTACTTCTGTATAGAAATTTGTAATTTTAATTTCAGCAAACTCTGTTTTAAAACTACTTAGGGGATTAAACAAAAATGTTTCAAATCCTCTATCGTTAATACTAGTTAGTGGTAGTACTTCTAGATCCATTCCGCTTTCTGAACATCCTACTGCAATGCTCCAATCAACTGGCATTGTTACTTCGTGGCCGCCTATGTCTAGTACCATTGCTGGTGCACTAAAACTTTCCAAGAAAATTAACGGTACAAAGAAAAAGTCAGGGTTTTTAGGATCACTATTATCTAGTACACTAAATCGTACATCATCTTCGATTTGCTCCGGCAAATCGTCTAGGTTAAAACACTTGTTATCTAACGTTAATATTCTCATTTAATTCCAATCCACTTTTTCGATAGTAAAGGGATACTCTGCCTCTTTGTAAAATTTCTTACGTTGAGTTAGATGTCGCTTCGCAAACTTACAAGTGCTTGTAAGATCCCATATTTGTACGAAGTCTTTGTCTTTTGCCTTTCTTACGCCTCTACCAATTGATTGGATTACTCTAACAAAACTCTTACCAGGTTCAAGTAGTACAAGATTAAAGATACGTGGAATGTTTAGTCCAACAGCCGCAACACCGTATGTAGCAATAATTACTTCATTAGTGCCTTCGCGGATTGTGTCATATGTTTCTTTCCTGTCTTTAACTTTAACACTTCCGCTAATGAAAGTGCTGTTGGGTATAAGTTCTGCTAATGTTTCGCCTGCACTAATCCTGTCTACTAGGATTAGAGTATTGCCTGATTGAGATACTGTGTTCATCATCTTGCCAATGTATTCTAAACGTGCTGTATCTGATGTTAGATACTTTAGTTCGCTTTGGTAATCACGATGTGCAACTGTATCAATTAGTTGTACTACATTAACATGACATGCTGATAACACACCTTTGTCCTGTAGTTCTTTTGCTGTAATTGCTCCAATAACAGGACCAAGTGATGCATGAATACTTTCAAATTCAAACTTCTCTCTTGGCACTGTGCCAGTTAGTCCCCAGCGAATAGGAGCGTTACGTAGGTTGCGAGTAAGCAAGTTTTTAAGAACTTCTGCTTTCGCCATGTGTACTTCGTCAACAATAACAGTGCTCACACCTTCCAAGAACTCGGCCAGTGATAACACTGCGCTTCCGTCCTTGTGCTTCTTGTCAAGAATATTCAAACTCTGCCAAGTGCATATAGTGTGAGTCTTACCTAGTTGCTTTCTGTCTCCAAAGTACACCCCTACGTCCAATCCACAGTTAATGTAGTCTTCTTCTGTTTGCTCAACTAGACTCTTGTTAGGAACAATAACTAAGCTACGCCCGTAAGGTTCACTGATATGTGATAACGTAGCTGTTGTAATTGTCTTGCCTGCGCCTGTAGCAATTTGTTGCAGACTCTGTGGATTGGCAATAAAGTTGTTAATTGCTTCTACTTGATAGTCACGTAGAATAATTTCTGTGCCCGCTACTGGATGACCTTCTGGCCAAACAACACCTTGGTCTGCCCAGTAGCGTTCTGTAACTGGTTGAAAGTTTAAAGTAATAGGATGTCGTCTGTCTTCAATGTCTACAATTTGTACATTGTTCTTTGCTAGAACCTCACTAACAACATCAAGATGATTGACATAACCTGTGCCGCCAATGCCAAAGAAAGCAACCTTACCGTCCCAGCGTCCTAATTTATATTGCGGCATATGTTTTGCATAGGGCACTTCAAACTTTAGTGCATTTGCAAGTTTACGACGAATGTCTACATCAAGACCTTCGATCTTGATGTTTACTTCATCTTCAATTATTAGTTTACAACTAGGCATAGTATTTTGAATGTCTCCTAAAAGGACTCATATGTTCTTCTCTATATACAATTAAGTCACAGTTAAATGAAACATAACTGTTCACATAACGGTCCATTGAACTTGAAAAACAAAATGCAGCACTAGGCTTCCATTCATTGTTTACAAGCAACTTTGGTAACTTACTCTTACTAATATACACTATCTTTGTAGTTTTGTCAACCCAATTGTTTAATTTTCTGTCCTTAATCAATTGGTTAAAGCCTGCATCCTTGTCTTCTAAACGAAACAGTACACTCTGTTCTTCTGAGTCTAAAATGTCCCTAAAGTGATTTGCAAATTCGTGCAGTTGCTCTTCCGGCTCATTATCTAATACCACTAACAACGGAAATCTATTTAACTTCCATAGTGCATCTAAAACGTTATGCAAAGAATGTGCAGACGGCTGGCTATGGAAGTTATTGGCTTTTCGGCATACAATTTGATTTATTAGTTTAGAGTTATCAGTCGGTAATTCAATATGATCAAATCCATATCTAAATCTTCTGTCAATAAATTGTGTTAGTGTGTCATTTGTTAATTTACCAAGTTCGCTATCAATAATATCAGCAAGCGAGTTGTTGATGTTTATTAATTTGCCGTTGGCAATTCCACTAAGGTATTCTTGTGGAGCAGCATATACTGCTTTTATCTTGTCATAGATATCTAACAATTCTTGATCAATTTTAAATTCCTTATTGATAAATTCATCTAACAAATACATCACTACAGATTCTGTATAAGGAAACGAATGTTCATGAGAGCCTTTTTCATGTTCGTATTTGTAAGAATTAGTTTTATTAACCACTTGATCAACTGATATAATACTAGTTTTACTAAATGGAAATCTAATAAAAATTCGGTCGTCTTTTACTGTAATAAATTTACTGCGATCAATAGTTCGCAACGGCTGACGTAACTGATTAACAGCATAATCAAAGTCCCAATCTAGATTAATAAATTGATCTCTGTATGCATGTAATTTTTCGTGCATGAGTGCCGACTGTCGGTCAGTCAACGCTGTGCCTTTGAAACACTGCCTAGCAATACTATTCATGATAGTTGCATCAGCTTTTTCAATAGTAAACTCAACAGGTGACTTACGCAAACCTGCAAGGTATTCTAAGCAATCTTCTAAATTTAATATCATACAGCTAGTATAACTTAAATTAGCTTAGGTGTCAAGTTCTTTAATGGTAATCCTGCTGCAATTTCTTCTATGGTATGTTCAGTGTGAGCGTAGTCGTTAAGCCATTGTGTCCTATCTGGTATTAAAGGATTTTCTATGTCGTGCAAGAAGTCTATGTCGTTGGCTACAGAATAAGCAAGACTATGAGTACTAACAAAACTAGGTACACCGGCCATAATAGAATGTATGCCAGGATTGCTGCTATAGCTAATAGTACAGTGTACATTATCAAAGCCCATATCAAAATCATCGTAAGTGTTAGTAACATGTTGTGGGTCTTGTCTAATTACATTTTTAAATTCTTTTTCAATATGCGGTAACGGACATCTAGGATGTGGTCGAAATATAATAGGGCGTTTGGTGTGATTGCGAATAGTTGTAATAGTTTCAACAATCCAATTACTCATCCTAGGCATCCCTTGCCACTGTAAACTTTTATCATGCTGTCCGCATATTAGTATGTACTCGCCGTCTGTGCGCCAAGGTTTTAGTCTAAGATTAAGTAGATCGCTACGCCTACTATCGTTCCCAACATCACCGAAAAAAGCATCTCTATTAATACCATTTAATCCTACCTTCCATGTTGTTCCTCGTTTGATCCCACCTACTTCTAACACAATTACTGGTTTGTTTAGTCTGCGATTTACATCCCATATCTGTTTATTCTGCGCCATGCGTCCGTTCCAAAGAACACTCCATATAACAGCAACATCGTAATTGTCATAGTGATCCATTACACGATACGGTTCGTTGTATATAACCTTGTGTCCTGCATCTATTAAACTCTTAGCAAATGCTTCAAACACAGGCTTTGAGTTTAGTGCACCATTATCAGTATATAGGCAAAAAATCATTGGGTAAATACTTTCATATAATGTATTTAACAAGGAATAAGACGTGTCAGCAATAACAGTGGTTACAACATTTCATCCTGAAGGATTAACAAAGTACGGACAACGATTTTTAGATAGCTTTGCTGCAAAAGTAGACAAGCGTATTAAACTAATTGTGTATGCAGAAGATTGTAAACCAAATAATCCAGATCCAAGTCGTATTGAAATATTAGATGCAAAAAAAGTATTACCTAAATTAAATGCGTTTAAAGACAAGTGGAGCAATGTTCCCAAAGCCAATGGTGATGTTAGTAATGAGCCGCAGCGCCACACACGCCGCGATTGGAACAAGGCTTTTAAATGGGATGCAGTTAGGTTTGCAAATAAAACATACGCAGTATATGACGCTTGTACGCGGTCTAAGGGGTGGTGTGTATGGATGGATGCTGACACGTTTGTACACAGTAATTGGAGTTATGAACAATTTAAAGAGTTGCTTCCTGACAATGTTTATATTACGTATGTAGGACGTGGCAAAGGATCGCAAACATGGCCAGAGTGTGGATTCTACGGATTAAATCTAAATCATCCTGTGTGTCACGAATTCCTTAAAGAGTTCGAACGCATGTATGAAGATGCCGAAAACGGAATGTTCTTGTTAGACGAATGGCACGACAGTTATATTTTCGGCGAAGTATTAAAACAATACAAACAGTTTCCAGCACATGATTATAGTGCAGATATGTATTTGCGTGAAGCCAAAAGCGGCGGTGGCGGCCATCCGTTAATTAACGGTCCATTAGGTAAATGGATTGACCATATGAAAGGCGGACGCAAAGATAAAGGCAAAAGTGATAAAAAAGATATTATGGTTAATAGAACAGAGGCTTACTGGAAATGAAATATGCATTTGTTACTAGCATGAATGAAAAATATTATCATAAATGCGGGAAGGATATGTTAGACAGTTGTAGTAAACATTTAAAAAACTTTCCATTATATCTCTATAACGAAGATTTTATGCCCGATCACAACGTCACATTAATGGGTTGGAATTTAGGCGAAGAGTATAATAATTTTGATCAAAGATGGCCTAAAAAAAGTTCAGTGTCTAAATTTGGTAAAAAAGGGTTTAGCATTATTCATGCTATGAACAATATTGATTGCGATTTTTTAATTTGGTTAGATGCCGATTGTATTGTTAAACAGCCGATTACACAAGAGTTATTAGAAACGATAACTTCTAATAACTCTTTAAGTTCACACTTTAGCGTGTATCATAATAAAAATAACAGAGAATACCATAGCTGCGAAACTGGATTTTTTATTCTAAATAAGAATCATAAAAAATTTAGTAACTTTAAAGAAATCTATACTTCTATCTATATCAACGACGATATATCAAATTTAAGAAGATTTTATGATGGAGAAGTATACGGAGAAACTATTAATAGATTAGGTAATGAAAGCATGAATAATTTAAATCCCGGGAAGCATAAGACACCAATGACTAGAAGTATAATTAAAGATTATATAACCCATTTTAAAGGAAAATCTTTAAAAGATAGAGTTTTTAATTAGATATAACTTCGGATATGTGCCCATGCCTTGCCATTTGCAAGTTCGCTAAATTTCCAATGACACATTGCTAGTTTGTTTAACCACTGCTCTCTATTAAAAGTTTTAGGTGATTCGATTTGACTTAAATCAGTGTTAGCAACATCGTATGCCTGACTAATTTTAGGATTAGGATCAGTAACAAATACAGGCACACCTTCTATAGCACTTGCTATGCCTGGCGAACTGTTATATGTAATTGTTGCCCATGCTTTATGCAAATCGTCTGTAATATTAGGACTTGTGCTTATTTTTACATTTGTAAGATTTAAACGTAATCTAGATGCCGTTTTATTATCGCCTGGGTGGGCACGTATAATTATTTTTCTATCAGTATGCTGACGTAATTGATTAATGGTATTAGTACACCACTGGATACTATCTAATCCGTCCATGCTCCAGCCACCATTCCGTTGCAGACATATAAGAATATGGTTGCCTTTACTACTCCAGTCCTTAACTGTTATATCTAAATCTTTACTAATTTGTTGCCACCGATTAGGATCTAGATTGTCCCAAAAGTAATTTCCAGTTGTCGGAAATACTCCGTTTGCACTGTAACGTAAATAGTGATGAGGCTCGTTTGCTTTTCCTACCTTATACAAGAATAAATTACTATCAGCTGTAATAACTGTCTTATTCTGTGCAATTTGATTTTTAATTATTTGCTTTCGCAAATTTAAATGAGGAGAGTTTCCGCTACGTTCATGCACCCATCCTTGTATTACAGCAACATCACTAGTAATATAATTGCCACGGTGTTCGATACAATCGTCTTGACTAATAGCTACCCCTTTAGCAAAATTTACTAATATTTGTGTTTTTTCTGTAACTTTGTTTTGATCTTTTGCAGGAATACTAGAAAAATAATTAACTACTTTCATTAAGTATTCTCCAAGCGGTACCGTCTTTATATTCTGCTTCTGTAAATTGGCAATAGCTTAGATGGCGAAGCACTTGTTCAACTTCGTCCGCTTTGGGAAAATATGGACGTTCGAGATCTGTTAAATTTGTATTACATAGAGGTTCAGCAGCATTAGGGCCTAATGTAAATGCTGGTAAGCCGTACAACACTGCTTCTAGTGCTGCAATACTGTTGTATGTGACTACACAAAATACGTCGTCGGCAAATGCAACTTGTATCGGATCATTAGCTACTCTAGATTTTCTATTTTGATCTTTTACTCTTACAACAATTTCTCGATCGCTGTGTTTTTTAATTTCAGCAGTAGTAGCAGATAGCCATTCGTCTACTGTAAGACCATAGATACTCATCACCTTTTGACTGGGAGGACAAACTAATATTCTACTACCGCAGGTTTTTCTTTTATTAATTTTATATTTTATTTTATCAAGTCTATCACTAGGACGATCGACAATAGGTTCTACATTCTGATATGCACCTTTTGATATTCTATGATAATGTTTTAAGTGTCCGTTACCGAGATATCCAGTATCGATATTATACCAAGTTAATCCTCTTTCGATGCATGTATTAATTGCACGTACCTTAGACTTTGAGTTTCCTCTAATGATAACGGGGACATTAATGTCTATAGTTTCCAATTGACGTAAATTAATTAAACGTCCTCTAGCACCTATTGCAAATTTGTGTGCAATTCTATCATATCCTTTTTCGTTAGGATCATCACTTTCTGCAAAGCAGTAGCATGTAGGAGTTAATAATGACATGTCTTGTAACCTTTGTATAAACTTGTTAATATTAGAATTGTGATATGTGCCTTCGGGATCAACTATAACATCTAATAGTTCTTTTCCGATATCTCTAATTGGTTCTATAAGTCCGTCGAAGTCTCCTAATCTGTGTTTTTTTCTATAGTGATAACTCCACTCTTTATAGCTTTCGTTTTCTTTATTCCATAAGTCTGCATATTCACAGTCTTTATAGTTTTCAAACCAAGGGCCGCCTTCAGTATAATGAATTAGTTTGGGAAAGATGTCTTGAGTTTCTTTATACCATCCTACTAGCCAGTTCCATTCGTAACTTATCTTTCCAATTTCTTCATCTTTAAGCCAACTAAATCTATGTAAATATTTCCCGTCAATGTCCGGATCGTTAACTAGTTCTTTTGTTAAAATTTGATTACTAGGATGCGCACAATTAAACAACACAACACTTGACCAGTTTTTGCGAGGATAGACAGTTTGTTGTCTGCCGTCCATTTTTGTACCTTCTGCAGGTGTATAATCGTGATGTACACACATAACAGCATACTTGTTGTCTACTTGATTAAACAACTCTTTGATATCAGTTGTAAGAATCATATCGCAATCCATAAACAGTGCCCAGCCATTAAACTCCATTAGTTCCGGTACTAAAAAGCGAGTAAATGTAAATTCTGTACTAGCAAGTTTATCTTCATCTCGCCAATACAATTCTTCTTTGCGCAATGTCTTTTGTTTAAGCGGAATTATATTTGTATTTTTAGATTTACTTTCAATAGAGTGTTTGCATACTTGATAGGCAATGTCTTCTCTACTGTCCCATCCTATAAAAATGTTTAACTGACTCATCAATCTCTTCTCTCAATGTCTTCTTCAATACACTCATCGCCCCATTGTATTTCAAGGATGTGTGCATTTTCTGTACCACTGTTAGATGCTAGGTGCCAAACTTCCTTGCCAATTTCATAAGGCATTCCGTGAGGTTTTAATTTTAGTGCTGATACGTTTCCGTTCCATTCAGTCTGCATATCAACTACGCCTTCGAGTACGGTCCAGCTTTCACTACGTTTAAAGTGGCGCTGATCGCTTAGACTCTTACCAGGATAGATCACAAGTTCTTTTACTTTATAACCTTTCTCGGGCTTGTGGTCTAGCACACGCCAGTACCCCCAGTCGCGCTCAGTCTTTTGTGTTTTCCATTCGTCTAGTATCCAACTCGAACTGTTGGCTTTGTTCTCTCCGCCGATGCCAAATGCAAACGCTACATCCTTACTATCTTTGTATGTAGTATATTCAGGCGTAGTAGTCATATGCCTGTCCCCGCCGTTTGCAAATATCACACGCCAACTCGTACCTTTGGTTGCTAATACTTGACCTATAGCATTTATTGCTGTATCGTCGCTGTCATTAAATCCAATAACTTCGTCTACACACGTTAGCTCTTTAATGATTGCGCAACGTTCTTCAAAAGGCATAAACGGTCTACCTTTTTTACGTGTTAGCCAATCGTCTGAATTTAGGCCAACAACTAAATGATCGCCTAATTTCTTTGCTGCTTTGAAATAGGCAATGTGCCCACTGTGGAGGGGGTCAAACCCGCCTGTAACTAATACTACTCTGCTCATGTAGATATTTAGTTCTTGGTTTTCTTATATTTTAAGGAAGTGGTATACCGGTAACTTCTATAAATCTTTGTATTTTACCTTCTTTATGTTTTCCAGTAATATGTGCAATTGGAGGATTAGTTTGTAAAAAGTTTTTTCTTTGTTTAAACGTAATTTCGTGAGCATTAAATCCCGGGTAAGGAAATATTTTTGCAGTGTTTCGATATTTTGTTTGTGTTAGATAAATCATTCTAGGTTGATCATTACCTTCACATGGCCCCCATTCGTTTTTCCAATTAGATTTCATTTCATCCCAATCAGTATTAGGTATATCAGAAAAAAGATCTTGCATAGCCTTTGTATTTTTTATAAACATAATACCATTATTAAAAAGTGTAATACCAGACTTTTTATTTGTTCTGCCTTGCGTAACAATTACATCTTCAGGATTATTTTTAAATACTGACAAACAATCCCATGTAGGATCTATGAAAAATGCATCATCGTCGATCCATAATACATAATCATAACCTTTATCGAAACTGTCTAATATAGCATAGCATTTAGTAAAAAAAGGATTTGAAAGTCCGCTACTTAAATGAAATTTATAATCAATGCCTCTAATATCTGCATAGCGTTTGTGGTTAATATGAGCACCGTATCTGTGTGAGTCAGCACCTGAAATTATAATTGTTTTGTCTTTCATCTAATTCTCTCTAATACAGTATATCCTGCGCCTTTTGCATAGTGTTCAATTTCTTTCCATTCGTCTGTAGAGTTAAGTAATTCCTTTACTGCTACATAAACTTCAGGTATTCCATGTGTGTCATGAAACATAATATACTTGTCTGTTAACGGTGCATATATTGCAATTTCTCGTTTTACATGCTTATACTTGTGAACTGAATCTACTAATAAAAAATCAGTAGATACGTCTGTTTCTACTGCTAGAGAACTCATTTCGTGCATAACGATTTGTATATCTTTATCCTCTACATATCTATCTAATATTGGTTTTTGAGGTCTGTAATTTTTAAAACCTTTATCAATAAACTCATAATAATTTAAATTCTCTAGTAGTGCAATTGATGCAGACCCGCCTTGATTAGTTCCTAACTCTCTGTAAGATTTACAGTCTTTTAGATAATTAGGCAGCTTCCTTAGGTACTCTGGAAATTCATAGTCATAAACTTCTGACAGTCCCTGAACTGTTTGTTCTGCTAGTTCTTTTAGTGTTGTGCATGCTGTGTAATTAACTTGTCTCATAAATTTCCTAATACAATTTTTGATTATCTGTACACCATATAGGTATATTTACAAGCTGAGATATTACTTTAGCTTGTTTTGGATCACTTTCTATATATAGCTGAATTTCTGGCATTCGATTTAGTATACTAGCTTTATATTCGCTGTGTGCCTGATTGCCGCCTGTATTTCCTGTAGGTTTCATTATAAGTTTTTCATATACTATCTTATTTTTTAATAACCATTCTTCTGTAGCTTTTCTAAAGCGTTCTTCTCTAGAAGTAATAATATACTTAATAGGTTTAGTGAACAAAAACTTTGTATCTGCTGTTTTATAAAACTGTTCTAACCGAGGACCCTTGTCGTTTTCTTTTTTGTTAGGGTCGCGACACAATACACCGTCCATGTCTGTTGCCCAATTTTTAGCGTCATTGTGTTTCCATATGTTCCATTGGAATGCTCTAGGTAAAGGACATTCTTCACAAACAAAGTCAATATCTTCAGATTTGTTTTTAGGTGAACCGTATACTGCAAATTTTATAACTGTGTCATTACTTTTACGTAACGATCCTAACACATTACGCATAGCATTTCCAGTATTAATACTATCGTCAACTAGCAATACCCTTAACGGATTACTAGGAATGTCTGATGGCACTGTAACTTTTTTATTTCTAATATACCATCTGTTAGAATTATAACCATCAACGTCAACGAATGGTAATTGTAAGTGTGTAGCAATTAAACTTGCAGGCAACATTCCTGAACGAGGTATGCCTACTACTAAGTCAATATTCAAAGAGCGTATTTTATCTAGCTTGTTTACAATTGCTAAATTTAAATGTTCTATAGACCTAA
>ENA-OUOG01004421-OUOG01004421.1-marine-metagenome-genome-assembly--contig:-NODE-4421-length-12151-cov-2.842306_pt1 | contig 12151 bp, 26 predicted proteins | sample MGYA00248635_ERZ508505 | MGnify/ENA primary metagenome ERZ508505 (study PRJEB26176, sample SAMN06267871) | marine metagenome | isolation source: Saanich Inlet, British Columbia, Canada | place: Pacific...
AAGGAGGCTTGCATGCAGACCAGCAACTTGATGAAGCTGTACTGCGCTTGTAGGATTTCTGGTTTTTCCATGTTAGCTGAATGTTTGTGAACTCCCCGGGGTTCGAACCCGGAACCAACAGCTTAGAAGGCTGTTGCTCTATCCGATTGAGCTAGGAGTCCATGCAAGAGCACCTACCGTTGCAGGTGCTCTCGATTTGAAAACTAACCCTGATTAAAAAAAAGGGATAAATGATGCGAGGACTGTCCCCGATCGTGCGCCTTGTGGGATTTGAACCCACGACCTGCCGATTATGAGTCGGATGCTCTAACCTCTGAGCTAAAGGCACATATGTTAAAGACTGAGTGGGACGGGATTCGAACCCGCAACTGGCTGCCATAACCCAGAAAAAAGGCACCGCTTTACCATTTAAGCTACCCACTTCAGTCTACCTAACATGAACCTGAGCAAACATAGGTCATTTATCCTTCACTTCCAAACTTGGAGATTTTGCTCCATGGCGGGAGTGAGAGGGTGACGATTTCATTTGTGTACCCATCGTACTCTCCATCCCAAGCCTTGAACCGATCGATGAGGTCGAACAGGTACGCCCTTGACTTTTCGTAATCCTCCTCCGACTGGACGAAGACACTACAGTTGTGAGGCGCAGCGTTCTCAACCACGACCCAGTAGAATTCTTTTCCGGTGATCGTGCTGTAAATGGCAGCTTGGATGTGGTAGCCCAAGTTGTCGGCCGACTTCATGAAAGCGGCTGGGCTGGCATCACGGTCGGTTTTCAAGTCAGCCACATAGGATTCGCCAACGATATCGATGAACCCTTTGAAGGGGTAGCCATTGATGTCTGCGAGAAACTCCTGCTCGTAAGAGACAGCGAGGTCACTGACCAGTTTTTTGCCCCATTGCGACCGCTCGATGTTTTTAGCCATACGGTCGATCATCTCAAAGTCCTCGGTAGAGACGTGGATCTTGCCAGTCTCCTCAATCTCCTTTGCGAGCCTTTTGCCGTCAGCTGTGCGCTTGTCGATTTTCGGTGCAACAAAATATCTCTCAGCAAACTTGTCCGGCTCAAGGATGAACGCGTGAGTGGCTGATCCCAAGTTCATCGATTTGGACGAGTCGTCACGCTCCTTGGTCACGTACTGGATGTAGTGATTGGGTGACTTTTCGAACTGCTTCAGAGCCGAGTAGCTCAGGTAATCTCTTTTGTACGACATCATTTCTGGATTTGGTATGAGACAATCAGTGCGAGCAGCGAAGCTACTCCGTACCATGCGTCAAACATGGTGTCCATGAGAAGGGTTTCGTTCATGAGTTGAAGTTATGTGTGATTCTGAAGATTTGGCCGAGCTCCTTGTGATGCACAAAGCCCTCGATGGCTTTCGGTGCGTGTTGAAATCCCATTTTGTGATGCCAAGAGTCGGTTCCGGAAGGAGACCTGATGGACTCAATGGTTACACCGGGATAATCCTTAGCAACCTTGTGGTGGACGTGGTGCGTGTAGAAGTAACGCCGAGAACACTCAGACCAGTATTCCTTTGCCTCATTAGCCATCAACAGGGGTAGTGCATCAGACTTAGCACCATCACCATGGGTAGTGCCGATTAGGTTGTTGTGGTAGCGGAAATACTTACGGTGAGCGATCGAGTTGTCAAACGTGACATCTTCAGCCTCCCGGAACCAAGCCTGAATCACCTGTGACAACAGGTAGCCATTGACGTAGTCGTGGTTGGAGGGATTGTACATGAAGTGCACTGGAGCTACCTCCCGAAGGTATTCAATGATTTTCACATAAGCAATACGCGCCCGGGAAAAACTCTGCCACCACAGCTCGCTTACGTCCTGCCGAGTGCCGGCCGTAGTCGCATTGGTTGGGCCGTCTACGTGGAGGATGTCGTTGCCGCCAACGAAAACGATACGATCGATGTTGAAGGCTGACGCGCTACTGACAACAGAGGCCACACCGTCGAAGAGTCTCGCTACAGCCTGTTCTGCATCGTAGCTATCGCCAGTCTCTTCATCGGCAGACAACTTGCCAATGTGAACATCGGATGGATCAAGAACAAGGCAGTGATAGTCGTTGCCTTTGCTGTAGTTGTGGTTCACTGTGGCATATCGTGGTGTGTGGGCAGAAATCGCTTCCTTCAGCTTCTCCGCCACTTCCTCGATCGTCATGCCCTTCTCGCCAGGAACCTTGACTTGAATGCTGTAGTTCTTGTCCTTATACCAATACGACTTCACCTCACCAGCGGGCAAACCAACCGAATGAGCTTTTGCCGCCATACCAGGGTGATTCCTAACGATGCGCTCAACGCGCTTCCTGGCCGCTTCGTCAGTAATCTCAAGCGAGAACTCATCGATCACCTGTCGGCCGATTTTAGCCTTGCTAATTCCGGTCATGTAGAGCTCCAGGATGCGCTCAACGAATTTCTCTTCTTTTCCTGATTTCATAGTTGCTGATGATTTCGCTTGCCGTGTATTCGGTTACTTCCGTGATCGTCATGGTGAAGATCTCGCTCATGTGGTAGAGGGTGCTGTTCTTGGGAGTGAACTTGTACCAACTAACCTTGTTGTGCTTGTCTACATGGTTGCATGCCAGACTCGCACCGTAGAGCAGTGCCTCTTCCATCTCATCGTCGATGCCTCGGTCGAGGAAGACGTTTCTTGAGCAACCGTAATGGGTGTCGGAGACGTTCTTGTATTCCTCGATGAGTCCGATGTAGTTGTGATTCATACTAACCGGAACCGAGCTGCTTTCTTGAAGTGAGAAGACGGCCTCGGCGGCAGACGAGTTACCTCTGTACTCAAGACACTTGGAGATCAAGCTAAACGGGAGGTAGTGGTAGTTGCGTAGAAACCATGCGATGACGTGCCGGTCTCTTGCTTCGGCTGGATTGGAGACGTACTGCTCTTCGACGATGTCGCTAACCAGCATGTAGACCTCTTGGTCGCTTAGGAAGTTGGTCTCATTAAGTTTCTTGATTCTATTCATTGGATTGTTATGAGTGGGCGTAAAAAGCGGTTCTGTAGGCTTTTTCATCCACCACATCAAATAGCATGCGGTGCTGACGCTTGCCGGCTGACTCCCGGATAACGCCATGGGTTTCGCATTTTCCTTTCAATGATCGCATGGAACCAGTTTGGTTGCCATTCAATCCACAGTAGTAGTTGTATGCTCCGAAGAGTGAAGACTGATGAATCCACTCTTGCTTGAGCTCGGCGTTGACACCCTCAGATATTTCTAGCCCCGCGCTCCCTATGAAGCTCAGGAAGGCATCACCGTCAAACCGCATGTCTTCGAGGACTTGGCTGAGTTTGTCGGGCCTGACCATCTTGCCATGCTCGTTCTGCATCTCGATGAGGCAGTCGATCATGTCCATCACCATCTCGCGTTGTTCGGTGCTCGAAGCGAGCTTCTCCCCGATGAAGGGGTCTCGGTTCTCTTCGGCGACCGGGTTCTTGAACTGTATGATGTCGATGCGCCGGCTGATACCACTGTCGCCAAGAGCGTGGGTGAACCCGATCTCATTGGACGCAACCAGTAGTGAGGCTCTAGGAACAAAGTATTCCACTTCCTTGTACAGCCTTCGTCCGCTGATCTCTTCCTTGGACACGATTTGCTTCAGCACGTCCTTGTTGCCGAGGTTGCCACTGGCATCACCACAGATGCATAGGATGTGGTTTGCCAAGTCGATGCGGTATCTTGACTCGTCTTTTGTCAAGTTTCTGAGGTCATCTACTCGACAAGCGTTCTTCTTACCTATAGCGTTCACCACAGCATCGATCAGCGTTGACTTGCCGCTGGCACCCACACCCATTAGCAATAACATCCGCTGTGCGTTCATGGGGTCACAGGCGATGGCGTTGATGAATGAGGTCAGTGTGTACCGGCGCATCTCTTCGTCCGGGATAATCTGCTCGATGAATGGCCGCCATACCTTGGACTCTTGACGTTCGCCCATGTAGGTAAAGGGAAGGCAGTAGGTGAACACTACGTCAGGGCTATGCCCCTTCATGAATTCACTGCTCTCTCTTGAGATCATTAGGCGACCGTCTTGGAAGTTTAAGCCGCGAGGGTTTTCATTGATGTTGGTACCGAACCTATCGACGCACACACCCAGGCTCTTCTCAACCTGGCGAACGAAGTCGGGATCGACAGCCAACGAGATGGGGCAACCTAGCTTGGATAAGGTCGCCTCCATCACGTCATACATGCGAGTGCTTTCGTAGTGGGTACCGCACCATGCGTGAACTACCTGACCAATAATCATGATCGGTGTTCCGCATTCATTGGCCGCCCAGTTGATGACAGAAGCCACACTGCTAGGCATGGCTTTTACTGCAATCTTAGCCTCGCCTACTAGCTGGTTTCTTACGTCATCGGAAAGGTTGTTGATCTTCTCAATGACGTCTTTCATCACTTCTTTTGAAGCATCTCGATGAGCCAGTCAAGGAACATCTCGAGGATGCCTGAGATAAAGATGACTGCGTAGTAACAAGCCACGATACCCATGACATCCCACCAGCTCTTAGCTGGGTGCATGAAAAGTTTGTCGGCGGCTGACAGGAGGGTCAGAATGAGCACAAAGCCGTACTCCATCATTGACCTACTGAATTTGTTCATATTCTTCATTGTGAATTGATTTTTGCCTCAAGCGCATTGATACGGTTCAGCATCATGGCCAAGGCTTCTTTGATCATTTCCTCTGATTCGTCGCGATCGGTAGCCGGGTCACTCACCACTAGGTTGCCTTCTTCGTCTTGACGTATGAAGGTGGGTGAAATGGACTCCCGTATCGAGATCAGCTGGTCGAGCGTGAACATAGCGACAGGGTCGTCTTGGTAGTCCGGGAAGAGCTCCTCATAACCAACCTCGAGCGTCCTGATCGCTAGGTTCAGCACTTGGTAGATGTTAGAACGGCAGGTTGTCGTCATTGCCAGATGCAGCCGGAACGCCAGTCGCTTTCGTGGGTGGGTTGTGGCTCGGTGGTGTCGACACGTCTGTGTTCCAAGCCTTAGCGTTGCCGAGGATCGGTGTCTTGGGCCAACTGCCGGTCGTCTTGCATTGCTCACGCGTCTCCTTGTCAACGTCTTGGCTGATCATGTAGTCGTTGCCGTACTGGCTGTCGGGCGTGTACTTGAACCGCAAGTTCAGGTACTTCTTGCCGTTGACTTCGTAGATGTACTGCTTGTCGATTTTGTCGAGGCAGATGCTTCCGCTCATGGAAGCCGGGAAAAGGTGTTCGCTCATAAGAGTGTGATTGATGATGTTCAAAGATAGGTCAGGAAGTCTTACCCTCCTGACGTGATGGGTAAAAGAGCTTATTGCGCTCCTTCAGCAGGTGTTCTTGCCAAGCGTTGAAGTCCATCTTCTCCTCCGGATACGTGCTGCTCTGCACCCGAGGCTTCGTCTTCCCCGAGGACTCCTGCGATTTGATAAAACTCAGATGCCTTGAGTACCAATCGTGAGATGGCTCGTTTTTCAGCCATCGCGACAGGATAACCCTTAGCTCCTCCCTTGAGGTTTGTTTCGTTTGATTCTCCATACGTTTGTAAATCGCGGCCGTCAGGAAGGGTGGTAAACGCCTTAATGACGACCTGGTTCTTGGAAATGTCACACAGGTCGGGTTCAATCCAAAGACTGATTTCCAAACCCATGCGCGTAGCGATACGGTCAATGCCGTTTCTTGAAATCACAGCCCATCCTTGAGGACTAAACCAAAAGTCGTCCTTCGTGAGACCGTAGTGGTCGGTGAGCTGTCGGAATCTTTTCTTTTCAGACTCCTTCATTTGCCTTGCTTGTGCCATGTAGTGTGTGTGGTTCTTGAGTCTATGACTCGTGTGGTGGTGTGCGAGGATTCGACTTCCCTCTGCTTCATGTGTTCGAGGAGATCGATAGCTCTTTGCCTGAGTACGTAGCTAATCTCGTGGTGAGAGTCTTGGTGAACATCGCGAGAGAAGACCTCGTCATCGATGCGTGGGTACCTGATGCTTGCTACATCTTCGATCTCGAAGTAGATTCTGTCGTCTTCGCCATTCATTTTTGCTACACGTCCGGAGCGGAGATGAGTTGCTCGAGTCGATCTCTGAGCATCTCGTTCTCGCGTTTCAGTTCGTGCGCTAAGATCAGTGCTTCATTCCGGAGCTCGTAAAGCTCGTAGACGGCTCGAGCGCCATCGTTCAGGACGTTGTGTAGGTTTCTCCAGTTTTCATATCGTTCGGCAGTGAGGCTTGAGCCAAAATTTTTCAGGAAGTCCTGAATCAGGTACCTCTGTGCCGACATCTGAGCCTTGACCGACTGCATCCTCGCTTCGGTGATTTTCGCCTTCATGCTCTATGATTCTGTTGATGTATTCTTGAGCCTTGCGCAGGTCGTCGAGACCTCCTTTGTCGCGCCATCGAGTGACGTACTTGATGACGTTGCCCTCACAGAACGGGATGTCGTTCTTGAGGATGTACTCCACTGGCTGTATCGCCAGCTTCTTGTAGTGTTTGTCTTTCATCGTCGAGGAAGATTGTTTCGATTTTGTCGTAGTAGCCGAGCTCGAAGTGGAAGCGCACACGCACAAACAGCTGGTCGAGGTCAAAGAGAGTCTTGTACACGAAGATCTCACGGGCTACACCCTGATGCACGTCCTGTAGTGTCTGACTCTTGAAGTCAAACTCGTGCACCTGCTCGTGGTAGTCGTCGTCTTCGATGATACCGAGAGCTACGTTGTAGGCCATCTCGACTTCTTGGAGTGTCGGCGAGACTAACACCTCCATGTGGCTGATGTTGTTCTCACGCATGAACGCGCGGTCGTAACTCGTCAGCTCGTTATAAAGCTCGTAAAACATGAAGTCGTTCAGCTTCCACTTGACGTTGGGGAACTGGTTCCTGGGATCGTCCACGTCTTGCGCTTGGCGGTGAGACTTGATGGTGTTCTTGATAAGTCGGTAGAGGTTCATGTTAGTTTCTGTTTTGGTTCATGGCGGCAAAGTGTTTATCTACAGCTGTCTACATGTCAGGCACAACAAGCCCGTTGACCTTGTAGGTTACTTTGGCTAAGACTAAGCTACCATCAGGCAGCTCGAAAACTTCATCTGGCATCGGCTAATGTATGGAATGATTTGACTCGGGCGTGAGGCCACCCCAAGGAAATTTTGGCATTGTAATCCTTGAGGCAGCACTCACTGACCATTGGGTTTGTCTTGGATGTGGTGATGGCATCTTCCCACACCCGATCCATGTATTCTTGGCGGCTCATGCATCCACGAGTTCGTACCACTTGTCGGCCCACAACATCGAGTCAAAGCTCCTGACGTAGATGTGGTAAGAGAACTCCAAGGCTTGAAGATACCCATCGTTGGTTCCCTTGGTGTTGAGTTTCTTGGCGGCGATGATGATGTCCCGAGCTACCTCCTTGTAGCTGTCTTCGATGCCGTCTTTGCGCATCCGCTGATAGACGTGGCGTTCAACTTGCTTGTCAGTCATGGTTCACGAGGATTTTAGAGATGTTGTCGGTCTTCTTGAGTTCTTCGGTAGAGGCCACGATGAAGTCGATGGCTTCCGCTAGGTACTTGGCATGTTTGAAGTTGTTACCCCGGTACAGGTAGTCCTTCAGTTCGTTCAGTCGTGTGAGGTGAATCTCGCAGACCTGGTCGCGAGACTTGGAGCGTACATCGGGAGCGACTTCCAACACGCACCTCTTGGCCGTTTCGAACAGCGACTCGTAGCCGTCCCAATACTTGAGGTTCTCTTCGTGTCGGCGGCGGTGGAAGAGTGACGTGGTGCGCGTCAGGTTCAGGTGTTGGGCGATCTGCTCGTCGCTAATCTTGTGGGTCAGGTGCAAGGCGTTGATCATGGCTGACCGGAACTGCACTTGCTTGGCTTTGCGTGAGCCATCGTCCTTGTAGCCCACTGCTTGGCTGTACTTATCTACAGCGCGTTTTACTTGTTCGTTGTTCATTTGGATTCAATGTATTGGCGGAACATTTCTGATACACTCACGTTGTGCTCGGCGGCTTTGACCCGGAGCTTCTTGGCGGTCTCTTCGTCGCACAGCAATTGGTAATGCCTGAGCTGTTGCTTAGGTGGTTGCTCAGGAACCCAATCGCTACTCGTGATCTCTTCGGCAATCGAGAGAATCATCTCCTTTTGGGTTCTGTGCTGTTCGCTAGTTAGGTCACGAACTCTGCTGACCTTGGTTGGGTCTAGCCACATACGGATGTTAGTGCTCATTGCTTCTTCATGGTTTTGTACACGCTCAGGTCTACTGGGCGTGGGGTGTGTCCGAGGTTCTTGAGGTGCTTGACAGCGTTGTTCAGGTCTGAGTGGTTGCGGTAGATGTTCACCTCGCCATCAGCGTTGCGGGAGACATCGTCGCCGTACAACACAACCACTTCCATTCGCCATACTTCGTCGAGTGAGTAGCCGTTCCTGGCCATCACGTTGATGTAGTTGGTCAGGTGTGCTTGCGAGTTGAATTCTTTCTCGGTCTTGAGTGCAAAGCCCTTGGGGCTGTTGAACTTGAATGATGCTACGAAACTTTTCATGCTTGTCCTTTTTTCCAATCGATTACGAAGTCTTCGAAAGACCTCATGCTGACGACACGTGAGTTCTGTGTCTCGAACTTAGCGACACTGAGGTCGTGCTTGGTTCGAGCAAACGTGTCGAGGCCTTTGGCAATGATTTCTCCTGGGTCTTGGGTGAGGAGGACAGCCTCCTTGAGGTCGTCGTCCATGAGTACGTATGTAAATGACATGGGATGTGCAAGGTATGATGTTCAATGAACTTTTCCAACCAAATTCTTCATCAAATGCATCGCGTCAGCGTCTTCGCAGAAGTTGTCGCGGTATCTGTGGACGAGGTTCAACAAACGCCTGATGGCTGTCATGGGTTCGTTCTGGTTAATGAAGTGCTTCAGTAGGTCTTCGGCCTCAGTCATAAACGTATCGTCTTCATACAGGTGCAGAATAGCCTCTGACTCGGCCACCATGCCCATCCTGAAGATGGTAGGCGGGTGCTCGGCAATCAACTTGATGTGGTTGTCATCGAAAACTTCAGCCCAATGATCCACGTCTGCTTCAGAGATGTAGATCTTCTGTCTTTGAGCGTAGAAGTATGCCCCTTTTTCGTCGTGGTCGACGATACTGTTTATAGCCCGGGCGGCTTTCTCGTACTTAGTCATTGGAGGATTCGAGTTTTTGGAGTTCGTCGAGGTGGCAGTCGATGTTGGATAGGAGTGTCTTGATTGGGAAGCTCTCGTGGTATTCAAGCTCGTAGAACTCTTCCTTGCCTGTGGCTTTGATGGTTTCGTAAATCATTTTGAGGTCAACTCGCATCTCTTGGAGTAATTCGGTGCGCCTGTTGAGGTCGTAGTCGGCCGCCCACTTGTCGATGTCTTCGTCTGAGACTCGGAAGTCTGCGCTGTCGCCATGCTCTGCATCCCACGCGGTGATGTACAGCTTGCCGTTGACGATGGTGGCGGGGTAGTTGAACTCCTCCATCATCTTGAGGGCTTTCTTGATCTTTTTCATGAGTTCTTGAGGTGTTTGATGGTTTCGATTGCTTCGTTGAGAATGAGGTCGCCAATGCGCAGGGCGAGTTCGTCGTTGTCTTCAAAGATAGCGATCGCTACCTTCTTGATTTCTTCTTCGGTCAGCTCGATCTTGATGTGAAGTGCTGCCGCCTCAATGTCTTCGAGGTGGTACTGGATCATCGGGTGGTGGACGAATCCCTCGTTGTCGATGCGGGTCTCTTGGTTCATGAGTTCTTGATTTGTTCCTGTGCGAATTCACGCATCAGGTCGGTGATGGTTGCGGTGATGGTCTCGTTGTAACGCTCGAAGAACTTATCGAGCAGGATGAGTGATTCGAAGTCTTCAACTTGCTTGCCGATGGCATTGGCGTTGACCACAATGTCGAGGTGGTTCCATTGGAGGCAAGTGGGGTTGGGCTGTCGGAGTTTGTCCGCAGCGTAGGCACACAGGTCACGCACTGCCAATCGAAGGTTCAGGTCTCGGATTGGAGCTGATGCCATGATGTAGTCGATGGTGTTGGCCGCCAACTGCTCTTGAGGTGTGCGGTTCCGGGCGGATTGATATTGCTTGTTCATGACTGAGAAGGGAATTGATCGGTTTCGTAAGACAGGAGGGTGATGAGTTCAAGAGCCTTGGTTGTGAGCTCGAACGCTTTGCGCTCGTTCTCTTCAGCCAATGATTGATTGCTGTTGTAGGCTTCATAATACTCGTCCTTCTTGGCCTTGTTGCGAGCCTTCCAATGAAGCTCTGCGTAGTTGGAAGCGTGAGCCCTGAAGGCACCTTCGTATTGGCGGTGACGTTGGGCGTGTTCGAGGAGTGCTTTTACTCGTTCGAGGAACCGCTCGCGGCGGTCTTCGACTGATTGGGTGATGGTTGGGAATTGCATTTCTAACTTATTAGAATTGTGAGATGAATGATGCGAGCTTTTTAGCCTTGGCTCGGCGGACAGACAAGGGTTCTTCTTGGTTGAGTCGAGGGAGAGGGACTACACGTCCACTCTTCGTTCGGTACAGCGACCAATTGGCCAGGATGCGGTTCGCGATGATGTCTTGCTCCCTCATGGCTTGAGTTCGTAGATTTCTAGTTCCACGCACATCGACTTGATGCCGAGTACGTCACAGGTAGCAAACGATGGTTCGTAGTCGACGACATCGAACGCGAGGGCGTTACCTTCTTCGGATTCGTAGAAGGCATACCAACGCACGAGGTTGCCCTCTTCGTGTGCGTCGAGGTGGCCTATGTGACCATTGAAGATTGAACCGATGAGGTGCTGTGACACCCACACGGTGTCGACTTTGACTGCTTTCATTTGACGTAGATTTGGGTTTCTTGGATGTACACGATGCTTAGTGACTTGTTGTCGAGGTCGATGTCTTCGAAGACTATCCCCGATGGATGCCAGTAGGGTAACACCTTTGGGTTGTAGCGCACCTGCAACATCAGCTCCTTCTTGACTTCAGGGAACTCGTCTTGAAGGAAGACGTTTTCAGCTTCGATCCATGCACAGACGGTCTTGTTTGCACCTTCGTGAATCTTCTCTGCTGTGGCGCGTCTGTTCTTGAGCTTGGTGCCGACTAGCATGCACCTGAACGTCTTGGGGTCGTGGTAGGTGACCTCTCCCGAAGGAGAAGTCAACTGCCAGTGCATGAAGTGGAGACCGCGAGCGAGGTGGAATCTGAGCTTGTACATGGCTTAGATGAGGTTAGGGAGGTTTCGAGTCAATGAGTCTTGGATGGGTTTGGGCAGAACCATGACGCCATCGTACCCTACTACACAGATGCGGCCGAACAGGCTTGAAGTCTCGAGCACACCGCTTGACGCGTAGTCTTGGGTGCTTTTGCTCCACCACCCGCCGTAGGTGGACTCGGGGCTGATGCACCACTCGAAGTCGGTTCCGTCTGGGTCAGTCCACTTGACGTGGATGCGCTCGTTCTCGTCGGTGGGCATGAACTCCATAATCATGTCGTACTCGGCGGCGTAGTATTCGATGAATCGATTGTTCTCTAAGCAAGTATGGTAGGGCTGTGCGCCAATCTCGCATGCTGACTCTGAGAACAGGGCGAGGGTTTTCATGTAATTGTTCATGGTGGGTTCAGTATTGTGCGATGAAGTCGAATGTGGTTGGCTCTTCGAGGATGAAGTAGCCTAGGCGGTTCACGAAGTGGTATCCGCTGACGATGTAGAGGTCGCCATCGTCACCTTCGACGAGGGTGCAGATACGAAGCGGGTCGACCTGTCGAACGAAGTCGAGTTCTTCGTCAAAGGTCTCGAACATATTGCCACGTGATGGCACGATGTGGTTGGGTACGAGTTCGAACAGGTTGTCGAACTCTTGGTCGGTCAGTTCTTTCATGTTTTCTAATAAATTAGATTAGTGGGTTTGAATCTTTACATTCTTGCGGCCTTTGCCGCTTGTGCCGGAGCACAGGGAGCACTTGGAGCAGATGCTCTTGTACCCTGCCTCCTTGGAGGCTGGACACGTCACCGCAGACGACTCCGTGGTCTTGGGGTCGTAGGCGATGAAGCTACGCCATCCCGTGAGTGATGCGGCTTCCTTGTCGGAGTGAGCCGATGCCATGAAGAAGGACTTGTAATCGCTAGCCCACGGCTTGCGGGCTTGGTGGGTGTATCCC
>ENA-OUOG01004424-OUOG01004424.1-marine-metagenome-genome-assembly--contig:-NODE-4424-length-12133-cov-5.039151_pt1 | contig 12133 bp, 16 predicted proteins | sample MGYA00248635_ERZ508505 | MGnify/ENA primary metagenome ERZ508505 (study PRJEB26176, sample SAMN06267871) | marine metagenome | isolation source: Saanich Inlet, British Columbia, Canada | place: Pacific...
CTACCGGGTGCGTATACACCCACTTGCTCTACATATCAAGTGCCGGGTTTTGTAGCACAACACGATGTTATCAAATCACATATGATCGATGAGATCTATGTTTTATCAGTTAACGATACTTTTGTTATGCGTAAATGGATGTTAGAACAAGATTGCGAAGGTAGAATTGAATTCATTCCTGATGGTAATGCAGAGTTCACAAAAGGTATGGGTATGGATATTGACATGTCAGCTGTCGGGTTTGGTACTCGATCACGTAGATATGCAATGGTTGTAGATAATGGTGTGATTGAAAAAATGTTTGTAGAACCAGATGCAACTGAAGATGATCCGGATCCATATGGAGTATCATCGCCTGAGTCTGTACTAGAATATCTTCGTGCAAAGGTAGATGTAGTCTATGGCTAAGTCATGGCATGGCGGGAAGGGGAGTGATCCTCGTCCCTTCGACCCTAATAAGTATGCTGAAAATTGGTCACGTATTTTTGATTCGAATCAAGAATGGCTTAACAATCCTTTAGAAGGTGATGGTGTAGTACACGATAAATGCGGCACCCCGGAATGCTGTAATAAATGTGATAATGAGGGTGTACAATCTGAATAAAACTGTGTATAATACCTTATTCGTTATGGAGAATCTATGTCATTTTATACATCAGTAAATAAGATCGGTAATTTCATTTACTACCGTGGCTATGCCGATAACGGCCAACCAATCCAAAGAAAAGAAAAGTTTAAACCTACCTTTTGGACAGACAGCCGGGAAATCACCGGCTGGACGTCTCTCACCGGTGTTGACATAGCACCTATCAAATTTGACTCTATTAAAGATGCTATGAACCACATCGAGATGTATCGTGATGTCAGTGCTTATAGAATCTATGGTCAAGCTAACTTTGCAAACCAATACATTGCTGAAAAGTTTCCTAACGATATTCAATTTGACCGAGACCTGGTAAATGTTGTCACAATCGATATTGAGACTGAATACGAAGATGGATTCCCGGAACCAGATCGTGCCGACCAGCCTATCCTATCGATTACCGTAAAATCAAGTAAAGACGAATATTATAGAGTCTGGGGTTACGGCGACTTTGATACAGAAAAATCTCTCATTCAACCTGTGCACTTTATTAAATGTGAGAATGAGTTTGACTTGATTGTTAAGTTTTTAACGTATTGGTCAAATCCTTTATTTGTGCCTGACATCGTTACTGGTTGGAATGTCAAAGGATTCGATGTTCCGTATCTTGTGAATCGTACGGCAAAAGTTGTGGGCCTCGAAGCAATTAATAAATTCTCTCCATTTGGTATGGTAAATGAACGCCAATATCGTACTATGAGAGGTGAGCAGAGAACGTATGAATTTAAAGGCATGTGTGTCTTAGATTATCTGGAACTGTTTAAAAAGTTTGGATATTCATACGGTGCACAAGAATCTTACAAACTTGATCACATTGCTTCAGTTGTTCTTGGTGAGAAAAAGCTTAGCTTCGAAGAATCAGGTTCTCTTCGTAATCTCTACAAGGATGACTATCAACGTTACATCGATTATAATATGAAAGATGTTCAGCTTGTTGAGCGTCTCGAAGACAAGATGGGACTGATTACTCTTGCTATGACGGTGGCATACAAGGGTGGTGTTAACTATGGTGATACGTTCGGAACTACGGCGATATGGGAAGCAATTATATATCGTAAGCTTCAGTCATTGCGTAAAGTTCCTCTTGCACAGGTTCAACCGCCACCAAATAAAGTATCCTTTGCCGGTGGCTACGTAAAAGAACCACAAGTAGGAATGCATGATTGGGTCGTGTCATTTGATTTAAATTCTCTTTATCCGAACATTATTGTTCAATGGAACATGAGTCCCGAGACTCTGGTAAATACACAATCAGCTGATGCAACATGTGCAGCAAACGGCTCATTCTATCGTAAAGATAAAGAAGGTGTTATTCCAAACATTATTGTAGACTACTATGAAGAACGTACAAGCATTAAAAAGATGATGCTTGCAGCTCAGCAAGAATACGAGAAGAAAAAATCATATGATCTTGAGAAAGAAATCAATCAGCTTGAAAATAGACAAATGGCTCTTAAGATTCTCCTTAACTCACTCTATGGTGCTCTCGGCAATATTTATTTTAAGTACTTTGATTTACGACTTGCAGAAGGTGTAACACTTACCGGACAACGTGTTATTCAATGGGCTGAATCATCCATCAATAAAGAAATGAACAAGTTATTAAAAACCGATAAGGACTATGTTATCGCAATTGATACCGATTCACTTTATGTTGACTTTGGCCCTTTTGTTAAAAAGTTTAATCCAGCAGATCCTGTAGCGTTTCTTGACGAAGCCTGTAAAGGTCATTTCGAAAAAGTCTTAGAAAAATCATATGACGAACTTTTCCATAATATGAACTGTTATAGAAAGCGTATGGAAATGTCACGTGAAGTTATCGCTGATCGTGGTATTTGGACTGCAAAGAAACGATACATATTAAACGTGCACAACTCTGAAGGTGTCCAGTATGCAGAACCGAAGCTTAAGATCATGGGCATCGAAGCGATTAAATCATCTACTCCTGCAGTCTGCCGTGATGCGCTTAAAGAAATGTTCAAAGTCATTGTCCGAGGCAATGAGAGTGAGACACAAAATGCGATTGCTGGATTCAAAGCGAAATTCACCTCGCTATCCCCGGAAGAAGTGTCATTTCCCCGTGGCGTATCAGAACTTGCTAAATGGTCTGACCGTAAGACAATATATACCAAAGGTACACCAATTCATGTACGCGGGGCGTTACTCTATAACCACAATATCAAAGATAAGTCGTTACAAAAGAAATATGAACTTATTCAGGCTGGTGACAAAACAAAATTTTGTTACTTAAAACTACCTAACCATATCAGAGAAAATGTAATCACGTTTCCTGATTACCTACCGCCGGAGCTTCAGCTCCATAAATACATCGACTATGACAAACAGTTCGAGAAAACATTCCTTGAACCATTACAATTTATCTTAAAAGCAATTGGCTGGAAAGCCGAAGAAGAAGCAACGTTGGAGGACTTTTTCGCATGATTAAATTTATCAATACTACCTGTGACGAGCACAAGCCTTATACTGCAGTAGAATCGATTGAGATGAATATTGCTGACGAGTCTAGCTTGCCTGATATCTTAGAAGCTTTCGAAGGATTTCTAAAAGCAAGTGGTTATCATATTCCGGAAGGAAGTTACATTGATATTGTACAAGACGAAGAAAATGTGGTACAATATGCAGATAATAAAGTGGGTGATGATGGTCTTCACCCAATGTTTAGAATTGTGGAGTAATAATGTCAAATAATATGGTACAAGATATCCATGACATGCATGCTAAGTACGGCGTGCATGAATGGGTACGAACAAAAATTAAATCAGGTGATGCTGAATCATTGCAATCATTCCTTAATTTCCGTATGGATTTTATCGATGAAGAATATAAAGAAACATTGAAAGCAATTTACCACGATCAAGATCCAGAAGAAATTGTTGATGGTCTTATTGATATTATCGTTGTTGCCTTAGGTACACTTGATGCCTTTGGTGTGAATGCTCAAAAAGCTTGGGACGAAGTACATAATGCGAACATGGCAAAAGAAGTTGGCGTCAAGCCTGAACGACCAAATCCACTCGGGTTACCAGACCTTATCAAACCAAATGGATGGACAGCACCAAGTCATGATGGAAACCACGGCTACCTCACTCACTTTATTCAAAAGCATATTTGATAATAAGACTCATAAGCGGATGGACTTTAAGTCCTTCCCAGAGTTTGAAGATTTATTATTTAAATTGGCGAAAGTTGATATTGCTTCAAAAAAAGATGCTCAGCTTATTTCGCCGGCTACTTATATTATAGATAAGACAAGAGCAAATGATAACGTCGTTGATTGGGGCGGTTGGGCTGCAGTCGACGTTGACGATCATGAATTTAAAGGAGATCTCAAAAGTGAGTTGGATGTATTGGTTGGTGATTGGCACTACGTGTGTTATAGTACTGCAAGCAGTACCAGCGCTTATCCGAAATTTAGGCTTGTATTTCCACTTAGAACAAGAGTTGGAAAGCAAGATATTCGACGATTCTGGTACGCCCTCAATACGAAACTCGGACATATCGGAGATCGCCAAACTAAAGATCTATCAAGAATGTATTATGTCCCTGCTCAGTATCACGGCGCCAACAATTTTATTTTTACTGGTGGTGGCGTACAATCTATTGATCCTCATGCCCTAATCCGAGATTATCCTTATATTGAAAAGCGTGAGAGTAATAACTTCTTTGATAGACTGCCAGAAGAAGTTCAAAAACAAATTATTGAGCATCGCAAATCTAAATTAGATAACACAAACTATTCGTGGAATTCTTACCATGACTGTCCGTTCTTTCCTAAACATCTTGAAGCGGAGTATCGTTCTATTACTGGTACTGGCTGGTATCACACAATGTATCGAATTATGGTATCAATTGCAGCCAATGCTATAAGAAAGCAATATCCTATTACTGCTGCAGAGATCTCACATCTTTGTAAGCAGCTTGATAATGAAACTGGAAATTGGTATGCTAATCGTCCACTTGATAAAGAAGCCGATAGGGCACTTGAATTTGTTTATAAGAATATGTGATAAGCATATGATTTTATTACAAATCTTTTTCGAAAAAAATATATGTACATCTTCTCCTTATATGGTATAATGGTTACATCAAATGAGGAGAGACACTATGTTAAAATATCAAAACCTAGCAAACATCGGCGATCGTATTCGTGCTTATGATTTTATGGGTCGTAAAGACGCTTTCATCGAAGGTGTTATTGTAGACAAAGGCGCAATCAAAAATGAAGAAGGCGCTTACATGTTGTACGATGGTTACACTATTGAGATCGATAAAGACGGTGCTGAATTTGGTCGTGTCGGCGATATCGGTTACATCCCTTTCGAAACTTCTATGGACTACGACGATCGAGTGGAGTTAGTAGCATGATTAACCATACACACTACTATAGTTTACTAGATGAAATGTTCGATATACTTAAATCAGAAGTTAACCAAGAGCATATGACCTTTGTCCTCGGAAAGGTAATGGAACATAGAACTGCAAAGGCATTTAATGCTGCGGTAACTAATGCTACAGGTTCTGATGCTATAGTTACAGAGCAAAAAGTTTTTAGTACAGCTTTACATAAAATTACCATGAATGTAAATGATCGATTAGAAGTAAAATCAACTGCAAAAGTTTTTGCATCTCAAAAAAGAGTAATGCGCGTTTGCGGATTACTCAGTAAAAGAGGCGGATGTGAATTTATAATTATTCAAGATGCAAGACCAGAATACAATAGAACGTTTTGCATCCCGCATGATGTTTTCTTCGAGCGCGCTAGAATCGATGATTTAAATCATGCAAAATCATTTAAGTGGAATGAAGACTATATACCTGCTTTAAAGCATGCAGAAAATACTAAACTTTTATTAGAATATGAGGTAACAAATGCGTGAATCAATCAAAGTCCTGCAAGAATGTGCAGAGATCCAAGACAAAAAGTCTCGAGACTATCAGAATCCAAACTCTCGAATCCGCCAAGCAGATTATTATCCGCGTGGTATTTTGTCAATTATGGAACTGATCAACACTAAAACAATTCGTTTATGGTCAGTACTCGAAGCTATGGAAAATGATCCTAACTACGAACCAAACTTTGAATCAATCGAAGATTCACTCAAAGATTTGATCAATTATTCTTCGTTTGCTGTCGCTTATTCTCGTGGTAAGATCGACGGTCAAACATCAGATCGTGACTTCCTAAATCGTAAGCTTGAGCTCAAGCCATCAACAGTAAAGGAAATCCTAGATGCTGACAGTGAATGATATCCGTGCAGACTTTATTGATAAGTTAGCAGCCGAAGAGTTTACAATAGATAAAACTGGATCTAAAACAATTGAAATGATCGGTGCATCATTTCTTGCAGATGAACCAGCTATCTTTGGTGAAGTAAATCAAGAATACGTAGATGCTGAGATTGATTGGTATTTAAGTGGTTCAACGAATGTTAATGATATCTATGGCAAGGACCGTGAACCACCAGCTGCTTGGCAATATACAGCAAATGAATATGGTGAGATTAATTCGAATTATGGTAGACTCGTCTTTGATCACAAGTATTATTCACAGTTTGATATGGTGGTCGCAGAACTTATAAATAATCCTGATGGCCGCCGTGCCACAATGGTTTATAATCGTCCGTCTATTTGGGTTGAGTTCGATGATAATGGTAAGAATGATTTTATTTGCACCAATGCTGTTACCTATTACATCCGCAACAGTGAGTTACATGCGGTTGTTCAAATGCGTTCAAACGACGTTGTCTTCGGTTACAAAAACGATTACGCTTGGCAAAAATATCTTATGCGAGAAGTGTGTGAATCAATTAATTACTCAAGTGAAAGAATGTTTGACGATGATCTCAAGCTTGGTAACATTATCTGGCAAGTCCAGAATCTCCATGTCTATGAAAGACATTTCCATTTGGTGAAGTAATGAAGATTAGTATTGGTCCATATAAAGATGATGACACTCCTCGTAAAGAAGAGATTCATATTCATGACTATGATACATGGAATATGGACCATACACTTGCCATGATTATTCTTCCGATGCTCAAGCAACTCAAAGAAACTAAGCATGGTGTTCCTGTCATTGATTACGAAGACATGCCAGAGCATCTGCAGTATATTTCTAGAAAGTACGATCAACGTGCAAGAACTGATATAGTCGATCAGCTACAACCTATAGAATACGACGATCTATCTGAGCATGAGTTTCAACGACAGATCAAATGCTGGAATTGGATTATGGACGAAATGATTTGGGCGTTTGAACAAATTCTTGATGACGATAACGACAAACAATTCTTCTCAGGCGTATCTGACATATACTGGAAAGAGTTAGAAAATGGAATGTCGGAAATGAAGCACGGTCCGAATGATACGTTTCAGATTGACCGTGAAGGTTTGGCAAAGCACAACAAAAGAATTGGAAATGGATTAACATTATTTGGAAAGTACTATAGATCATTATGGGATTAGATAAGTGGGATCAAAGATTTTTAAAGCTTGCTGAAGAAGTAGCAAGTTGGTCGAAAGACCCGTCACGCAAGATCGGCGCCGTGGCGATTGGAGCTAAAGGCCAAGTATTGGCTCAAGGCTATAACGGATTTCCTCGAGGGATCGACGACAGCGAAGAACGCTATAATGATCGTGAGAGGAAATATGAGCTGGTAGTTCATGCTGAAATGAATGTAATTTATAATGCAACATATAGTGGAGTATCTTTGGATGGTGCAACACTATATGTGTCAGGATTACCGGTATGTTCAGACTGTGCTAAAGGAATTGTACAAGTTGGTATCAAACGTGTTATAATGAGAGATATGGAAATACCTGATTCTTGGAAAGATTCATGGCACAAAACTCAGGAGATGTTCAATGAAGCTAGTATTCAATTCGAGTTCATTAAATAATAAAATTAATCAGAAAGGAGAAGATCAAGCCCGGATCGAAAAAGATCCAACATCAATTGAGGATCTGCAGTTGCAGATCGAATATTTAACTAATCGCATTAAGCAATTAGAAGTCGATCAAGCATGGAGCCAAAAGGTAGGTTAAAATGATGGGGCGAAAGCCCCATCTCTTATATTATGAAAGTTATCACAAATCCAATATCAAACATTCCTGTCAACAAAAAGTCCCACGTACACGGGTGGACACAGGTGTGGAGAGACCAACTCGGTGCATCTATTAACCATAAGTGTACACCAAATACCTTAAAGAGTAAAGAACTGTATATCGATCATGGTGCAAACTTTGGTGGTACATTGAATTTATTTGGCGGTGCTACTAAAGATGTTTATGATAAAATCAATTTAGTTTGTTCTCACCCAAATATCACTTCACTTGATTGGGATATGCCAGACTATGGTGCAATGCTCAAGAAACGCATTGGCGCAAATACTACATACGAAGGTATTACCGAAGAATGGTGTGATAAAGTATCCTTACGCCTTTCACAAGTTAAATCATTAAAACAACAGGATTTAAATTATGACAACATTATTGTGGGAGATTCTCATACCATTGCTTTTAGTGACAATACTGATCGGGTGTATCGTAACGATGGTAAAACTTTGTATGGTGCAATCAAGTCAGGGTTTGGACAATTCCTCAGAGAGACTACTCCGGTCGGTAGAGTCACTTTATGCTTTGGTTCTATTGACATTAGGCATCATATACTACGACGAGATAATTTTGATATTGAGGACTTTGTTCGGCAGTATGTAGAAAAAGGCAATGAGTTAGCAGAAGACGTGTGGTTCTGTGCTCCTGTTCCGGTTGAATGGGAAGACCGTAAGATTCCTAAATCCGGCTTTTATAAGAAAACTGCATTCTATGGATCATCAGCTGATCGTCGTGATGTCACGATGCACTTTCTCGATGAGCTATATACACAGTCTAACGATAAAGTTGTACAACCACCAGATGATTGGTATACAATGGACGGCAGAACATATGCCGAAACTTATATGGAATTCGGATCAAGCTTTCACATAGCACCTCCGTTTTACAGAAGAAATGATTGGGGAGTATCACCGCTTGGCGCATAATAATCATGTTATTGATAGAATCAACAAAGACATTGGACCACTCTACACAACAGATGACGCAAGAGATTATTACTTTAATCTTGCTAGAAATTGGACCGACCCTTATGGTGAACCTGTTGTTACCACTCATGATGGTGTTAGGGTTGTCCGGGATGATTACTTGGTGGGCTCTAAAGTACGCGGGGGTGACTGTCTCATCTCCTCGTTGCCTGATCATATTGATACCATTGTTTATGTTCAACCTCGTACTGGTTTGGCTGGTGTTTCTCTCCTTGACGTAGCAAAACGGCATAATAAAAAAGTAATGTTGTTCATGCCATCGTCAAAGAAGATATCGACTCATCAGGCGTGTTGTATTGAACGAGGATGCGACTATTCATTTCATCGTATTGCGGCAATGCCAAATTTAAACTTGATTGCAAAGAAGTGGGCAGATAAAAATCCAAATGCATTTTTTGTTCCACTTGGATTAAAACATGAAATGGTAACAGCAGGTATCGTAAAATCAGCATCAGCTATACCTGAACCTGAAGAAGTATATACTGCCACGTCTACAGGCGTACTCACACGGGGGCTTCAGATTGCTTGGCCGAATGCTAAGTTTACATCTGTTTGTGTATCACGTAACATGAAAGCCGGAGAATTAGGAAGTGCGACGCCAATTTCTGAACCGCTTGCGTTTACTGCGTCAGAGAAGAAGGAGAACCTTCCACCATTTCCGAACATCGACACGTATGACGGAAAAGTCTGGAAGTATATCCCAAAAAACTCAGGGAGAGACATCTTATTCTGGAACGTCGGAAAAGAACCTGAGCTCAAAGACGAAACAATTTACGAACGAATTAACTCATATAGGGACTGGGAAAAGAATGAAGCTAGATAAAAGAATTAGAGACATACTCGACGCTGAAGTCGATCGACAAGAAAATACAATTGAGCTTATTGCTTCAGAGAACTTTGCAAGTTATGAAGTCATGACACTATGCGGATCCGTATTTACAAATAAATATGCCGAAGGTTATCCAGGCAAACGTTATTATAACGGCTGTGAGAATATGGATGATATTGAGGATCTTGCAATCGAGGAACTATACAAATTGTATGATTGCCGATTTGCAAATGTTCAACCGCACTCAGGTGCAAATGCTAATCTTGCTATCTTTAAAGCATTTTTAGAACCTGGTGATAAAATCCTAGGAATGGATCTTGCATCAGGTGGGCATCTAAGTCATGGATCTCCTGCTAACCTAAGTGGCAAATGGTTTGAAGCGCATAGCTATGGTGTAGATGAAAATGGTTTACTTGATTATGGTGAGATCTGGGACCAGGCTCATCGTATTCAACCAAGGATGATTATTGCAGGTGCAAGTGCGTATCCACGACGTATTGATTTTAAAAGATTTAGAGAAATTGCAGATTCGGTGAATGCATACCTAATGGTAGATATGGCTCATTACTCTGGATTGATTGCTGGTAAAGCGTATCCAAATCCAGTTCCTTATGCAGACTTTGTTACGTCAACAACACATAAAACTCTGCGTGGACCTCGTGGTGGTATTATCCTCTGGAACAATCATAACTACACTAAGAAGATCAATAGTGCAATCTTCCCTGGAACTCAGGGTGGCCCATTAATGAATATCATTGCAGGTAAAGCTCAAGCATTTGCAGAAGCAAATACAGATGAGTTTATTGATTACGCCTCACAAGTAATTGCTAACGCAAAAGCAATGGCTTCAGTCTTTATGATAAATGGATTTAAAGTTTTAACCAATGGCACTGATAGCCATATTATATTGTTGGATCTAAGTGATAGCAAATACTCTGGACGAGAAGCTGCAGACCTATTAGAAGAAAATGGCATCACCGTAAATAAGAACGGTGTGCCGAATGATCCAAGATCGTTTGTTGAAACTTCTGGCATTCGAATTGGTACTGCAGCAGAAACTACTCGAGGGCATGACCAAGAATGGTTTGCCGAATTAGCTTTAAGAATTGTTGATATACTTTCATGAAATGGATTAACGAAGAAGCAATTGACGTACTAGTCAATTATTATTACCCAAGAGCAAAGTGGTTGCAGGATAATTGCAACTGGGGTAAGTTTTCTTATGTCGGAAAAGAATCTAATCAAAAAATAAATGACGATTTGATGCAACAAATTGATATATATGATTGCTATACCAGAAATGCAGCAGGATTCTCAAACGTATTGCAAGACCTTAAGTTCATGACCGATACGCCAAAATGGCATCACCAAAATGATGATCGCCGGCGTATTATTGAAGGTTATGACACAAAATCATGGGACCTCAAAACTTGGTTCTATGTCTATATGTGCCACCGAGTCACTGGCTCAGGGGCATCATTCACGCGTGATCACGGATATCGTAACAATGCAGTTCAGCATTGGGGACATCTTCGTGATATCAAAGATATGCAAGAACATATGGCATACACAAAAGCTGTTGGCAAACCATTGTTCACGTCTATTGGTAACCAACCACCATCTCCACGCAAAGGTGTCACGTGTCTAGATTTCATGACAAACGAGCTTGAACCTCTCCTTGATAGACTTATTGATTGGTTAAACCAAGGTGTCAAAAAGACTCATAAACAAGTCGTAGACTATCTTAATGACCATAACATTGATCAAGGACATAAGCGTTTTAATTTTGTCTATGCTGCTTTCTCGTATGATTTAGGCGATTACCATAAGGATCTAGTTGATGATATGTCACATGGGTACTTTGGTAATAATGCAGTACGATGTATGAAAGTCTTATCAAGTGGTTATACTACAGATGAATTCATGGATTTGTTATGTGAACGTATGGGCGGAGCCCCAAGAGATAATGAGGATGTCATGTGTGACTTTGTTCGTTTTGGACAAAATTATGTGCCACGTTCTGATAATACCTTTGATCATGTTCCAAGTGATATTACAAATAATTCTGGATGGAAATCTGGTTGGGAACAAAGACAAGGTCAACCCACAAATAGTAGTGTACCTTTAGATGAATTCATGGTATAATAGTGGAATTACTGAAGGAGAAGTCTATGCCAAAAAGAAATGTCCCGCTCACCTCAAATACCGCTTATTGCGTTTTTAAAGAGAACGGAAAACAATACACTGTGTACTCTAAACAAGTACTCAACCGACGAATCGAAGAAGGTATTATTACAGATACAGATCGCGTCGTAATTAAGAGGATCGGTAACTAATGTCTATAATGGATAAATTGAAAAAGAATTCTAAAATTAAAGAAACCTCGATTCTTTCTGAATCAAAGTTCTTTAATGAGAAGGATATGATCCCAACGTCTGTGCCAATGATTAATGCTGCACTATCAGGATCAATTGACGGTGGATTAACACCAGGTCTTACTGTACTAGCAGGACCGTCAAAGCATTTTAAAACTTCATTTGC
>ENA-OUOG01004428-OUOG01004428.1-marine-metagenome-genome-assembly--contig:-NODE-4428-length-12112-cov-5.031076_pt1 | contig 12112 bp, 5 predicted proteins | sample MGYA00248635_ERZ508505 | MGnify/ENA primary metagenome ERZ508505 (study PRJEB26176, sample SAMN06267871) | marine metagenome | isolation source: Saanich Inlet, British Columbia, Canada | place: Pacific...
CGGGCGCCGCGTCGTCCGCTCGGGCCGAAAAGTGCGCGTCAAAAGTGTCCGGAAAGTGTCCGGAAAGTTTCCGGAAACTTCGGAAAAACTTCGAACGCCGACCCCGGCGGGCGGCGGGTTCGTTTTTTTTGGAAACGCGCGCGACGACGAGACGGGTGAATTTTCGTCTCGAACCACGGCTGGGGACGGCGCGGCAGGTGGCTCGGACGCGCGCGAGGGAGTCGGCGGGATGCGCGCGGGCGCCGCGTCGTCCGCTCGGGCCGAAAAGTGCGCGTCAAAAGTGTCCGGAAAGTGTCCGGAAAGTTTCCGGAAAACTTGAACGCCGACCATAACCCTAACCCTAAAGCCGAAAGTTTCCGGAAAAGCGGTCGCGGCGCGCGCGCTCGTTCGGTGGTAGATCTACGTGTCTATGTACTCAGACTACTTCCGCGCGTTCGCGTTCGGTGTTCGGTTCGCCCCTCGTCAGTCCTCTCTCGCCGCCTCCATCGCGCGCCGCAGCGCGTCGGCGCGCAAATCGGCGGCGGCGGCGCGTCGTTTCCTGCGCGCTCGTCTCGTCTCGCCGTCCTCGCCGCCGCCGAACCTCGTGCCCGCCGCCGCCATCGCCTCCGCCGCCGCCGCCGCCCTCGCGGCGACGAACGCCGAGCGCGCGAGTCGGAACGCCGAGCTCGTGTTGCGCGCAGGCACAGTGAGACTCCGTGACGCTTCGCCCGAACCCGAAACGCCGAAACGGCGCGTGTCCCCCGGCGCGCGGCGCCGCGCGTCGCCGTCCCCGAGCAAAGACGCGAACGTCGCGGCGACGGCGGCGGGGACGCCGCCGCGAAGAGACTCTTTTTCTTCGTCCCCGCCGCGAGCCGGAGAAGCGTCTTTCTCCGTCTCGGTGACGTCACTCACTCCGGCGCCTGCCATTCCTCGCGTCACGACCCGAGCCTCTAAAGCCGGTCGATCGTCGATGGCCATCGCCTCGACGCGCCGCGCGACCTCCGCCGCCGCCTCCGCCGCCCCGAGACGCGCCTCGGGGTGGCTCGCGTCCAGAAGCTCCGCCTCGACGCGCGCGGCTCTTGTCTCGCCGCCGGACGCGCTCAGGCGCACCCACGCCCTCGCGCCGGAGCGCAGCCTCGGCCCGCGCTCTTCCTCTTCGCCGGAACCGTTTTTGTTCCGCGCGAAGAACGCGAGCGTCTTGACGCCGCCGTCGAACAAAACGCGCGTCGTCAAAAAAACGTCATCTTCTTTTCGTTCGTTTCCGAAACCCGTCCGCGGGAGAAAAACGACTCCGTCGCCGCCGACGACGCGCGCGAAGACTTGCGTGTGGAAGCTCGGCACGAACAGCGAGACGCCCGTTCTGGTCACCGAGCGCACCACCGCGGGGAGTGTCACGGGAGACGCGCACAAAGCGCGCGTCAGTCGTAAGTCGACGCTGCGCCGTTGCGCGAGCTTCGCCGCGCGCGTGCGTTGGTTGAGGTGTTTCGCAGTCTTGGCGAGCTCGAGACGCCGAAACGCGTTTTCGTGTGAATGGCGTTCAAGAGACGCTCCTTCGACGCTCTTAAACTGCAACGCGCGTAACAGTTGCCTGTGCACGGCGAGGTCGGCGTACCTCCGGATCGGCGACGTGAAGTGCGTGTACAGAGGCAGAGCCAGGCCGTAGTGCGCGAAGGTCCCGAGGCCTACACCGAGTTCGTCGGAGTCTCTCTGTTGGGGCAAACAGTCAGAAACCGTTCCGTGAAGTTCCGCGTACTGCGCCTCGGACATGGCGCGCGTCGCGAGCGAGCGGAACATCGCGCCCGCGTTCGGGTCGCTCGCGTTTGACTCCGCCAATGCCAGCGACATCGACAGAGCCTTGCCGGAGGAGGCATCTAAATCCACACCCGCGTTCTCGCGCAGACAAACGCGAAGCTCCTCGAACTTCTCGGGAGGCGGCGGCTCGTGTTTTCGGAGCAGCGCGGGCCCGCCCCCTCTTCCCTGCGCTTTCGCGAGTTCCGTCGCCACGGCGGCGTTCGCGGCGATCATCAGCTCCGCGACGACGCGCATCATGAACACCTCTTTTTTGCGCGAGACGACTTGTTGAGAATTTGAATCGTTCGTCGAGTTCGATCGACTAGAAGCATCGTCACCCACCCCGGCGTCGGCGCTCGTCTCGAACCGGAGCTCCGCGGAGGAGAGCTCGACGGCGCCGCGCGCGACGCGCTGGAGACGCAGCGTCTCCGCGAATCGCGCGAGCGCGTCCAGGTCTCGCGCCACACACTCCGTCTCCAAACGCGACATTACCTGGTTACTATTAACCGGCGGCGGCGTTCTGCGTTCGAAGATGGCCTGCGCCTGGTAATAATCAAGCTGGTGCCTCGACCGAATCACCGACCGGCCGAACCGCGGCGGACCGATAGTCGCGAACGTCTCCGGATCGAGCGAAAACGCGCAGAACATCGCCAGGCGTTCCTTCCCAGCCACGAGCGACGCCAGGTCCGCGGAGAGGAGCTCAGGGAGCATGTCCACGCGTTTATCCACGAGGTACGTCGTCGTGCCGCGCGCGCGCGCCTCGACGTCCAAAAGCGAGTTCTCGGCGACGAAGTACCCGACGTCGGCGATGTGCACGGAAATCTCAATCGCGTCGTGTTTGTCGCCGTCGGCGCCGCTGAAAGACATTCGCCGCACGCCGATGGCGTCGTCGACGTCCACGCATCCCGGCGGGTCGATGGACATCACGCGCCACTCGCGCGCGTCGACGCGCGCGCTCAGCTCGGAGCGCGGGACGCGCCACGCCGCGCCCGCGGACGGGAGCTCCGCCAACGCCCCCCGGGAGAAGGGCGCGTCCAGAATCTCGTGCTCGAGCAGTAACGCCGCCGTCTCCGTCGCCGCGTCGCCGGCGGGCCCGAGGACGCGCAAAACGCGCGCCTCGGGGTGCCTGCTCTCGTTCGGCCACCGCTCGACGCGCACCAGCAGACGCTGGCGTACCAGCTCGGAGGCGCGCCGGGTCATCAGACGCACCTTCGGCAGGCGGCGGTCCGCGGGAAGCGCCAAGACCGAGACGCGCGCCGCGGCGCGCGAAGACGCGCGTTCGCCAGCCGCGCTCCGCGCGAGCTCCTCCGCGTCCTCCGCGCAGACGGTCGCCACGAAGTCCGCGCCGCGCGGGCGCAGGATGGCCACCACCTGCCCGGTGGGAACGGTGGGGTCTGAAGAATCGGTCGCGTCCGAAGAACCAGTCGCGTCGTCTTCGTCTTCGTCGTCCTCCTCTTCGTCCTCTTCGTCGCCTCGTCTCCCCGCGCGCGCGGCGACGACTTCCGGCCCCCGCGTCCACCGCTCGGGCGGGAAGATGCGTATCGCGACTTCGTCCCCGTCGAACGCGCGGTTGCGCGCGCGCCGCCCCGGAATCAACACGTCGCCGCCCCCGAACCGGAAGGAAAAAAAAGACGCGTCATTTTCGTCGAAGGACGACGCGTCCGCGAGCTCTTCGCGCGCGGCGACGCCGACGGATGCCTCGTCGTCGTCTTCCGCGTCGTCCGCGTCCGCCGAACGAGCCCCGTCGCGTGGTGCGGGCACACCGCCGCCGTTCGGCTCGGCTGAGCCTCCTGCCGCCGTCGCCGCGACCACCGCCAAGTCCGGCGCGTCCGCGCGGACGCGGAGAACGCCCCGGACGAGCGTCCCCGCGTTTAGACCCTCCGCCGCCTCGCGCGGCGAGAGGTGGTTCGGGTAGTGTTTCTTTCCGGCGTACGCGGTACCGGAGACGGCGGCGGAATTCTCGTGCCACGCGCGTTCGGCCTCCTCGGCGTCCCGCCTGCGCGCCTGGACGCGCTCGAACTCGGCGAGCGCGCGCGAGCCCGGGCGGAACGCCGCGAAGTATTCGCTCGGCGGCGAGAGGACGACGCCGGGAGGCGCGGCGTCCGGAGGAAGTTCGAGAAGCGCCTCGTCGTCCGTGACCACCACCATCGGGACGCCTCGCGCGCTCGCGACGTGCGCGGCGTACCAGCCCGCCGCGCGGAGCACGGCGTGCGCGCGCGCGGCGACGCCCGCGGCGCTCGCGGGGAGCGCCGCGAACGCGGTCCCGTCTCGCGCCGCGATGATGGCGTTTCTCTTTCGCGGGTGCATCGCGTGATGCTCCCCGACCGCCGTGCTGGTCGCGCGGAAGTGCTCGTTCGGAAACAGCTTGACCCCCCGCGCGTGGCGCGGGTCCGCGGTGAACGCGCGGAGCGCGCGGCTGAGGCGCGCGTCGCCGCGCGCGTGCGCCTTGCGCAGCTCGGACGCGAGCAACACGACGTCGCCCGCGCCGGGGACGGCAGCCGCGAGGAACGCGTCGACGTTCTCGGCGAGCGCGCGCGCGTCCGGGACGGCGTAGTGCGTGGCGTCCGCGCGCAAAGGGGGGGGATGGCCGGGATCGGCCTCGAGGTGCGCGCACGCCGAGCACATCGCAGAGCCGCAGGCGATGTCATCGCGCAGGTACACCTCCTCCACGGTCCGGCGCACGGTCTGCGTGCGGCGAAGCAGGCGGAACCCGCCGCGAGTCACGACAGATTCCGCCGAGGTGCCGTCCGAGGGCGAGGGGGGGTCGGACGCCATGTCGCCGCGTGTCTACCTATCGGTGTCCGACGCGTGACCGGGTATCACCGCGGCGTCATCCGTGAACTCGCGTGACGACCCATCATCTGACGACGCGACGAGGACAAGCCCGCCAGCGCGCAACGGATCTGGGTTTCCTTCTCGATGACATCGTGTCAAAGTTGACGTCGCCGAAGCTGCCGCAAACTTGGCACTTTCCCGCGCGCGCGTCGGTTCGTCACCCCGCCTCGCCATGGCGTCTCCGCCGGGCGCGGTCCCTCCGCCTCCGGACGGCGAGCCGGACCTGCCCCCGGGCATCGCGCCTCCGCCGGAACATGGGGTCTCGGCGTACGCGGCCGCCGCGGATCTCGGCGCGGCGAGCGGCGCCGGTTGGGCGGGATCCGCCGACGCGCACGCCGCGGCGTGGGCGGCGTACCAGCAGCAGTACGCGTACCAGCACGCGGGCGCGGACTGGGGCGCGTACCACGCCGCGTGGGCGAACGAGTGGGCGCGTCACAACGAGGCTGCGGCGGCGGCCGCCGCCGCTCCCAGCGCCGAGCGGCTCGCCGCGGTCGCGGCGAAGATCGCCGAGCAGATCGCCGAGAAGGAGAAGGACGAGAAGCATCGACCCGCCGCGACGACGACGACGGCGACGACGACGACGCCGAACAAAGGTCCTTCGGGCGTCCTTCCCGTCGGTAAGACCGGCGAGGTGGTGGAAAAACAGTCACAGAAAGAGACAAACGCGACCGTCGTGGAAAAACGAACACGACGACAGTCTAACCCGATGCCCCAACCGCCGCCGCCGAAAACCGCGCCGCCTTCGCCTCCGCCGCCGCCCTCTAACTCGCGAACGCAAAAGCGCATTCGGGACGAAGACGATTCCGGGGCTCCTTCCGCTCGATTCGACCAAAACGCGCATGGCTTCGACGCGTCGAAATCGACGGGAAGAAAACACACGAGCGCTGCGCTCATCCCCCGTCAGATCCCGCCTGCGTACGCGCCACGTGGCGCGCTCGGCGTCGAGCCGCGGCGCGCGCGCGCCGCCACGTGGCAGGATGTCGCCGCGGACGCGCTTCTCGCGAACGCGGGCGCCGACTCGAAGCGCTTTGTCGAGGAGGAAAAGAAACGGCTTTTGTGCGACATCGAGACGTCGCGCGCGCGCCTTTCGGAGGATAAAAAAACGCCTCGCGGACCTCCCACGTTTGGAACCCACGAATCGAGCGAACGACGACTCATGACCGATTCGATTCGAGGATTCGAGGAAGATGATCCGAGACGCGAGAGGAGACGGACGCGAAAGCGCAAAGAAAAGGATTTCGCGTACTGGGAGCGTCACTACGCGGCGAAACACGGCATCCCGCTGGATGAAGATGAAAAACGTTTCGAACATTTCGAGGCGGCCGTCTCCGACCCGCGCGAGGGGTCCTCCGCTGCGGCGACCGCGACGACGACGCCGGACGTAGAGACGCGCGCTGCGGCGTTCGACGCGGACCAAGAAAAAGGACGCGGCGTCGGTAGTTTCTCTTCTCGCGAGAAGACGCGCCGCGCGAGCCCGAGGGACCCGAGGGATTTTTCGTCGCGCGAGACGAGACCGCGGAGCGACGCGCGCCGCGGCGACGGCGACGGAGGCGAGAGGTACGTCGGAGCGACGCGCGCGCGGCGGCCGCGGACGCTCACCGCCGCGCGCGCTTCGCGCGCCTGGGGGCCCAACGGCACGCCCCCGGACTCGCCGGAGTCCGAGAGTCGCGAGGGTGAGGGTCCCGAGGGCGCGTGTTCGCCTTCGAGGCGCGACGACGTCGGAGCTCGCCTCCCCGAGGACGACGCGAGGAAGCGCCGGAGACTCTCGCGAGACGCGACGTACGACGCGAACGACGTGACCGACGACCGGTCGTCTTCGGTCGTCGTCCTCCGCGGTTTGACCACGCGCGAGGAGCTGATGGACCCCTCCGAGGCTGAGGAGATCGAGAAGGAGACGGCGCTGGAGTGCGCGGCGTTCGGGGAGGTGCGGGAAGTGCGCGTGGTCCGCCCGAACCCATTAGGCGAGGCGTTTGACCCGGAGGACGTCGGTTTCGTGTTCCTGCGATTCGCCGACGACGCCGCCGCCGAGCGCGCGCGGAAAAGTCTGCACGGCCGGACGTTCGCGGATCGACCGGTCGTCGCTGAGTTCGTGCGGCGTGGCGGCGAGGGCGCGCGCCAAGCCGCGTAGAGGTTTAGTCGAGTCACACGAGAGAGACTTACGCGTCGGCTCTTCCTTTCACGGGTCCTCCCTCTAAACGAAAAAAAAGTCTCACTCGCCCGAGGAACTCTTCGCGACGGCTTCGGTCACTCTGAACGTCACGCGCAAGTCGTCGCCGCGCCGCCAGACGTGCTCGCGCACCGTTGCCAGGCTCCAGCTCGGGTCCAGCTTCTTCCCGTCGCAGAAGATCTCGACCGCGTCCTCGACGGCGACGTCGTCGCTTAGGTCCAAACCGAGCTTCGCCACCACGTACGAGCACACTTTGCGCACGCTCAAAACGCGAGGCGCGGTGACCTTACCGCTCGTGATCGCGGTGCCTTTCTGAGTGCCCTTTAATTCAGACGAGTCTCGTCCCGATTCCCGTCCCTCCTCTTCGCTCTTGTGCTCTGCGATGTAGAAGCTCGCCTTGGGCGCGTCAGGCACCTTGTACCGCTCCGCCGCGACGTCCACGACCCATTCTGGTAACAGCGCCTCCTCCACGTCCGTGCCGAGCATTGAAGAGCCGTCCATCAAAACGACGGCGCGTCCCGGCGGCCCGGCGGCGGCGCTCGTCGGGTCGTACGGCGATTCGGGAGGCTCGAAAAAAAAAGTCGGCGAGAAGTCATTCGCGTTCGGCGTCGCGAACAAACGCGCGTCGTCGCACGGGCCGCACTTGTCGACGTCGAACGTCTTTTCGTTTGTTTTCGATTCGTCGGAAACGAGAACATCGACGTCGGACCCGACGTCGCCGTTCGGGTCCCGCGCGCCGTTCGACGCGACGCGTCTTTTTTTCGCCCACTCGCGAAGCAAAGCGTGCAGCGTCTGCACGCCAAAGTTCACCTTGGTCTCGTCGCTCGCGTCGCGAGCGCCGAGCTCGCGCGCGTACCCCTCCGCCTGGAAGGCGCCGCTGGGCGAGAGCGTCACGGCGAGCGAGCCCGAGCGATTGTCCGCGGCGAACCACGAGGGCACGGAGACGGGCCCCAGCTCGTTTTTGAGCGCCTCGAGCGTCGTCTCGAAGCGCGCGGCGGATCGAGCCTCGAAAGAAACGGCGCTGGCGTTTCCTTCGCGCGACGCCGAGGCGTCCGCCGAAGCGCCATCCTCCGAGACGGACAGTCGCGGCCAACGCCTGACGACTTTGAACGCCGTGACGTCCCAGAGCGCCATGCCGCCGGCCGCGTCGCGAGCCAAGACGCGGCGCCGGTCGGGGAGCTGCGCGTGCGCCACCACGGGCGGCGCGCCCGCGATGACGGCCGTGCGAAGAGCGAGCGCGTCGTCTTCGCGTCTCTCGTCGATTCCCCGCCCGGCGCCGCCAACAGGACTCCACCCTCCGCCCCCGAAACTGCGCCGCGCCGGGGACATCCCCGGGGACGTCCCCGCCGCGAACCAGCCCGAGTCCTTCCTCGAAGAAGAGCCGAGGCTCATGCGCTCCGCGCGCGCGCGCAGAGACGAGCCGGGGGAAACGGGCTCGGAATTGCCGCGATCCGACGCGTCGTCGCGCGCGAGGCGCGCGGACCACCGCGCGGCGTCCGGCGCGGACGTCGCCGCCCACACCGTCAAAACTTCGTCGAAGCCGCTTCCGGTGGAAGAAGCCTTCGTTGCCTCTTCGTCGCGGCGCAGGTCGACGACGCCGCCGGCTTCGCGGAACAAAAGCCTCGAGCGGCGCTTGGCGAGGTCCGTGACGTACACGGCGCCGTCCGCGCCCCCGGAAACCACCGAGCGCCAACTCGCGTCCGGCGCGGCGCTCCACACCGAGCACCCGTGCGTATTGGAAAAGGTTTGCACGCACCGTGTCGCGCCCAGGTCCCACAGGCGCACGGCGCCGTCGGACGAGCCCGTCAGACAGAGGCGCCCCGTCGGGTCCACCGACGCGCACCGCACGGTGCCCGCGTGCCCCACTAAGCGAGTCGCGCGCTCGTGCGGCGCGCGCGCGTCCCAGCGGCGCACGACGCCCTTGTTATCGCCGGTCACCACAACCGCGCCCGCCGCGTCCGTCGCCAGCGCGTACGCCGAGTCCGTCTGCCCCCCGAAGCGCGCGAGGGGTTGCGCGGCGACGCCTTCTTTATTGCTGGACGCCGTTTCGGCGTCCCACAAAAACACCTGGTCTTGCCCAAGGCCGGCGCTGACGAAAACGCCGCCGCCAGCCCCGCCGTTCGTCTCGGGCGCGGCGACGCGCGTGACGTAATCCGCGTGCCGCTCGAGCGTCGAGACGAGGGTCAAGCCGCCGACTTTTTTGTCGTTCGTCTCCGTTTCCTCCGCGTCGCGGCGCCAGAGCTTCACCGCTCGGTCGGCGCCTCCCGAGACGAGCACGTTTAAATCGCCGGCGAGCGGGGTGAGGGCGTTGACCCAGCCCGCGTGCGCGGCGGTGAAGCTCCTCGCGTTGGCAGACGACGCAGACGCCTCCGAAGTCCCTTCGAGTCGAGAGTCGCCGAGAGTCGAGAGCCTCGGCGCGACCCACTCGCGGATCGTCCCGTCGCGCCCGCCGGTGAAGACGGCGTCGCCGCGCGCGACGATGGCGTTCACGCCGCCGACGTGCCTTTCCTCGAACGAGGGCTCTCTGAGCGCGAAGGAAAACGCGCGCGGCCGCGCCGGGCGGCGCGGCGCGGCGCGGCTTCCGCCGCCGAACGGATACATCTCTCGCGAGACGGAAGCGCGCGCCGCGGCTTCCGGCTTCCGTGTTCCTGCGCGCCTAAGACGCTTTAAGACGCTTCCCTTAGCTTCCCTTAAAACAGGTGGCAGATGTTATAGAAGAGCGTCCAGAAGAGGATGAATGTCCCCGCGCTGGCGCTGGCTCCGGCGACGAAGATCTTGTCCCACGACGGGAAGTGGCTCTTGACGTCGCCTTTCAGTTTCGCGCACACCGCCGCGCCGATCACGCAGTTGAAGACGAAGAACGCGCCGAGACCTTTCAAGTCGGTGTACCCCAGAATGCCGCACACGATCCCGGAGACGATGGACAGGAACTGGAACACGGTATCGTTCACCCTCGCGTTGTTCGCGACTTTCTCGGGATCGACGAATGTGAGCTTCTTGCCTGCGAGTGTGTTTTCGGAACGGGGGGCGGGATGACGACGCGCGGGCGAGGCGGGCGAGGCGGAGCGGCGGGTGCGGGTGCGGCGTGTGAGCGACGAACGCCGGGGGGCGGTGATCGAGCGCGTGGGCCACGCGAGAGTCGACACGAGGGGAAACCCGCGTCGGGGTGCGCGTCGTGCCGACGCGGCGCGGCGCGAACCCTCGCGCGCGCGTGTTTCGCCGAGTGCGGTGCCGCGAGGCTTCGGATCCGCCCGCCCTCGACGTGCGAGGACTCGCGGGGGCGGAGACGCACCGTCAGCGGACATCTACGCAGTCCGCCAGTCGTTAGGGACGTGAACTGTCCGAATCCCGGGTCGTGTCCGGGAGGCGCTCGGGTCGAAGCGCGCGGGGGTCTGAGATCATCCATCCCTGCAGTTGAAATTAGCAACAGTCGCGCTCGTCGGAGTCGCCAAAACGCGAAAGCATTTCGTCGGCCGCGCTCACTCGCCGCGCCACGCACGATGGAGCCCGCGCTCCGTGTGGCGCTGGAGGCGGTGCACGCCTCCCCGATGCGCGCGGTGGTGCACGTCACGGGCGGCGCCGCGCAGTCCCTGGGGTGGGTGATGGCCGTGCCCGGCGCGTCGCGCACGCTGCTCGACGCGCGCGTGCCGTACGCGCGCGAGTCCATGGTGGACACGCTGGGCGCCGAGCCCAAGCAGTACGTCAGCGCGCAGACCGCGCGCGACCTGGCGCGCACGGCGTACACGCGCGGCGTGCGTCTGTCGTCTGGCGTCCACCACGACGACCACAGGCACGTCGTGGGCGTGGGGTGCACGTGCGCGCTGGCGAGCGTCCCCCCGAAGAAGGGCGACCACCGATGTTTCGTGGCCACCTACGGCGTGCTGGGTTCGGCGACGTACGAGCTGAACATGGAGAAGGGTCTGCGGGACCGCTGGGAAGAGGACGGGCTCGCGTCGCGCCTGGTGGTCCAGGCGCTGGCGGACGCCGCCGCGGAGGCGGAGACGCGCGAGAGGGAAAGACGCGGAGAGTCGTTCGGGAAAGACTGCGCGAACGGCGCGAACGGCGACGGCGCCGCGAACGCGATTCCGTGGGAAGGCGTCCTCTCCGCGAATGACGCCATGACGACGACGCGCGCGCCGACGCGCAGTCCGGACGATCCGATCTCCTGGGTCACGAGCGGGTCGTGCGATGTCGCGGCGTTCTCGACGGAGACGGGCGAACTCACGTCGTTGCACGCGATCCCGCCGCGGACGGTGATCCTTCCCGGGTCGTTCAACCCGGCGCACGAAGGGCACCGCCAGATGCTCGCGGCGGCGGCGGCGCTGCGCCCGGGCCACGCGCTCGCGTTCGAGCTCGCGGTGACGAACGCGGACAAAGGCACGCTCGAACCGGCGGAGGTCCGGAGACGCGCGGATTCGTTCTTTTCACCGAACGGCGCGGGGACGGCTTCCTTCGGGTCGGAAACCCTCGAACGGCCGACGCCGTCGTTGCTTCTGACGCGCGCGCCTTTGTTTTCGCAAAAGGCGGCGCTGTTCCCGGGCGCGACGTTCGTCGTCGGGCACGACACCGCGATCCGGCTCTTGATGCCGAAGTACTACGGCGGCGAGGTGGAGATGCTCCGCGCGTTCGAGGACATTCGGAACCTCGGGTGCTCGTTCGTCGTCGCGGGGCGCGCGGCGACGAGCGACGAGGGGGGGAAGACGTTCCTCACGCTGGCGGACGTCGACGTGCCCGAGCGCATCCGCGACGTGTTCGAGGCGCTGCCGGGGTTCAGGAACGACGTCTCGTCCACGGAAATCAGGGAGAGGGGAGGGGGGTAGAGACGGTTCGTGTTCTGGACGATGTGGAAGACAAAAAGCGCGTGTCGTGTACGCGTAACGCGGGCGGTCGTTCCTAATAATCCTCTTCCTCGTCTTCGAGGTACGCTTCCCGCAAGTGTTCATTCAGCGAGTCACACGGACAGCCGTTCGCGAGCGCCCATCTGAGCACATCGTAGCGATCGTTTCTTATGGCGGACACGAGCGTCTCTTCGTCCCATGGGCAGCCAATCTCGCGCAACCACTTCAGCACCTCGAGGTGGCCGCCCTCCGCCGCGTGCGAGCACGTCTTCTCGTCCCACGGGCAGCCAATCTCGCGCAACCACTTCAGCACTTCGAGATGGCCTTTCATCGCCGTGTGCGAGCACGTCTTCTCGTCCCACGGGCAGCCGTTCTCGTGCAACCACTTCAGCACCTCGAGATGGCCGCTCATCGCCGCGTTCCTCCACGTCAAATAGTTCCACGGGCATCCGTTCTCGCTCGCCCACTTCAGGATTTCGAGGTGGCCGCCCATCGCCGCGAA
>ENA-OUOG01004429-OUOG01004429.1-marine-metagenome-genome-assembly--contig:-NODE-4429-length-12111-cov-3.119578_pt1 | contig 12111 bp, 12 predicted proteins | sample MGYA00248635_ERZ508505 | MGnify/ENA primary metagenome ERZ508505 (study PRJEB26176, sample SAMN06267871) | marine metagenome | isolation source: Saanich Inlet, British Columbia, Canada | place: Pacific...
GCTGCTGCAGCCGCAGTTGACGCCAGGGCGCCAGCTGGAATCGGAATTGCTGGAAGGAGCGCTGTTGCTCCGATTGATTTTAAAAAGTTTCGTCTGTCCATAATGCTCGATATAAGCATAAGCCTGTTCCAGAAAAAGGGCAGTTGACAGTTGTTTACATATAGGTCAACAATACTGACCTATTGGAGATGCTGCATGCCCCTGGATATTTTTATGGCCCTTCTGGGCTTTTCATTTGTTTCGTCGATCACGCCTGGCCCAAACAACATTATGCTGCTGGCATCCGGGGTGAATTTCGGCTTCAAGCGTACAATCCCGCATATGTTTGGAATTGCCTTTGGCTTTGGCGTTCTGTTGCTTGCTGTGGGCTTTGGTCTTCGAGAGATATTTGAAGCGGTGCCGCAACTTCAACTAGCGATTAAGGTCGCCGGAGGGGCCTACCTTTTATATCTGGCGTGGAAAATTGCGAATTCAGGTCCGGTGGAAGCGGGAGAGGCGGGCGGCAAGCCCATGAGCTTCATGGCGGCAGCACTTTTTCAGTGGGTAAATCCAAAGGCCTGGGTTATGGCGATCACAGCGATGACTGTTTATACAGGACAGCCGGATTTCACGACCAGTGTATTCATCGTTGTGTTTGCCTTTGTGGTGATAAACTTCCCCAGCGTATCGGTTTGGTGTGGGTTCGGTGTCGGTTTAAGAGAATTTCTAAAAGACCCACGGAAGTTGAAAATTTTCAATATCACCATGGCATTGTTACTCGTCGCCAGCCTTTGGCCAATGTTGAAATAGGTTGCAATAGATGTTTTGCGAATTCCCTGAATCATGCCAATAGGTTGGGATGAAGTTTTCACCTCAACAAGATCAGGCGCTGATTGAAGTTGATCGCTGGCTCAAGGCTGGCGACCGACAGGTTTTTCGCTTGTTCGGCTACGCAGGTACCGGGAAAACCACCCTTGCTCGTCATCTGGCAGAGGGTGTGGACGGCGATGTTCTCTTTGCCGCGTTCACTGGCAAGGCGGCACAGGTGCTACGCTCTAGAGGTGCGTCCAAAGCCTCAACCATACATTCCCTGATTTATCGGCCCCGCGGGGAGGAAACGGTAGAAGATGAAGAAACTGGCAAGAAAGAGGTCTTGCCTATGTTCTCACTTAATCGCCAAAGTCCACTTTCAAAGGCCGCGCTAATCGTGATTGATGAATGTTCGATGGTTGACGAAGACTTGGGGCGTGATCTGTTGTCCTTTGGCACACCCGTCCTTGTTCTTGGCGACCCTGGGCAATTGCCGCCGGTGAGCGGTGGTGGTTTCTTTACAGAGCATGAGCCCGATATTTTGTTGGAGGAAATTCATCGTCAGGCACTTGATAATCCGATCGTTGAACTTGCGCGGCAAGTCCGCATGGGTAACCAGGTCATGATCGGCGATTATGGTGATACGGCAAAAGTTATCGCAAAATCAGATGTTAATGCCGATTTGGTTCTGGAAGCTGATCAGGTTCTGGTGGGTACCAACAAAACCAGACGTCGGTACAATGAACGACTGCGCCAGTTGAAAGGGTTTGACGGCCCGCTGCCTGCGGCGGGTGACAAATTGGTTTGTTTGCGAAATGATCCGGCTAAGGGGCTGCTCAATGGTTCCTTATGGCAGGTAACCAGTGCTGCACGAACCGTAAAGCCGTTTATGAATGTTTTGATCCGCGCAGAAGATGAGGGCGTTGAGCGCTATTCCGCAAAAGTGAAACTCCTTAAAGCCGCGTTTGAAGAGCCGGAGAAAGAAGTGCCTTGGCAGATTAAGCGTCGTCATGATGATTTTGACTACGGCTATGCGTTAACGGTGCACAAAGCACAGGGTTCTCAATGGGATGATATCGTCCTTTTTGATGAAAGCTACGCTTTTCGCGAACATCGTGATCGCTGGCTTTATACGGCCATTACACGTGCCGCTGAGCGTCTAACCATCGTAAAGTAAAAGGTTTTTGAATTTTCGCTGGTAATAGATTGTTCACCATTTCAGCTGACTCTTGTAAGTGATTCTGGAAATGGCAGGCAGAAAATGAATTTCTTTACCCCACGCCCCTTCATGTTTGCGCTCGTGATGAGCTGTGCCTGCATTTTGGTTGCGTGCTCCATTGTAACGGTGGTTTACACGTTCTTTGTTGAAGGTGATTTGTTTTACGAACTTTTGATTACATCGATCATAACCGGGATTGTTGCTTCGCCTGCATTCACCTTTGTCGGGCTTATGAACAAGCGTTCAAGCACCGTGAATGATGAACTTAACCGTGCCTACCAGCAAGCAGAAAAAGCTGATCGTGCGAAGAGCGAGTTTTTGGCGAACATGTCGCATGAGATCCGGACACCGATGAACGGTGTGATGGGGATGGCTGAGTTGTTACAGAAGACGGAGCTTGATACGAAGCAGCGCGCTTTTGCGGATGTGATTGTCAAGTCCGGTAATTCGCTTTTGACGATCATCAATGACATATTGGATTTCTCTAAGATTGATGCGGGCCAGATGGAACTTGATCCTGCACCCTTTACGTTGAGCGAGGCGATTGAGGATGTTGCAACGCTTGTTTCTTCGAAGGTTGCGGAGAAGGATCTTGAGCTTGCTGTTCGGATCGACCCAGCACTGCCCGGTTCTTACGTTGGGGATGTGGGTCGCATTCGCCAGATTGTGACCAATCTTGTTGGCAATGCTGTGAAGTTCACAGAGGCCGGCCATGTGTTCATTGATGTGAATGGCCGTGTTGAGCATGAGGTTGCCAAACTTCGTATCTCTGTTGAAGACACGGGGATTGGCATTGCCCCTGAGAAGCTGACGCGGATTTTTGAGAAGTTCAGCCAGGTGGATGAAAGCACAACGCGCAAACATGAGGGCACGGGGCTTGGTCTTGCGATTGCTTCTTCGTTGGTGCGCTTGATGAAGGGCGAGATGCGGGTTGAATCGGTGATTGACCGCGGCACGACCTTCTGGTTCGAGATTGAGCTTCCGGTTCACGCTTCACAATCGCGTCGTCATTTTGTGCCGATGGATGTGTCAGGTGCGCGTGTTCTGATTGTGGATGACAACTCGGTCAATCGTTCGATCCTTGTGGAGAACATGCAGAGCTGGCGCTTTGAAAGTGCCGCTGCTGCCTCAGGTGAGGAAGCGCTTGCAGCGTTGCGTGCAATGGCTGAGCAGAATATGAAGCCGGATTGTCTTGTGCTTGACTATCACATGCCCGAGATGAACGGGGCGCAGCTTGCCGGAGCAATCCGTTCTGATCCTCGCCTTGCCAAGCTGCCAATCATTATGCTGACGTCTGTTGACCAGATGGAGAATGGCAAGAACTTCTCGTCTCTGGGCATTGAGGGGCATTTGGTCAAACCTGCGCGTTCGTCCATTCTGCTGGAAACGGTGATCCAGGTTATTCAGGAAGCGCGGTCTGATTCAAATGAGATCCGCACCGGTGTCTCGATTGCCAAGAGCATGGTGGATGTGGGGTCTGGCGAGATTGCTGCCGAAGCGCGGGAAGGGCGTCTGACAGAGCCTTCTTCCAAACAATCTGCTGCTGCCCAAGATACGACACCGCCAGAAACGGCATCATCGCAAGCCCCGGTACAGCAAACAGAAACGCCTGAAGCGGTTGGGGGTATCTCACCTGTTGAGCCGGTCATGTTGTCTCTTGCCGAGATCAAGGAGCGGCTTAACGAAGGGTTTGAGCAGTCAGACGATGCTGCATCACAAGCAAATGGTGGCGCCGGATCTGCAGAGGCGAATACGGCGGTTCAACCGGTATCCACATCCCAGACATCTGGCACGCCTGCGATCCGTCATTTTGCAGGACTTGATGAAACGCGTGATGCGTCGCAAGAGGCTGTTGATTTGGGTCAGCATCCAGAGCCTCCTACCCATGGAGACCGGATCGACATTCTTGTTGCGGAAGACAATGAGGTGAACCAGCTTGTGATCAGTCAGATCCTGCAGGCAACCGGGTATACCTATCTGATGGCGAATAATGGTGAGGAAGCGGTGAAGCTTTACCAGAAGCACGCGCCGCGGCTTATCTGCATGGATGTGTCGATGCCGGTGATGAACGGGCATGAGGCGACCCGTGCCATCCGCGAGATTGAACTCAAGACGCAGGTCAACACACCAATCATTGGTGTGACAGCCCATGCGATCAAGGGCGATATGGAGCGCTGCTTTGAGGCGGGAATGGATGACTATATCTCCAAACCGGTCTCTCCGGAAAAACTCGAGGCAAAAATCGAAGACTGGATGCAGGGAAGAGGCAAATCACAAAGAATAGCGTGACCATAAGCTTGTGATATGCCCGTTTGCAATCATTGATGGCTTGCCGCCAGCTTTGCTGCCAAGTCCCGATTGAACAATGCGACAAGAGCGTTTCTCAAGTCTGTGTGTTTTTCAGTGGTTTGACGTAACTCGGTTGATCGCCATTCCACATACCGCAGCCCCGGTTTGGCGCGAACAGTCGCAGAGTAATTACCGTTCAGAATATACGAAATTTCTCCAATGAAGCTGGAGGCTCCAATGGTAAATGTGGTGGTGCCTTTTTCTACTTCTGCGTCACCGCTAATCAGATAGTAAAGGCGATCAGCTTCTTGATCTTCCATACATAAAAGTTCGCCACCATTTGCTGTTTGCCAAACGGCATTCCGCAAAATCTTGCGAAATTGCCCGGGATTAAGCGTTTCAAATGCTTCAAATAGCTGGCGTTCCTCTTCGCTCAGCGCAAAGGTTGTGCGCTCGTACATGATTTTGAACAAAACCCAGAGGTTGGCCAATCCCAGGATGACACTTGTGATGATAGCGTCCCAAAGGGGTTCTGCAGGAAACAGGAAATAGTAGAAAATATAAAGGGCGGTACCGCCGAGAACGAGCAGTCGCAAAACCAACTCATCGCGAACCAAAAAACCGATGATATAAAGAAGCGCACCAAGATGTATCAGGACCGCTGGCGATATGATGCCATCCATGCCGAAATCCCCCAGAATTTTGGTGGTACTCTGCTTTTTTTTGCAATTGCAAGCAAGACAATTATGCACTTGTAAATTGCTCCAATGCCATAAATACATAAGACAAGAGAGTGTGTCTTTCAGGAGCGCAAACATGTCAGCAAAACTGTCTGTCAATCTGAACGCGATCGCGTTGCTGAGAAACCGCCGGGACTTGCCTTGGCCCAGCCTGATCAATCTTGGTCGGTTGGCATTGGAAGCCGGCGCCCATGGATTGACGGTTCATCCCAGACCCGACCAACGCCATGCCCGTTTCAGCGATTTGCCGGAGTTGCGGGCGCTGATTGATGATGAGTTTCCGGAGGCTGAATTCAATATTGAGGGGTACCCCACTGAAGAATTCATGGAACTGGTTGAAGCCAATGAACCTGAGCAGGTGACGCTTGTGCCCGATGACCCGTCACAACCAACATCAGACCATGGTTGGGATTTTTCCGGACAGGAGAATTTTTTGCGAGATAGTGTGCAGCGTCTAAAGGCAAACGGGTTCAGGGTTTCTCTTTTTTGCGATCCGGATGTTTCTGAAATGGAAATGGATAAAGCATATGCGACCGGAACTGACCGGGTTGAACTCTATACGGGGCCTTATGGTTCCTGCCACGATGATTTGGATGGGGCACAAAAAGCGCTTGAAGACTTGGCCAAGACTACCGAGCTTGCGATTGCACGTGGAATGGCTGTCAATGCGGGGCATGATCTCACAGTTGCAAATGTTGCAGGTTTGGCGAAGGCTTTGCCGGACCTTGCTGAAGTGTCAATCGGGCATGGCTTAACTGCAGATTCACTTGAGTTTGGGATGGCGGGTTCTGTGAAGCGGTTTCTGGGAGCGCTTCAATCATGAAACGTCTTGTCTCCGCCTTCTTCAATTCTGTCGCAGGTCTGCGGCATGGCTTTGCCAATGAAGCCGCCATTCGCCAGGAATTGATTGCGATTGCAGTTTCAATTCCGGTTGTACCCATGTTGACGCTCGATCCCTGGAAAATGCTATTGCTATGGGGCTCTTTGTTTTTTGTTTTGCTGACGGAATTGCTGAACACAGGCATTGAGGAGGTCGCTAACAAAATCACCCGCGAATTTGCGCCGGAGATCAAGATTGCCAAGGACTGCGGCTCGGCCGCAGTGTTGATTGCAACACTGATTGCGGCAGCGGTTTGGGCCATTTCACTTTGGGAATGGTGGTTCGGATGATTGAGCGTTAAGTGTGAACCTTGGAACAAACAAAACTTAATCCAGTCAAAGAGGCAAATAGATGAAAATGCGACAGTTGGGGCAAAATGGCCCGATGATCCACCCAATCGGATTTGGCGCCATGTCTTTTTCTGATTTTTACGGTGCAACAAACGAAGCGGAAAGCCATGCCATTCTCGATATGGCCATGGATGCTGGCGTCAACCACCTGGACACTGCCAATATTTACGGGATGGGAACGTCGGAAGATGTGATCGGAACGTATCTTGAGAAAATCCCTGACGCCAAAGACTTTTTTTATATTGCCACAAAAGGGTCCATCACGCGCAATCCAAATGGCCCCGGGAATATCTTCAACAATTCCTTTGAACATTTGGAAGAAGAACTCAACAAAAGTCTTGCCCGCATGGGCGTGGAGTGCGTTGATCTTTATTATGTACATCGCCGTGATCCCGAAGTGCCGATAGAAGAAGTGGCTGGGACATTGGGCCGATTGGTGAAAGCGGGGAAGACAAAGTCGATTGGGTTCTCCGAGATTGCTCCCACATCTCTTCGCAAGGCACACGCAGAACATCCGGTTGCAGCAGTTCAATCCGAATACTCGCTCTCTACACGGTCGCCGGAAATGGGTTTGGTGCAAACCTGTGCAGAATTGGGCGTTGCCATGGTAGCGTTTTCGCCAGTAGGCCGTTCACTTTTGACAGATAACCCGCTTAGTTTCCAAGCGGTTCAGGACTTGCCGTTCCTCACCAATAACCCACGATTTATGGAGCCTAATTACACCGCCAATATTGGCGCGATAAAGCCGTTTCGTGAATTGGCTTCAGACATGGGATTGTCCACAGCTGGTCTGGCCATCGCCTGGTTAATGGCGCAAGGGGAGCATGTGATCCCGATCCCCGGCACACGTTCGGTCAAGCATTTTTCTGAATTGCTGCAGGCGGCGAATCGTTCGTTAACGGAAGACGAACTCAAGGCAATCGATGAAGTTCTGCCGATCGGCTGGGCGCATGGCGATCGATATTCGTTGGCTCAATGGGTGGGGCCGGAAAAATATTGTTGACGGTGGGCAGTGTATCGGGTGCTTTTTCCTGAGTACAAATCTCCTAAAACTGCCTTTTGAATCCCATCGCGAATTCATATATGCTTAGCGGTAAGGATATAAAGGTAAATGTGATGAAAGCCAGTTTATTAGCCGTGTTATCAGCAACCTGCTTGTTTGGAATGACAACATCAGTTTTTGCAAAATGCGCCACACCAACCTCTTTCCTCAGTGACAGCCAATCAGCAGTGACCTCCAAATACATAAATTTTCTGATTTGTCTTCACAATGAACAACAGGAAATTATAGCTATGCAATCTGATGCAATACAGAGACTCAGTAGTGAGGTTCGCAAGCTTCGCAATGACCACTATAATTTTCAAGGTAGTTTGGCCGATGAGCTTGAGTACATAAGAACCCTTATTAATTCTAGCGAGTAAAATAAAAACATGCCGACAAGACCTAAAGGACAAAAACGACCTGCTGACGCTGTAGACAATGCTATTCGTATTACAAATATAACAATGGAAATGGAGTTGCCGTGTTTAGTCATATCATGATCGGGGCAGATGATGTTGAGAAATCAAAAGCATTTTACGACGCAACCCTTGGAGTGCTTGGCCACGAGCCGGGGGTAATCGATCCCAAGGGAAGATGTTTTTATTTTACCAAGCGCGGTGTTTTTGCGATTAGCAAGCCGATTGATGGCGATCCTGCCAGCGGCGCCAATGGTGGCACAATCGGCTTTTCGGCAGAGACCCCGGAAGCTGCGGACGAGTGGCATGCGGCCGGGCTCGCCAATGGTGGCACGGCTTGTGAAGACCCCCCAGGTATTCGCGCTGGCGTAAACGGGGACTTGTATATTGCCTACCTACGTGACCCGTATGGAAACAAAATCTGTGCGTTGCACCGTATGAAATAGGATGTGGGGCAGGTCGCTGCCCCTATAGCCTCAAATCTCTTTTGCTCGCTCTCTCAGAACGAACTTCTGAATTTTTCCGGTTGAGGTTTTTGGCAGGTCCTCAAACACGTAGGTTTTCGGAATTTTGAATGCGGCAAGGTGCTCACGGCACCAAGTGTTCAATTCATCCGGGGAGGGGGCTATCTGGCCCTCTGCCAGTTCAATAAAGGCGCAGGGCGTTTCACCCCATTTTTCATCTTCTTTGGCCACCACAGCAGCGGCGGCAATTGCCGGGTGCTTATAAAGCGCGTCCTCCACTTCAATCGACGAGATGTTTTCGCCACCTGAAATGATGATGTCTTTCGAACGGTCTTTCAGTTGGATGTATCCATCTTCATGCATGACACCAAGGTCGCCCGTGTGAAACCAGCCGCCCGCAAAGGCGTCTTGTGTTGCATCCGGATTTTTGAGGTATCCCTTCATCACCACATTACCCTGCATCATGACTTCGCCGATTGTTTCGCCATCGCGCGGCACTGATGCCATGGTTTCCGGGTCTTTAACGTCAAGCGCTTCAAGTGCTGAGTACCGTACCCCTTGGCGCGCTTTCATGGCTGCCTGTCCGGCATTATCGAGAGCGTCCCAATCCATGTTCCAATCATTCACAACGGCCGGGCCATAGCACTCTGTAAGGCCATACAGATGCGTGACGTTGAATCCTTCGTCTTTCATGGCAGCAAGAACGGCTTCCGGCGGGGGCGCTGCGGCAGTGAAGAACTCAACGACGTGATCAAGATCGCGTTTGTCTTCTTTTGCTGCGCCAATCAGGGTCGACATAACAATCGGCGCACCGCACATGTGAGTGACCTTGTGATCTGCAATCGCGTCCCACATGGCTTTCTGGCGCACCGCGCGGAGACATACATGGGTGCCCACAATTGCAGAAAGGGTCCATGGAAAACACCAGCCATTGCAATGGAACATTGGCAGGGTCCAAAGGTATACAGAGTGTTTGGGCATCGAGGCAGTGAGCGCGTTGCCCTGCGCCAACAGTGAAGCGCCACGATGATGATAGACAACACCTTTCGGGTTGCCCGTCGTGCCTGACGTATAGTTCAGCGAGATCGCATCCCATTCATCCCCAGGCATTTTCCACGGGAAGTTCGGATTGCCAAGGGAGATAAAGAGTTCATATTCGACATCCCCCAGCAGTTCACCGTCACCGTCATATTCAGGATCATCATAATCGATAACATGCGGTTTGTTTTTGCAAAGTTCCAGCGCTTCCTTGATCGTGGGCGAGAACTCCCGGTCTGTGATCAGCAGTTTGCATTCTGAATGGTCGAGCTGAAACGCGATGATTTTTGCGTCAAGGCGCGTATTCATGGAGTGGAGTACTGCCCCTGTCATGGGTACGCCATAATGGGCTTCCAGCATGGCGGGCGTATTGGCAAGCATTACGGAGACCGTATCACCTGTGCCAATGCCGTTTTGCGCAAGGGCGGAAGCCAGTTTGCGAGAACGCGCATAAAACTCTGCATAGGTTCTTCGCAAGGCGCCGTGAATAATTGCCGTATGATTTGGAAACGTGCTTGCAGCGCGTTCCAACAGCGTGAGCGGCGTTAGTGGCTGATAGTTTGCCGGGTTTTTATCAAGGTCTGAGTTGAAGATATTCAATTCTGTGCTCCGTCACTCATCGCGCCACTCGGCCTCACGTTTTTCGAGAAATGCATTGATGCCTTCTTCGGCATCGTATTTCAGCATGTTTTCGACCATAACCTGCGCGCAATAATCGTAGGCTTCTGATAGTGGCATGTGGGTTTGTTGGTAAAAAGCCTGTTTTCCGGTCTTGATCGTCATTTGCGACTTTGCGCAAATTCGGTCTGTCAACCATTTGACAGTCTGATCAAATTCTTCTGGCGGAACCGCCCGGTTTACCAGCCCGATCTCAACGGCTTTCCGCGCAGAGCACGGTTCGCCCGTTAAAAGCATCTCCAGCGCATGTTTGTTGGCAACATTGCGCGAGAGAGCAACCATCGGGGTTGAGCAGAAAAGTCCGATGTTCACGCCGGGTGTTATGAATTTTGCATCCTCACTTGCAACGGCCAGATCACAACTGGCGACCAATTGGCAGCCGGCGGCAGATGCGGTTCCCCTGACTTCCGCAATGACAGGCAGCCGGTGATTGACGATTTTCTGCATCATGGCAGAGCAGGACCGCATGGTTTGGTCAAAGAATTCGCGGCCACGATCTGCGCTGTTGCGAGCAGCTGTTAGTTCCTTAAGATCATGACCTGACGAGAAAACCGGGCCATTTGCAGCAATGACAATAACCCTTGCGTCGCCACTTTGATCTGCTTCATCCAAGGCGTTTGATATGGCCGCTATCATTTCCAATGAAAGCGCATTGCGTTTTTCCGGTCGATTAAGATTGAGGCGAAAAACACCCTCTGCCAGGTGCGTTTCCAATAAGCTGGATTCTGCCAATTTTGACCCTCCCTTGATCAAACCGTGTGGTCGTAGATATTATCTCATCACTGAGGAGTAAATAGCGTTATGCGCCTGCTTTATACACTTATTTTCGCAATATTGATTGGGGGGGTTAGCGCCGGCGCATATTTTGTTGCTTTTGACAGGTTCGAAAAGTCAGCGACGCAAAACTCGACAGACCGTTTGTCGCTTTATCAAGCGGGTTTGCGGTCTACTTTGGAGCGGGTTTCTCACCTGCCAAAGGTTGTCGCTCTGCATCCGAATACGCGTGAGGTATTGCGGCAGGGCAAAAGCATTGCCGGGTTCAACTCATATCTGAAATCGGTAAATAATGAGGCAGGGGCGGCAGCGCTTTATCTGTTGAATGAAGAGGGCACCACGGTTGCTGCCAGCAATTTCGATAATGACGAGAGCTTTGTGGGCAATAATTATCAATTTCGCCGCTACTATAGCGATGCGATCAAGAACGGGCAGGCTACCATCTTCGCGGTTGGTGTGACCACAGGGCGGCCAGGATACTTTCTTTCCGAGGCGATAACGGATGGCCCCAAGACGCTTGGTGTTGCGGTTGTGAAAGTGGAGTTCACGGAGCTTCTCAAGTACTGGGAAGAGGCCCGCGAAGATGTTGTGATTACCAATTCAGATGGGGTGGTGGTTCTGGCAAGCAATGCATCGCGCCTTTACAAAACCATTCGACCTATTTCGCAGGAGCGTCTTTCTGAAATGAAGGCAAGTCGAAAGTTCGCCAATTTCGAAATCAAGCGGCTTCTCTTTTCCTCTAAAGATGGCGGATTTGAAGGTCGGGTCAATCTGGATGGTCAGGATTTTTCGCTTTCCAGCGCAGATACGGCTGCAATCGGATGGCGTTTGCATTTTCTAACACCACTCGACACGGTTCATGCTTCGTCGTTGGCTTCTGCCATGGTCGCGTTTCTGCTTTGTGGCCTTGCGTCCATTGTGATGCTTTATTCACGATCCAGAATTGAACAGACGAAACTGGGTATTATCGCAAGCGAAGCGCAACGCGTACGTCTGGTAAACAAAAGATTGGAACAGGAAATATCTGAGCGGAAACGTACAGAAAACCAGCTGCGTGAGACACAGGCCGAACTGATTCAATCCAGCCGACTTGCGGCACTGGGCAAGATGTCCGCCGCGATTGTGCATGAAGTAAACCAGCCGGTCTCTGCCATCAGAACCTATACATCCAGCGGCAAGCTTTTATTGGATAAAGACAGATCGCATGAGGCGAAGGATGTTTTTGGGCAGATTGCCAAAATGACAGAAAGACTGGGTGCGATTACCTCTGATCTGTTGGTATTCTCTCGCAAACCTGTCTCGCAGCCAAAGGAAGTTGATCTCAATTTGGTGATTGAGACGATGGTGAAGGAAAGGATGCTGGGCATTGAAACCTCAGAAATCCAGGTAGAGATGGATCTTTGGGCCAAGCCGCTGAAGATAAAAGGCAGTC
>ENA-OUOG01004433-OUOG01004433.1-marine-metagenome-genome-assembly--contig:-NODE-4433-length-12106-cov-5.305844_pt1 | contig 12106 bp, 20 predicted proteins | sample MGYA00248635_ERZ508505 | MGnify/ENA primary metagenome ERZ508505 (study PRJEB26176, sample SAMN06267871) | marine metagenome | isolation source: Saanich Inlet, British Columbia, Canada | place: Pacific...
CCGTATCAATGAGTCAGTTGATACAAGCAAGTCTGCAAGGGATGCTGCTCCATCCCCCCGCGCCGCATTCAGACTTTCGCAAGTTGCGGTGCCCCCGCGCTACTCTTTTGGGGCTTTAAGCCGTGCTCGGTGAGGGACCCTGACATATACAGGTGACATATCCTTCACGGCCGAGTCATTAAGACAGTTCGAGAGTGTACTCTCATCAATATCGATCAGTCAAACATTTCTATCAGACATCTCCTGAGCGATCAAAAACTCAGCGTACTGGATGATTTTTCGGAGGTCATCGATGCCGCCCTTCTGGCGCCAGCGGCTCGCATATTTGACTATGTTGCCCTCACAGTAGCCTAGCCCGTTTTCGAGCACGTACTGTATCGGCTGAATCTTCATGCTCTTGTAGTGGGTCCCGCCCACCTGATGGTCAAAGTTAATCATTAGTGTATCTCCACTTCCTCTGATTTCATGTAATCAGTAAAATCGTCCCACAGGTCGCACTGCATAATGTATTCAACGTAATCGGTACATAGCAGCATCATCGTCCCTACGGCTCTCTGTGCTTCTTGGTTGAGCTCATGGAAACCACCTTCCATAAAGTTATCAAGCTCTTCAGCGCTCATCGAAAATATATGTTTTTCACTCATCTGAATTTCCTCTCGTAAAGTCGCTTTCGGTAATTAAAGAGCTTTTTTACCCGTTTAAGGTACTCAATGGTAAATTTACGTGGATTATTATCCATTTCAAGCTGCTCGACTCTCTCTGCGCCTATCCTGCTGATGAGGCCCTTGCGGTACTCTACGACGTTGCCTGAGAGATACCGGTTGCATTTGACGCACTGGCTATGGCAATTCAATAAATGATATCTGAGATGCCCTGCGGAGCCCCTGCTGCGATAGTGCCCAGCGTCGAACTTGCCGCCTCGCACCGTGTCGCCTTGAGCGGCCCCGCAGCTGATGCAAGGCTTGTTGCTGTCCCTGACTCTGATGTAGGCGTTAAATGCTGCCTGAGCTTCCTTGACATAATCTGAGGCTGTTTTTAGGGATTCCTTAACAGCTTTTGTTTCTCGCGCATACGACAATTTGGCAGCTTTTTTTGCCGCATCTGTCGTAGTGTATTCGTGCAGGTGATCCCAGCTGCAAAACGAATAAATGCCGCCCATGATCGCCTCGCTTTCAGGGACCTTGGTGCGGCATAGTTTGCAGCGTCTGGTTTTCACTTAAAGTAGCTCTTGCTGGCTAGTGCGGTCATCGTCTTGATACAACGGTCGAACGTGACGTTATCCATCTTATGGGACCTAGCCTTTAACAACGCAAGAGAGAACTTTATGCTAGTTACCGAGAACTGACTAGATAATCTCACTACATCATCAGGCGGTACGTAATCACCTTTTTCGTTTATCATCTTAGATTCATCTCCGCGCGCTTAGTTGATTCCTGAGTGCGCCATGTTTCAAACTTCATCTGCCAGACTGCAAGCTGGTGCTTGAGCCCGACGGCCTGTTCGATTGCTACCTTGAGCCCCTCAAGCAATTCGAGGTACTCAGGATGAGAGTAAGCGTATCTTTCCTGCGCTGCAATAGGCAGTTTAGGGTTTTCGCGTTCAGCCTGACCCATCAATAGCGCTTTCTTAGACTTGCGGAACTCCATCAGATATTGCCGGCTTGCTTCAGCCTCGGCGTACTTACGAGCCGTTTCTTCTAGCTGCTCGAATTTCATATGCGTTCACCACTAATTTTTTAACCCAGTCCCTGATATCTTCAGGAACTTTATTGAGCGCCTCGCGACGCTCCTCCCTTCCCTTAATCGTCATAATTTCTGCTGCGTACTGACGGGGGCGCTTTAAATTGTTCATTTTCTACTGTTAGCCTGCTTTTTGTTGGAGAGCATATCTCGATAATAGAATCATAGGGCTCTAGGTCATCAAAAGAGCACACGCCGAAATCACCATCGAGCTCTATTATTGCGTACTGCTCTTGATACTTATCGGCGCGCCATGTTGCATCTTCAATCGCTTGTAACGCATGAGTAAACTTACTGATCGCCGTCATTAGCTAACTCCAGAAAACTTATCGGGTGCATTCCAACCTCCTTGCTAATCTTGACTACTAAAGACAACCTAGCATCAGGCTTGTAGCGCCATTTGTGAATTTGCTGCCTGCTGACCCCAAGTTGCTCGGCCAGCTGGGCTGACCGAACTCCTGTGATCACTTGGGCTTTGCGTAATGCTTTACCAAAATCCATGATCACTCCTTAGAATGGCAGGTCGTCGTCAAAGTCATCAGCTGGCGATGTTACCGCTGGGACTGGTACAGTGCTTGGACCGTTTAAGAGCTCTGCTAGAGCGTCAGCACCTATGCTTGCATCGCCTTTGATTAATGGGCGTTTAGGCGCTGATGGGTCAGGCTTATTCGTGTAAGCGCTGGTCCTGATTTTAGGAATATGGAATTGGCACTTAGGGCAGGTAAAGCTGCCGTTGCCTGTGGTTTGAGGGGCGCGATCATTCTTTCGATTGTCGTCCTTCCAAAGTGCAAATTCAAATATAGTCGTAAAGTTACTCATTTTAACGTCTCCGTCAGTTCATTAATTTTAGTTGCAGTTTCTATTAACAGCTCTTCCGCTGCGGCCAGCAGTTTATCGTCCCGCTTGACGTTTAAAACAAAAGCCTTCATGTCAGGATGGTAGGCGTAGAACCACCAGTTAGACCGGCCAGTGACGAGCATACAACCTTGGACCTGCTGGACGTATGCCGAAGGCAGCTTGCCTGACCTTTTGTATGCTATCATGGTTGACGCAGAAGGACACTTGATTTCTAAGCCTGAGTCATCTCCTATAAGAGAATCAGGCGAGCAACCGATCTCGTAGTCGTCCATTTTGATTAGGCCGACAAGCTCCGTTGACAAGAATGTTTCCAGCTCGAACATATCCCTCGCTTCTGGCTCGAGATCGTTACCGCGTTGCATAGCGTCCGACTTAAAGGTCTCTGTGGGCTTGCCAGTAATGCGCTCTGCCACCAGAGTATTGATAAGCGCGTCAGCTTGCGTAGACGCCTTACCGGCGCCTGTGAATACCTTGCTGAAGTTACTAGCTGTAATGACACCGCAGCGCTGTGCAAGCCACTCCTCGCTGCCCTGAGTGCAATTAATTATTCGTGGCATTGGGAGCCCCCTTTATCCATAACGCTAGCGCGTAGTTGAAGAAGGCCAAGCAAGGATCGCAGACGCTCTCCTTGTTTGAGCTTCGTTCTCGGCAGACCTCACAAACGTAATGGCTACCCTTCATCTTTTGCCTCTTTTTTTCGTGTCAGGTTAGCAACAATGCGTACCGCTTTTTCTTGAGGTATCAGCTTAGTTTCTGAAACCTTGTACCAGTCAACGTAGCGCTGGATGTCTTCGCCTGTCTCTTCGCACAGAGAGATAATCTGCGCTAGAGTGTCAGCCGTTACCAGTGCTGGTTGTAATTCTGCCTGCTCTGGTTGCTGACTGTCAGCGTCTTCTAGTCCCTCAATAGGTATGCAGAATGCTTGAAACAGAAAGTATTTATAGGCAGCGGTCATCGCCTTGTTGACAGCCTTGTCGCTGGTATCGATAGCCTCACCGTAGGCAGTGTGGCAGATAGAGTCGCCTTCCTGATCGTAAAGCACAAAACCGACCTCAAGGATCACGTGCGATGCGACACCGCCGCGAGCCGTGTTGATAGTCTTTACGTCTTTACTCAATACGTTAGGGATAATCAGAACGCCATGCTCAGCGATGATCGGCGCCAGCGTGTTGAGCACATCGTCGATACCACGGAACTTGTAGCCCTGATGGCTGTTCTGTTGATTTTTTGCGATTCCGACTATAGATAGATCGGACTGGACAGCGCTGAGCGCCTTAAAGATAGTGCGTTTAGTCATCGTTATTCTCCGTCAGTTGATAACGATGATGATGGTAATGAGATACGTAGACAGTGTCAAGCAAAACAGATGACAACAACAAAATAAATTTGAGGTAGACTATGTCGAGTGGTTATCTCCGTCAGCTACCACGACCGAGCCCCTGACTAGTTCTCCCGCTGGTCAGGGGCTTTTCTTATGGGTAACGTCCCGAACTCACCATGTAAGCTATGTCTTCAGATCGCGTAGATCCGACCTGCTTAGCCCACTTCGAATCCAGAAACTCCTCGGCCGCGAGCTCAAAGTTCCCCTGCTCCATTGCCGCTAGGGCCTTCTTAAAAGTCAGAAGCCTTGTGATACCAAGGTTGAAACACAGATTGATCAGCGCGTCCTGACGGACCCTGCATAGAGTTAGATACCACCGAAAATTATGACGCAGCTCTCGGTCGCATCTTTCAATATCGTTATTGAGTAGATACAGGACCTCGTCACGCGACAAACCTACAGAGTCAAGATTTCTCCCGACTCCGATGGTTATGTGGCCCGTCGTGTCCTCATAAGGCTTACTCATAAAGCCTTCGTGCCTGATCAACAGGCGATGTAGCCTATTCATCACTCAGATCGCTTAAAAACACCAGTGGCATTAAACAGAGTAACGACAGCGCCAACAATATCGTGAGCCACAGGACGAAGCTTATCGAAAGACTCGTCAATGTCATCAGCTTTTTCAAGAGCCGCTTTGAGCATGACATCAAAAGCGAGAAGTTTTTCTTTACCTGCTCCATCATCGGGGATTGTCTCCTCGATTAGTTTTACGATCTCAACAACAGTGGTCCAAAGCTTTCGGACCCATCCTAAGTAAGTCAGTATGTTCATATTTTGCACTCCATAGTCAGCAAGATGGCTTCTACGCCATAGATATTGGGCACGGCGTGTACCCAATGGGGGTTGACTATAACAGGCTTAATCCCGAGACTGCAACCCGACTTTCTCAGATGTTGATAGTGTGAGCACCCAGTTGACGAGAGCAAGCACCCCAACAGCAACAGAATCGACGGTAGCTTCGTCCACTGGTAACGCATAACCAAATGCCTCTGCTGCCTGAATAGCTGCCCAGAATACCCCTGTGAGCGCCGTAGCTGTGATTTGACGGCTTTTCCACTTGGCTGGGTCTGAGACTGCCTTACCTTTTTGTAGTAGCGTAATGGCCGCTTTTGCCTTCTTAATCATCTTCTACGTCTTCCAATAAATTATATGAGATAGAGGTTTTATAGACATCTAGCAGGCCGATGATAGTGATTTGATTGACGCCTTCATCAATATAATGCTCAACCCACTCGCCGAGCTTGTCTAGCGCTTCTTCTGTCAAGCGGTCATTTCGCATATCTGGAAACGGTATCGCGTCCATTTTCTACCCCATGAATTTCACTGCCGTCCCGATGGCCGCAGCGATAAAAATCCACACCACTCTTTCAACCGATCTAGCGCTAGCAAGACTCTCAACCATGCGGTCCACCTTGTCATCAAGTCCGTTGACCTTTGACTCAATAGAAGACTGGCGATTAAACACCGTGACCAGTTGCTCCTCGACTCTAGCTAAAGATATGACTGCCTCTTGGAGCTTGTCAATTTTCGCTTCTACACGATGTAATCTGTCTTCCATCTTCATACCTATAAAGTCAGATCAGGGACCTTGCGGGTATCCCTGATTTGGTAAACGTGACGAAGGCATTCCCCGCCATCTCTGTGAAAGGTTATCTGCGTCATCACGCTAGCAGACTGGTAGCCGGCCCCTGCGTGCCAAGAGTCGGGAGGAGACAAGGTCCCGAAGGTCTCGATTTTGCATCCATTGTCTGTCTCCAAAAGTTGCTGATGGTGCACGTGCCCCACCAACCACTTGCGATAGTTTGTCTGCGCCCACTGCTCAGGCAGCATTCTAGGGAGAATCGCCGCTAGCTTGGCTGGCTTCATGCGGTCGCCATGGTGACAGGCCAGCAAATTTTTCCCGAAGACAAGGGTATGCGTGAATCCGTGAGGGTCCAAAATATTTACGCGCTTTTCTTTTGCGTAATAGAACTTCAGGATCAACGCTAGAGCGATAGCCGTATCAGAATCATGATTGCCGCGGGCCATAATCACAGTGACGGTTTTATGCTTTGATAGCATTTTCTCAATAGCGAAGATGAATGTCTGAGCGGCTGTCTCTAAGACGACTTCAATTCTTGTATCGACATCTAGTTTTGTGCCTGCAAACGTAGTCCCGCCAGATCCATTAGCGTGTATAAAATCACCCACGTTCACCAACAGCGCCTGTTCAGATGGCGTTGATGCCGAAACTAGGTACTCGATGGCTTCTAGGTGACACTGAGCTGCTATCTTCGTGTCGTAATCACGGGATTTCGTCTCACGTGCATCACTGCGCATACCGAAGTGCGCATCCCCGATTATGATGCTGGGGAGAAGATCAGGATCGTACTTCTTCGCCTTTGGCTTTGCTTTGGGCTTGTATTGCGGCAGACCTTTAGTAAGACCATCCACGAACCCTTGCAGAGCTTTATCACGCTCGGCCTCGGTCATAGTACGCTTAGTCTTCAACCACGCCTTCTCACCTTCATCCGTGGTCGTGTAAATACTGCGACCGATGACTATCTCGCCTTCAGGCACGTGTCGGGTCGCATCCCAATTGCTTGAGTAGCCAGCACTGGCCGCAAAGTTTTTAACCGCCCCAATGTGGTCGCGTACTGTGGACGGAGAAACACCCAAGACACCCGCCGCTTTGGCAACCACTTCCCCGCAGTCTTCCCAAGCCTTTACAGCCTCGCGTTGTCTTTCTGTTTTTGCGTAATCTATTAGGCTCATTCATATTACTCTGGAGCGGCTGCTGCTTTTTCGCTTGCGTCTAACTTAATTACTGCCGCCAATTCTTCTTCAGTCATTGGCGCAACATAGTCTGGATTTAAAATCCACTTTTCTTCAGTTGAATCGTCATAGCAATATTTATTTCCAATCCAATCTTCTGGAGGGTCTATAATATTTTCTATAACAAAAGAATTTGAAATATTCATATCCCAGACTGTTTCATGATTTAGAGCGCCAATGCTTATTTTCTCTTCTTCGAAAAAAACTTCTGTCTCATCAGAGATTATAAACTTTGTGACATTCCCTTCTTTCATCGCGATAGTTTTCATTTAAGTGTTCACCAATATTTCAGTTGAAGAAAGTGCGCGCCCTGCACTTACTGTTGTTGACGTAGTGCTTAAAGAGCCAGTTGAATCAATATAATAAACAGTTCCAGCAACTAAGTCGGTCTGCTTATTGTTTATTGATGAAGTCGTGTCAATTTTTACAAACTCGCCAACATTTGCGTCATGATTAGCAAACCCAATAAATGACTGCCAATTTGTTACTGCGATTGAACTAGCTCTTGGGTACACAGTAGCTCCGCTATAACTAAATACGTCAAAATCATAACTTTCTTTATCAAATGAAGGCGCACTATCTCCTGTAATGTAATAACCACTTTTATAGCCATTATAAGTAAGAGTTGAAGCGCCGTCATAATCAAAGAAATAAAGATATCCGTAATTATAAAAAGCAACTTGTGAATCGCCGTATGGGTCAATCAACTCTGGCTCATGATAATTATTATAGCTAGACAAAGGCGTGCTATTTCCTGATAAAGCATAAATATCAAAATTTTGAGTTAATGCAATATTTCCTGCCGTATATGTAAACACTCTCAACCAAGTTGCACTGCTGCTATATACTTGTTTTACAAAAAACACTTGATGATACGTCGACCATATACTTTCCAACCAATCATCTGACCACGCTTGAGATGGCGCACTGAAAACGCCTTTATAAGCCGAAGTACCTGTTCCAGAATCATAATTTATTGTTGCAAAAACAAATTGATTACTTGGGTTTTGACTAATAAACATCCATTCGTCATATTCTGAAAGATAATGAAGCCTCATTCCACGGTTACAGTTTTGAGCACCTGTAAAATTGTTGTCACTATCAATATTTGTTCTGGTAGTTCCGCTGGTGTTATAGAATCCACTCCACCACATATTTGAATAATTATTTGAGTGACCTGTTACAACAATTCTTCCAGTTGCTGTGTCAATTCCCATGCATTGAACTATCCCGCCGCCCCCAGTTGAAACATTCGATTGAGTGACGTTAGTAATAGAAATTGAACCTACGGCCGCATCTGTGATTCGACAACCCAAAACTCGCATATTCCATGAAGAATCAGAAAAAACTAACCAATAAGCGCCAGTTAATGGATTGTAAACACCGTCAAAATTCATTGAGCCAGTGTAAGTAGAACCTGTATAAACATTTGACCCAAACCCCACAACCCACTGCCCATCTGCGTTCTTACTAAAAGGATAGGCTCTAATATAATTACTGGGATTTCTAGCAAATAGCACTGCTTTACCACCACCAGTAACGAGTTTTGCTGGATTTAACGAGCTGTCACCGATTCCACCATCTACTCCACTTGTGATGCTTATGCTTGATGGAGGTGAAACTGGAGAAACAATTAATCCATTGGCTTGTCCGCTACCATAAAAAGTCAACTGACCTTCTGTAAGTGTTGTTCCTGCGGTTAAATATAAGCCGCCAGAATTTATAACAGTTGATTCGTTGGAGTTTGCAGATAGCACAATAGTATCGGCAGCGGTAGCGTAACCAATCTTAGCGTAGTTTGTTTTAGAAGCGCTTAGAGTACCGTCAAAGTCTAACCAGTAATTCCCACCGACTGTTAATCCAGACTGAGAAGCGTTAGTACCGCCAAGTATATTGATTGTGCCAGTTGCTCCATTTGAAATATTAGCGGTAGCTATTCCTATATATGAATTAGCGTTTGTGGTTAAAAAGAATGGAGAATAAGTTCTCGCTTGTAACTCAGCAGTACCTGCATCTTGGTAATAATAAATTATTTTATTTGTGTCTGGGTCAAAAACGCTATTAATATAAGCAGTAGAAGCTGGCAAATTTTGCTTTATGATAGAAGTAAAAGCTGTGCCATTTATTGTTAGTTCGTAAAGATAGTTTGCGTCACCAGTTACCCTAATTGCAGCGAATGTTTTCTTTGAAGATGGGTTATAAATCAAATCATGAGAATTTGAAGCAGCAGCAGTATTGCTAGCATCTAGTAATGAGCCAGATGTGAGAGTTATTGTATCTCCAGAAATTGTTCCTATGGCGATATAAAATGAGTTCGATGAAACATCTCTGTAAAGATAAACTAATCTTTCTGCATTTTCGTCATAGGCAATATCAAAATAATTTGATTCTGCATATTGAGAAGTTGAATTAGCAGCTCCTGCAGTGATTGTGCTTCCAGATATTGAAACCACAAAAAGGCTTATAGTACTTCCACCATTTGCCGCGACATAATATTTATTGTTTACATTATCTCTAGCAATTCTTACCCCATCTGGATTTGAATAACTAATAATCTGCAAAGTGCCAAAAGAAATACTAGTCCCGCTTATTGTCGCAAGAATAGAACCTAAACTACCGTTGGTATCATAAACTACTAAAATATTTCCAGAAGCCGCATCATATTTTGCTCGCATTAAAGTAGATGAATTTGCATCGAATACTACTTCTGAGCCGAAGGTCATTGTAGTACCAATAACTTGACCGACAATTGCAGTTCCGCTTCCATTCACGGAGCTTCTGTAGAAAATAGCAACTCTTTCGTTTACTGGGTCATAAACTGCATCTGACTGTGAGTAAACATTGTAATTGGTTGCAAACTGTACAGAAGAGGCAAAGGTAATGGTTTGCCCTGAAACTGTCCCTACTTGAACACTTCCTGCGTTTACTCCGTTATTAAATATGGCAATAACTTTGTTGTTAACAGAATCGTAAATGACTATCGGGTTATTACTTCCACCAGTGAGAACTTCTGCCCCAAAACTTTCTGCGCCAGTAGCGCCAGAAATAACTTCAATCGTTCCATCAGAACGAAGACCAACCGTTTGACCTGCTGTAATCGCGCCAGTTGCAACAAAGTCAGCTGAACCACCCGATGCGGGCAAATCAGCCCACGATGGAGTCGTTCCGTCTGTAGTTAAGAACTTGTCCGTGTTGCCTGTCTGACTTGGCAGAGAATCAACGCCTGTTAATGCCGATCCATCACCGCTAAACGCAGTAGCCGTTACTGTACCTGTAAACGTAGGATTACCATCAAGAGTAGCCTTGCCATCAAGTTGACCTTGAGCATCCGAGGTCAGGCTGTCAATGTAGTTAATCGTTGCCGCGCTATCGGCTATGTCTCGTGACTTGCTCATCGTTATACCTCTTCTCGTGGATCAGTCCAATCTGGACATAACTCCCATACGCCATTGACGTAGTTGTACTTGCAGCCGTACCAATCTTCTGGCTCAGTTACGCCTTCAACTAATGTCGCGTTACCGGAGTTCATGTCGCCAATAATAAAGTCCAAGTTAGCAGGGTCGCCGACTTCGATGTGGTCTGCTGTGAAGTTTAGCTGCTTGTCGTCTGAAAAAAGGTACTTAGAGCAGTTAGTGCCGTTTTCGATAATAGTTTTCATTTTTTACCCCTTTACGATTAGTTTTGTTGGTGAAACAGCTATACCCGCATAAGTGTTATTTGCAGTAGTAGATAAAGTTCCAGTTTCTGTAACGTAGTATTTAGTTCCCGCAGATAAACCAGATTGAGCATCATCTACTGAGCCAACTATTTGAACTGTAGCAGTTGCCGCATCTGAATACGCTGCATCAGAAATACCAATGTATTTTGCAGAATTTGAAGATGTGTTATTGAAAACTATTGCATAGCCGTCATTCGCTGCCGATGGAGTGTTCCTATTATCTCTGTAAGCCGTAACAAATTTGCTTGAACCAATATTTGTTGTAGCACAAATAACACCGTTTTCGCTTCCCCAAGCAGTTGGGGAGCTAATAGATAGTGTATTTCCTGCAACATCATATGTTGCGGTCACATAGCTATTACTGACAGCGCCCCACCTAAAAACAAATCCTATAATCCCAGTGTCTTCATCGAAAGTAAGACTTATTTGGTCAATGTAATTTAGTGTGGTAAATACTACTTGAGGGCCAGTGGAAGGAATATTAGTGCCAGAAACTGTAACAATATTGCATCTTCCGCTATTGCCTTCAGATTCGCTTCTGTAACCAACTATGTGCTTTCCGTTTATAGAGTCATATGTAGAGCTAATTGCTTGTGTGCTTCCTGACCTAAATACAAATGTAGAGCCGTATGTAATAACTGCACCATTTATGTCTGCGGCTCTAACTTTTCCGTAACTACTACTTCCCACATCTGTAAAAGCAACTAATATTTTTTCTTCTTGTGAATCGTAACTTAAACTAATGTTTGCAGTGCTTCCTGCTTCGAAACTTTGCTGTCCTGTAAATGATATACTCGTCCCAGAAATAGTTCCTATGGCTAAATAACCTTTATCACCGTCTGATTGGTTTCTATATGCAGCAATTATCTTGTCTTGCGCAGGATGATATATTGCTTCGACATTATCACCTGCTACAACACCTCCAATATATTCGTCTGAACCGAAAGTCATTGATGAGCCAGAAATAGTTCCTACTTTTGAAATTGGAATTCCTCCTGCATTAGACCAACAAAAAACCACTTTTTGAGCGGTAGGGCTGTATACTATAGAAATCCATGTAGCATTTTCGCTAACAAATACAAAGGGAGTCTCGAATGAAATAGTAGAGCCAGAAACAGTTCCCAATATTGCATATCCATAATTTCCAACACTTAAATTTCTGTAAGCTATTACAACTTTGCCAGCATTAGCGTCATAAGCTATATCAATATATTCCAGAGAATTTGAAGTGAATTCAACTTGAGTTCCAAATGATTGCGCAGTTTGAGCCACAACGCTTACAGTTCCATCTGGATTTATTGATACTAAATCACCATTAGCTAGTGTTCCAGATGCTGTTGCTTCTAGTGTGGGACTTGAGGATACTTCAGCCCATGATGCGTCAGTGCCATCCGTAGTGAGATAGCTTCCTGCGTTTCCTGTTTGGCTTGGTAAAGCGTCAATGTTGTCTATCTGTGTTTGGATGTTAGAAGTAACGCCATCTGTGTAGTTTAACTCTGTAGCCGTAGCTGTAAGGCCAAGGTTTGTTAGAGCTGTGGCTGCGTCATCCAGATCAGACAGGTTATTAGACTGTTGTGCGTATCGAGCATCACTGTC
>ENA-OUOG01004434-OUOG01004434.1-marine-metagenome-genome-assembly--contig:-NODE-4434-length-12101-cov-14.326929_pt1 | contig 12101 bp, 11 predicted proteins | sample MGYA00248635_ERZ508505 | MGnify/ENA primary metagenome ERZ508505 (study PRJEB26176, sample SAMN06267871) | marine metagenome | isolation source: Saanich Inlet, British Columbia, Canada | place: Pacific...
CATGGCAAGACCACACTTGTTGACGAGCTGCTGAAACAATCCGGCGCTTTCCGGGAAAACCAAGCCGTGGCCGAACGGGCCATGGACAGCAATGATCTTGAGCGCGAACGCGGCATCACGATCCTTGCCAAGGCCACAAGCGTCGAGTGGAACAACCACCGTATCAATATCGTCGACACCCCTGGCCACGCCGATTTCGGTGGCGAGGTTGAGCGTATCCTGTCGATGGTGGACGGGGTTGTGTTGCTGGTGGATGCGGCCGAAGGCCCGATGCCCCAGACGAAATTCGTGACCTCCAAGGCGCTGGCTTTGGGTCTGCGCCCGATCGTGGTGCTGAACAAGGTTGATAAGCCCGATGCCGAACCTGATCGCGCATTGGATCAATGTTTTGACCTCTTCGCCTCACTTGGTGCGAATGACGAACAGCTTGATTTCCCACATCTTTACGCCTCTGGCCGCTCGGGTTGGGCTGATGCCGATCTTGACGGGCCGCGCAAGGATTTGAACGCGCTGTTCGAATTGGTCGTCAAGCATGTGCCCCAGCCTGCCCAAATCGCCAAGCGCGATGAGCCTTTCCGCATGCTGGCCACCACGCTCGGCTCGGACGCCTTCATCGGCCGCATTCTGACGGGCCGTGTTGAAAGCGGCACGCTCAAGCCGAATGAAACCGTCAAAGCGCTGTCGCGCGATGGCACCCAGATCGAGAGCTTCCGCGTCTCGAAAATCCTCGCCTTCCGCGGCTTGGGCCAACAACCCATCGATGTGGCCGAAGCAGGCGATATCGTGACCCTTGCAGGGATGACCAAAGCCACTGTGGCCGATACGATCTGTGCGCCCTCCGTGACCGAGGCGATCCCTGCACAGCCGATCGATCCCCCCACCATCACCGTGACCTTCGGCATCAATGACAGCCCGCTTGCAGGTCGTGATGGCAAAAAGGTTCAATCCCGTGTGATCCGTGAACGCCTCATGAAAGAAGCGGAATCGAATGTCGCGATCAAAATCTCTGACACCCCAGGCGGCGAGGCCTTTGAGGTTGCTGGTCGTGGCGAATTGCAGATGGGTGTTTTGATTGAGAATATGCGCCGTGAAGGGTTCGAGCTGTCGATCTCGCGCCCACAGGTTCTGTTCCGTGAGGAAAACGGCCAGCGTCTTGAGCCCGTCGAGGAAGTGACCGTCGATGTGGATGATGAATATTCAGGCGCGGTGATCGAGAAACTGACTGGCCCGCGCAAAGGTGATCTGGTCGAGATGAGCCAGAATAGCGGCAAAACACGCATTGTGGCCCATGTCCCCTCGCGCGGTTTGATCGGCTATCACGGCGAGTTTTTGACCGATACGCGCGGAACAGGCGTTTTGAACCGTGTTTTCCATGAATGGGCGGCGCATAAAGGCCCGATCCCCGGGCGTCGTGCAGGCGTTCTGATCTCGATGGAAAACGGCACGTCGGTCGCCTTCGCGTTGTGGAACCTCGAAGATCGTGGCCGCATGTTCATTGGTGCCCAAGCGCCGATCTACACGGGCATGATCATCGGTGAGCATAGCCGCGAGAATGACCTCGAAGTGAACCCGCTTAAAGGTAAGAAGCTGACCAATGTTCGCGCCTCGGGCACCGATGATGCGGTCAAGCTGACCACACCGATTACCATGAGCCTTGAAGAGGCCATCGCCTATATTGATGACGATGAATTGGTTGAGGTCACGCCAAATGCGATCCGCTTGCGCAAGCGTTATCTCGATCCGCATGAGCGTAAGCGCCAGTCCCGCGCTGCGGGCTGAGCAAGATCCATAACATTAAAAAAGCCGCGCAACCCATTGGCTGCGCGGCTTTTTCTTTTTTGGAATTTGTGTGGGTTTAGCTCGGGCTGCCATTGGGCAGCAGGTGATCCATGCTCATCGAAGGCTGGTCGCATCCTGCCTCTCCGACGATCCGCGCAGGCACGCCTGCCACGGTTTTGCAGGTGGGCACTTCATCCAGCACAACCGAGCCCGCCGCCACACGGCTGCAGGCCCCGATCTTGATATTGCCAAGCACCTTTGCGCCCGCCCCGATCAACACGCCATCGCCGATCTTCGGATGGCGATCCTCTTCTTCCTTGCCCGTACCGCCAAGCGTCACGGAATGCAGCATCGAGACATTATCCCCCACCACAGCGGTCTCACCGATGACGATGGAATGGGCATGGTCAATCATGATGCCTTTGCCGATCTTGGCGGCGGGGTGGATATCCACGCCAAACACTTCAGAGACACGCATCTGGATAAAATAGGCCAAATCCTTACGGCCCTGTGTCCAGAGCCAATGGCCAATGCGATAGGCCTGAACCGCTTGAAACCCCTTGAAAAACAGCAAGGGCTGGATAAAGCGATGGCAGGCGGGGTCACGTTCATAAACGGCCACGATATCGGCGCGCGCCTCTGCACCAAGCTCGGGCGCGCTGGCATAGGCCTCATCCCCGATCTCGCGCAAAATCTGCTCGCTCATCTCGCCTGAGGCCAGCTTTTGCGCCATGCGATAGGCCAGCGCATTCTCCAATGTCGCGTGATGCAGGATGCAGCCATGCACCAAACCACCCAAAAGCGGCTCGGCCCGAACGGCCTCCTCGGCTTCAAGAGTGATCCTGCTCCAGACGGGATCTAGTTCAGCAAGCTTTTCGTGCGTTCTGGCCATTGGGACTCTCCAGCATTCAATGCGGTGAGTATAACCCCAAAAGACGGACCTGCGAAAGAGATAAGCCTCCTCCTCACGAGAGGGTTACAGCCAATCGGGCAGGCTCAGCTGTGCATAATGCAAAGCCAGCAAAACTGCGCCGCCCGCAAAATCACCCGCATCAGCCGTTAGTTCTAGGCTGGTATCAGCCCAATAAACACTGGGGGTTCCCGGCCCATTGATGGCGGCATTCACGCCGAGCCCGATGCCATTGCCATAAAGCTGCGGATCGCCCGCGACCCCAAGGCTCCAACTGCCCAAAGTTCCAGTGATCGCGCTTGTCACAATCCCCGTCACGCCGAAAACAATGGATTTTTCGGGGATCACGGGGCTGGTGGTTACCGTGGCGCCTGCTGTGATCGGCACAACAAGTTCCACGCTTTTAAACGCCATGCCCGCCCCGCCTGGTGTCAGGCTCAAACCGCCGCCGCGCCATGCGGTGCCGTCAAACAGCGCCATATGGCCCTGATCCAGCACCATCGCGCGCCAGCCCCGTTTGGGGGCCACAAAATCCCACCCATTATTGGTGAAATGGGCAAGCTGCCCCTCGCGGCCCGCCCAGTCATTCACAGCGCCCACAGGCACGCCATAGCAATCCCCCTCAATGGCGCTTGAGGGCGGGGTTGCAAGGCTGGTCGAGATGACGCGCAATTGCACCATGGCATCCAGCCGCGTCAGCGCCTCGTTTACGGTGACATGTTTTTGCGCCTGTGCAGGCGCCAGAAGAGGAAGGCTCAGATGGCTTGTCTCAGTCATTGATTTCAATCCTTGTAAATGGTCCCTGTCCGTATCTGTCCGAGATTTGGGCCACCTCGATATGGAAGGAGGCCCCCACGCCATCGCTGGTGCGCATGGCTTCGGAATAGGTGAATTGGGCCGTAGCGCAGGTCTCTTCGCGCTTGACTTCAGTGCCATCGATGACCCGCAGCACATAGGCCTCGCGGTCCTCGCCCAAGGGCACATCAAGCCCTTGCCATGTATCGCCATCGACCCGCGTGCGCCTGATCCAGCTTAACTCATAAGCGGCAGCCGATCTGCGTGCGCGTAAATGGACGGGCGCATAAGGGCGCAGGCCCACACCCTCAAATGCCAGAACATGTTCTTCATAGCTGGGGTCATCCAAAGCGCGCGCCGCAGGGCCCACACGGTAATGCCGCAGCAAGCCACGGGCCGACATCGGCAGATCAAGCTGGGTTTGCCGCCCGTCCAACAGCACAAACAGGCTGCCCTCTGGCCAGATCGGCGGCATGATGGCGTCGGTTCCTGCTTGGCCCCGCAGCCTCACCCCGATCTCCCAAACCTCGGGCGCGACCAATTGGGCATCGGCGAATTGGATCACCTCCCAATCGCCCTCATTGCCTGTGCCGATCGCGGCCACATTGGCCCCGTTCAACACCCCTGCCCGCGCTGTGGCCGACAAATCGCCACCTGTAATCCGCACCCTCAAAGGCGCACCACGATCCCAAAGGCCGGCTTTGGCCGCAGCCAGCGGGCTTTCCAGCACACCAACAATCGCACCCGTATCCACCAAGCTATTGAGCGAGAAGCCCTCGCTTGAGGGCGCGCTGTAAACAGCCACCCGCCCTGGCCAAGGATCGGCGGCCACCGCAAGGGTCGGGGCATGGGCAACCTCATCTCCACTGAGCAGCGGCAGGTCCATGAAGATCGAACTGACAGGCACAGGTTGCACAAACCGCGCTTGCACAACGGGTTGCTCCACGCCATCGGGCAGATCATAGGCCGTGGGCTCAACCCGCACGGCCTCGATTTGCAGCGCGCCCGTATCCTCCACCTGATCCACCCGCCAAGCCGAGCCATCTTCCAGCGCAATCAAGGACCCTGCCACCACCTCGCGCCGCGAGGGCGGCAGCGAAAAGCGCAAACTATCGCGGGCGATGCGGGCCTGTGCCAGCCAGCGCTCGGCGGTGCCCTGCGCCTCGGATTGCAGCATCACCAAAGGCAGATCATTGTCGCTGGCGGTATCAGAACTGTCATCTGGAAAAATCGCCTCAACGACCCGATCTTCATAGGCCCCCTCGGATTCGGTATGCCCGATACGCAACCGCCCGACCGTTTCCGCCTCACTTGCGCGTTGATGGGCAAAACCTGCGCCGTCCTCTTCGTCAACAGCGGTCTCTCCCGCCTCCAGGACGGCGACAGGCTTGCTCGGCAGGGGCAGAAACAGCAGCTTGCCGCCCCGCTCGACCGCTTGAAACCCAAAGGCCGTCATCAAGGGCTGCAAGCGCGCGCGGCCTGTATCAAGATCAGCCGAGATATGGCCCCGCACAACACCATGCAGCGCCGAGACGTCATAGTCCTGCATCCCTGCGCGCTCACAAATCTCGGCCACCACAGCCGCCAAAGGTTGCGAGGCCACGCGCCCCGAAATCCAATGCCCGCGGCCGTAATTCACCCCATCCGACCACAGATCATCGCGGTTCGGAAAAGCAGGCCAAACGCGCGCATCCCATGCCCAAACATGCGCCCGACCCGTGTCCAGCATCGGAGCGTTATAGATCGGTGAGATTGGGTTCTTGGCGGGATCCTCCCAATAGGCGGTCAGCGCGCGCAGATATTGCATCTGCATGTAATCATCGCGCCTGCCATTGGAGTAATAGGGAAACGCGCTTTCCGCTGATTTCGGATCGAGGAATTTATTGGGTTGATTGGTGCCCTTATCAATCGCGGCACAGCCAATCTCATCCACCCAAGCCGCATCGAATTGCGGCCCGCGCAACGCCTCAAAGTCATAGGCCGAGAATAGCTGCGCCTCAGCCCCATTGGGCCAGACCAGCTTGCGTTCCCCTGCGATCCAGCGCGGGCGGCGATCAGGAGGAGAGCAGGCCAAAATCCCGCTCTCCCCCTTTACCATCACAGCCAGTGCTTGGTCATAGGTCTCGCCGATCAGGGCCACCCGCTTGGCGCGCCCCTCATCTTCGGCCAATGGCCCCTCGACCATTGATCTGACCCATTCGGCACCAGCGCGGGTCTTGCCAGCCCCACGCCCCCCAAGGATGACCCATGTCTTCCAGTCGCCCTCGGGTGGCAATTGATGCGGCAAGGCCCAGAATTCGAAAATCCAAGGCAAAGCCGCCAAGGCCTGATCACTCAGCCCCTCCAGAAAGCTCTCCACTGCCTTCTGCGGCGCGCAGGCGAGCAAGCCTGAGCCCGATTTCAGCGCGTGCGGCCCCGAGGTCGAGCCCTCCTGTTCCGCCAGCGCCATCTCGTTGTAATTCCGTTTCACGGAGCTTCCCTTCCCATAAAATGGCCTGCGTCAGCGCGCCATTCATCTGCCTGAGGTCCTTGATCACCTCATCTGCCCCTGCGTCCTTTTCCGCCTTCAGGCGGGCCACGGCTGTGGCGAGCGTCTCGCGTGCAGCTTCAAAAGACAAAAGCGCGGCGGCCAAAAGGCTCCGCGCTTCCTCTGGATTTGTTTCGCTATCAATCTTGTTCATAAAAATATCCCGTGCATGAAAAGCCTCAAAAAGCCCTTCGCACGAGCGGGACATGAAAAAACGGCCCGAGAAATCAATCTCCGAGGCCGCTAACCCATGTCTTCCAGCATGTCACAAGTGATGCCACAGACCGTTCGCAATGTCAAAAGGTTTTTAGTTTTCAAATGGTTAACACGCGGCGTGCGCATTAACCATTTGCTTACCAATCGTTGCGGCCTATTGGTTGGCCCGCTCGGCCTCAATGCGGCGCCATGCGGCCACATTGCGGTTATGCTCATCCAATGTCTCGGCAAAGGCATGCCCGCCCGTGCCATCGGCCACAAAGAAGATATAGGGGCTTCCATCGGGGTCGAGGGCTGCTTCAATCGCCGCCCGTCCTGGATTGGCAATCGGTGTGATCGGCAGCCCGTCGATCACATAAGTGTTCCACGGGTTCTCATCGCGCAGCTCGGATTGGCGAATGCCGCGATCCAGAATGCCGCGCCCCTCGGTCACGCCGTAAATCACCGTTGGGTCCGTTTGCAGCCGCATGCCACGGTTCAAACGGTTCACAAAGACGCTGGCCACCTGACGCCGCTCATCAGGAACACTGGTTTCCTTCTCGATGATCGAGGCAAGGATCAGCGCCTCTTCAGGGCTGTCTAGAGGCAGGCCATCCACGCGATTTTCCCATGCAGTGGAAAGAATTTCGGTCTGTGCCGCCAGCATCCGCGCCAGCAATTCCGTGCGCGCGGCCCCGCGCTGCACTTCATAGGTATCAGGCGCCAGCATTCCTTCTGCAGGGACCGAGGCCACCTCACCCGACAGGAACTCCGCCTGATTGAGGCCTTCAACAATCTGCCAGCTGGTCAGCCCCTCAGGCACCGAGACGCGGTAGACCACTGAAGTGTCCCCATTGGTCAACTCGCGGTAAATCTCAGGCACTTCGGCATCATAAGAAAATGTCGCCAAATCAACGATTTCACCCGTTCCAGGCACGCGTTCCCGCAGGCGGATTTCACCCGTACCCGTATTGCGCAGAACAAAGGTCGCCGTGTAGCGGAAGGTCGATGTCCCACCCGAGGTTACAATCTCAAGGATATCTTCCATCGAGGCACCCGCGGGTATCTCGTAATTGCCAAAACGCAGCTCCGAGGCATAGCCCGCGTAATCCGCACCAAGCCTGAACACCAAAGGCGAGGAGAGCGCGCCCTCCTCCTCAAGTGCGCTTGAGACCTGCCGCAATGTGGCACCGCGCGGCACTTCGAAGAAAATGGCCTGATCAAGCGGGCCTTGACCGCGAAACTCGCTTTGCCCCCAGCCAACCAGACCCGCAAATCCGACTAGCACAACGATCAGAAAGCTCATTCCATTCGCGGCGACGCTTTTCCACATAAAGTCAGACTTTCCCCATGATCAGACAGGCATTCGTGCCGCCAAATCCGAAGGAGTTCGATTGCACGATATTGATCTCACCCTTCACGGCCTTATTGGCACAGAGATTGATCTGGGTCTCGGCGGCGGGATTATCAAGATTGATCGTGGGCGGTGCGATCTGGTCGCGGATCGCAAGGATCGAGAAGATCGCCTCAATCGCGCCTGCCGCTCCCAGCAAATGCCCTGTTGCCGATTTGGTCGAGGACATCAGCAAATCCTTCGCATGATCGCCCATCAACCGCTCAACCGCGCCCAATTCGATGGTATCGGCCATGGTGGATGTGCCATGGGCGTTGACGTAATCAACATCCTTCGGCTCCAGCCCTGCCCGCTTCAAGGCGGCGCGCATTGCGCGTTCCGCACCTTCATGATCGGGCGGCGGCGCTGTGATGTGATGCGCATCGCCCGACAGGCCATAACCCAGAATTTCACCATAAATCGTCGCGCCACGCGCCACGGCATGTTCATATTCTTCCAACACGACCACGCCTGCACCCTCGCCCATGACAAAGCCGTCACTATCGGCATCCCAAGGACGGCTGGCCGCCTGCGGATCATCACCGCGCTTGGTGGAGAGCGCCTTACACGCATTAAAGCCCGCAATGCCGATAGGGCAGATCGGGCTTTCCGCGCCGCCTGCAACCATCACATCCGCATCTCCCCATTGGATCAGACGCGCGGCATCGCCAATCGCATGTGCACCCGTTGAACAGGCCGTCACAACCGCATGGTTGGGGCCACGGAAGCCGTATTTGATCGAAACTTGGCCCGAGATCAGGTTGATCAAAGCGCCTGGAACGAAGAAAGGCGACACGCGGCGCGGGCCCTTATCTCTCAGCGTTACGGCTGTCTCGGCGATGGAGTTCAACCCGCCAATCCCTGCGCCAATCAAAATGCCTGTGCGTTCTTGCGCATCGCGATCGGTTGGCATCCAGCCCGAATCCTTAATCGCCTGATCCGCAGCCGCCACGCCGTAAAGGATGAATTCATCAACCTTGCGCTGTTCCTTGGGCTCCATCCAGTCATCTGGATTGAAGGTGCCATCGCTGCCATCGCCACGGGTGACTTCGCAGGCATAGCTGGTGCCAAACCCAGTCGTGTCAAAGCGTGTGATCGGGCCTGCGCCCGATTGTCCGTCCAAAATCCGAGACCAGGTTTCTTCCACTCCGGTCGCCAAAGGCGTTACCAGACCAAGCCCTGTTACCACTACTCGACGCATGTCACGGCCCCTCATTCTTAAGCGCAATTCGCGATGTGATACCCCGAGCGCCTTGTCGGGGGCAATCCCCACAACCCAAGCCTCGGCACATGATTGCCCGATATAAAGCGCTTTATGGGTAACTTGAACAAGAAAGCGCCCCTTAGCAGCTGGAAATTGCAGATTTCAGGCAGCGCTGCGGGCTCAGCGTGAATTGGCGGCGCTTGAAAAAGAAAAAGCGGCGCCCGCAGGGGGCACCGCCTAAATTTTGCTCGTAATCCGAAAGGATTACTGGGCTTCAGTGATGAATTTCACCGCATCGCCAAAAGTCTGGATCGTCTCGGCGGCGTCATCGGGAATTTCGATGCCGAATTCTTCTTCGAACGCCATAACCAGCTCAACTGTGTCCAGCGAGTCTGCGCCAAGATCATCGATAAACGATGCGTTCTCGGCAACTTTGTCTGCGTCTACACTCAGGTGCTCGACGACGATTTTCTTCACACGATCTGCGATGTCGCTCATAGTCTTTCCTCATCCGTTTCGGTGCAAGTTGTTCCCTGCACTGTTACAAACTGCCATTCCGGCCGCTCAAATGCCTGTTTTTGAAAGGCTTTATTGCACAATCTCGAACAGACGGGCCGAAGAGCAACACGCTCACCGGCAAATCTGGGCCGCCTATAGCATACTTGCTCTGGAAGGCAATGCCATTACGTCACCCTTTGGCCAATTATAGCCGTCAGAGCATCGCCATTCCGCCATTCACATGCAGGGTCGCACCCGTCATATAGCCTGCTTCATTCGACGAAAGGTAGGCCACAGCGCCTGCGATCTCGGCTGGTGTGCCCATGCGACCTGCGGGGATTTGCGTCAGGATTTTGCCCTTTTGCTCCTCATTGAGCTTATCGGTCATCGCGGTCTCGATGAAGCCCGGGGCCACGCAATTCACGGTGATCCCGCGGCTGGCCACTTCATAGGCCAGTGATTTCGACATGCCGACCATCCCCGCCTTGGAGGCCGCGTAATTGCCCTGCCCCGGATTGCCCGTTGCGCCCACGACCGAGCTGATATTGATGATCCGGCCCCAACGCGCCTTCATCATGCCGCGCAGCACGCCACGGCACAGCCGCATGGTCGAGGTCAGATTGACCTCCAGCACTTGCGCCCATTCCTCATCCGACATGCGCATGAACAGGTTATCGCGGGTGATGCCTGCATTATTGACCAGAATATCAACTGATCCCATCGCAGCGCTTGCCGCTTTGGGCAGAGCCTCGACCGCCTCGGCATCGCTCAGGTTGCAGGGCAGCACATGGGCGCGCTCGCCCAATTCCGCCGCCAGCGCCTCCAAAGGCTCGACCCGCGTGCCCGACAGGCCCACGCTTGCGCCCGATGCATGCAGCATTTTCGCGATATCGGCGCCGATACCACCCGATGCGCCTGTCACCAGCGCGTTTTTTCCTGTCAGATCAAACATGATCGCCTCTCCCCTGAGTTCAATTTATCTCGGTTTGCAGACCGAAAGCCGCGATATCGTCTTCGGTCAGAATATAGAAGTCTGTGCTGGCGCGCATCTCGGCCATGAAGGCCGCGAAATCTGGGCCGCCCAACATGGTCGTGACCAGCCGCTCCCGATCGGATTGTGCGGCAGGGCTTTGATCCACGGCAATGCCTGTGGTTTGTTGCAGCGCATCGCTTTGAAAAACGAAGGTGCCCCCATCTGCCACATGGCGCGACACGCCGCCCAGATAGATCAGGATCGCATCATTCACGATCGGGCCTGCCGCTTGTGTATCAACGCCTGAGGCGCGGATCGCCCGCCCCATGCCAGCCGCCCAACCCACATCATCAGCGCCTGGAATATCACCAAGCGAGACCAGCGCGATCTCGTCATTTTCTTCCAGAAAGCGTTGCAATCTGTCCGAGGCCGCACCGCTGATTGGCCCCGAAACATGCAAAACCGCGCCCTCAAGCTGGAACACTGTCGCGCCTGCGCCTGCAAAGCGGATCAGGCCATAGCCCCCCGCACTCACAGCCAGCACAATTGCGGCAATCATTCCAAGGCGTTTAGCCATTCAACGCGTCCATGACCGCTTTGATATCATCCGCCGTGCCAATGGCCCGCGTCTCGACCGAGCGGTCGATGCGTTTGACCATGCCCGACAAGGCCTTGCCCGCGCCGATTTCCCAGAAATCCACGACACCGCGCTCGGCCATCCACATCACGCTTTCGCGCCAGCGCACGCGGCCTGTGACCTGTTCGATCAGATTGGCGCGGATATCGGCCGCAGCACTTTCCGCCCGCGCGCTGACATTGCCGACCAAAGGCACGACAGGGTCTTTCACCTCAACCTCGGCCAAGGCTTGCGCCATGGCGGTCGCGGCAGGCTCCATCAAGGCGCAATGAAACGGTGCCGAGACGGGCAGAAGCAATGCGCGCTTGGCTCCTTTGGCCTTGGCGATATCCACCGCGCGCAAAATCGCCTCCCGTGCGCCCGAGATCACGACTTGGGCGGGGTCATTATCATTGGCGGCTGTGCAGATCTGGCCCTCGGCGGCCTCCTGCGCCACGTCCATGGCTTGCGCGAAATCCAAACCCAAAAGGGCGGCCATCGCGCCCTCGCCCTGCGGGACGGCCTTTTGCATCGCATCGCCACGAATGCGCAGCAGGCGCGCGGTATCGGCCAAAGTGAAAGAACCCGCCGCACACAGCGCTGCATATTCCCCAAGCGAATGGCCCGCCACGTAATCGGCATGGCTTTCTACGCTGATCCCTTCGGCGTTCAGCGCGGCCATTGCGGCCATCGAGGTGGCCATCAGCGCGGGCTGTGCATTGCGCGTCAGTGTCAGCTCTTCGGCCTCACCTTCCCAGATCAGATCCGAGAGCTTTTCCCCCAAAGCCTCGTCCACCTCTTGGAACACGGCGCGGGCGGCGGGGAAATTCTCGGCCAGATCACGGCCCATGCCGATGGTTTGCGCCCCTTGTCCGGGAAAGATAAACGCTCTGCTCATGGAATGGCCCCTCTCTTGATATCGGCTGTTTTTCAAAACTTGGCACAGGGGCTACCCTAAGGCTCGGCTCTTCGCAATTCCAAGTTTGCTCCAGCAGCTTGGCTGCGGCCCTAAAAGCCATATAAAATATACGCAAAGCTTGTCTTGCGCCACGCGCAGACATCTGTATAACGCCCCAATCTTCCGCCAAGACTTTTTTCATCGGCGTTGTCCCTCGTGACCGGAGGCGGAAGTGGGTCGGTCTTTGAAACACGCTTGTAACAGAACTGGAGATGGCATGCCGCTTTATGAGCATGTGATGATCGCGCGTCAG
>ENA-OUOG01004436-OUOG01004436.1-marine-metagenome-genome-assembly--contig:-NODE-4436-length-12095-cov-4.344234_pt1 | contig 12095 bp, 10 predicted proteins | sample MGYA00248635_ERZ508505 | MGnify/ENA primary metagenome ERZ508505 (study PRJEB26176, sample SAMN06267871) | marine metagenome | isolation source: Saanich Inlet, British Columbia, Canada | place: Pacific...
CATTAAAAGATTTCTCATTTTAGAACCCCTTTCAGATCTGTTGAATAAGTAAAATATTGGTATATTTAACACCTGTTATTTTTGTGAGTCAGACGTACGACGTGGTGTTGGTTTTGATAAGCCACAATTAGACGATATTGGACCTACTTGTGGTTGTGTTTCCATGAATAGTTTTGGGCATAGTGGTTTTACAGGTACTTTCGCTTGGGCAGATCCAGACGAGGAAATTGTTTATATATTTTTAGCCAATCGCACGTATCCTAAAGCAGGTAAAAATAGATTGCTTCGCGAGAATATAAGAACAGAAATTCAACGTTATATTTACGAAGCAATTATAGAGTAAAAGAAACCTCTAAATTATTCGTTAAAAATAAAGGACTTTCCCTCATAGCAAATTAAATCTTTTATTTTAGCTTCAAATAAGTATTAAGATATGAAAATAGGAATAGTTTGCTACCCGACTTTTGGAGGTAGTGGCGTTGTGGCCACAGAATTAGGTTTAGAGCTATCTAAAAGAGGGCACGATATCCATTTTATAACCTATAAACAGCCTGTAAGATTAGAGTTGTTGAGCAAAAATGTTCATTTTCATGAAGTACATGTCCCAGAGTATCCCTTGTTCCATTACCAACCCTATGAATTAGCATTGTCTAGTAAGTTGGTTGATATGGTTAAATTGCATGGCATTGAATTACTGCATGTACATTATGCAATCCCTCATGCCTATGCTGCTTATATGGCACAACAAATGCTTAAAGACGATGGTATATATGTGCCAATTGTTACAACCTTACATGGTACAGATATTACACTTGTTGGTAGCCATCCTTTTTATAAACCAGCTGTTACTTTTAGCATTAATAAATCTGATGCTGTGACTTCAGTTTCGGAAAGTTTAAAGAAGGACACTCTCAGACTTTTTAATATTAATAATGATATTGAAGTTGTACCTAATTTTATTGACTTAGATAAACATCAACCTCATTTTACGGACTGCCAACGCAGTATGATGGCCAATGATAATGAACGTATTATCACCCATATTAGTAATTTCAGAGAGGTTAAAAATATACCCGATGTTATCAAGGTATTTTATAACATTCAAAAAGAGATACCGGCAAAACTAATGATGGTAGGAGAAGGACCAGAAAAAGAATCTGCTGAAAATCTTGTAGATCAATTAGGTATCGCAGATAAGGTTGTTTTTTTTGGTAACAGTAATGAGATAGATAGAATTCTTTGTTTTAGTGATTTATTCTTATTGCCTTCTGAAACAGAGAGTTTTGGTTTAGCAGCATTAGAAGCAATGGCATCTGGAGTCCCTGTAATTTCATCTAATTCGGGTGGGTTGCCAGAGGTTAATATAGAGGGTTTCTCAGGATATTTGAGTGATGTAGGGAATATAAACGAAATGACTTCTAATGCGTTAAGTATATTAAAAGAAGAAAACGTTTTAAACACTTTTAAAGCCAATGCTAAGGCACAATCTTTAAATTTTGATTTGCATGAAATTGTACCAAAGTATGAAGCAATTTATAAAAAAACACTTTCAAATGTTTTGGTCAAATAGTTTCATTGTATATAGCTATAAATTAGAAAAGGGTGAATTAAAAAATAATTCACCCTTTTTGATTTCTACTATTTTTTCTCTAAAATTGATAACGTACACTTAATGCAATATCAAAATCTAAATCGTCAGTTACATCTAAACTTCCAAAACCAAATTCTGGTCTAAAGTCTAATGATACTAATAACGGAATATCAAAATTATATTCTATACCAACATCTCCTGCTGCAAAGAAAAAGGTATCATTATCATCAATTTGATTGTCAAAGTCATATGAAGCTAATCCACCACCTACACCAGCATACCAGTTAAAGCCACCATCGATGTTCCAAACCCATTGGTAAAGACCGGCTAATTTAAAGCCGTCAAAGCTATTTCCTGTTCTCCACCCTAAATCTACTTCTAGCCTGTTATTACCTCCAAGAGCACGTTGATAGGAAACTTCTGTTCCCAGACCATCACTATCGCCAATTCTCAGACCAATAGCATTGTCTGCAATTTCTTGAGCGTTCATAAATAATACACCTGCAAAAATTCCTAAAGTTGATAAAATTAGTTTTTTCATATTGTTACGTTTTTATTGATTTATAATGAAAATACGAAAATGATGCCAAAAGGGACTTTTAATGTCAAAAAAATTATAGATTAGAAGATTCAATAGAATTAAAAAGTGAAATGCATCAATTTGAAACTTTAAAAAATAATCTCCAAGGCGACTTTTTTTATGATGATTTGATGCGTAAACTATATGCAACGGATGCTTCTGTCTATAAAATTTTACCAAACGCAGTTGTTATTCCTAAGTCAATTTCGGACTTAAAATTATTGGTTCAATTTGCAAATACAAATAAAACGTCTTTGATTCCGCGTGCAGCAGGAACTTCACTTGCTGGTCAATGTGTTGGTGAGGGGATCGTTGTAGATATGTCCAAATACTTTGATAAAATAATTAGTCTAGACAAAGATTCCAAAACAGTAACAGTCCAGCCAGGCGTTGTTAGAGATCAATTAAATAATTATTTAAAACCACATGGCTTGTTTTTTGGGCCAAATACGTCGACGTCTAATAGATGTATGATTGGCGGAATGGTTGGTAACAATTCTTCTGGTACCACTTCGATTCAATATGGTGTTACAAGAGATAAGGTGTTGGCACTTAAAACTATTTTAAGTGATGGCAGTGAAGTTGAATTTTCAAGACTTTCTAAAGGTGCGTTTGAAAAAAAATTACAACAAACAGATTTAGAAGGAAAAATCTACACAAAAATTTATGAAGAATTAAAATTAGAGGAGGTTAAAGCCAATATTCATTCAAACTACCCAAAGTCAGAAATCCATAGAAGAAACACAGGCTATGCCATTGATGAATTAATTAAAAACGAAGTTTTTTATGAAAACCATCAAGAAGTATTTAATATGTGTAAGCTCTTATCTGGAAGTGAAGGTACTTTGGCTTTTACAATGGAAATCACCCTTCAATTAGACAGTTTACCACCATCAAAACAATGTATGGTTGCCCTGCATTTTAGCTCTATAGAAAGTTGTATGAAATCTGTAAAAGATGTCATGAAGCATAAGCTTTATGCATGTGAAATGATGGATAATACCATTTTAGATTTAACTAAGCATAATAAAACGCAACAACAAAATAGAACCTTTATCGAAGGTGAGCCTGTTGCTATTTTATTATGCGAGCTCAAAGCAAATACAAACGCAGAACTTGTTAAAGCCATCGAAGATTTTTTGAAAACGGTAGATGGGCAAGGTCTGTGCTATGCACATCCCATTTTAAAAGGTAGTGCTATTCTAAAAGCTATGGAATTGCGTAAAGCAGGACTCGGTCTTTTAGGAAATATGATTGGTGATAAAAAAGCAGTGGCTTGCATTGAAGATACTGCAGTAGCGTTAGATGATTTAAGCAATTTTATCGAGGAATTCACAGCTATTATGAAGGGTTACAATCAAAATGCCGTGTATTATGCGCACGCTGGTGCAGGTGAGATTCATCTAAGACCAATTCTAAACCTTAAGCAAAAAGAGGATGTTGTTTTATTCCGCACCATAACAACAGAGGTCGCTCATCTGGTAAAGAAATATAAAGGCTCAATGTCTGGAGAGCATGGTGATGGTATTGTGCGTGGAGAATTTATTTCACTTATGATAGGTGAGGATAATTATAATATTTTAAAGCGTATCAAATCAGTATTTGACCCTAATTCGATTTTTAATCCCGGTAAAATTTTAGATGCTTTGCCAATGGATAAAAACTTGAGATATGAAGTAGACAGAACGGAACCAGTAATTAATACATTATTAGATTTTTCTGCATCGCAAGGGATTCTTCGAGAAGCCGAAAAATGTAATGGTTCAGGAGATTGTAGAAAACTACCTGAGTTTGGTGGAACGATGTGTCCAAGTTATAGAGCAACACAAAATGAAAAAGACACCACTAGAGCACGAGCAAATGCTTTGCGAGAATTTTTAACTACCTCAGATAAGGCTAATAAGTTTAATCATGACGAGCTAAAAGATGTTTTCGATTTGTGTCTCAGTTGTAAAGCTTGTTCGAACGAATGCCCTAGTAGTGTAGATGTAGCTAGTTTAAAGGCAGAGTTTCAGTACCAATACCAAAAAGCAAACGGTTTTTCTTTTAAAGATAAGTTCTTTGCTAATGCTACAAAGTATAATCGAATAGGAGCTTTAAACCCAAGTATTAGCAATGCGGTATTTCAAAATAAAATTTTTGGAATTCTTATTAAAAAGAGTTTAGGTATTCATCCAAATAGAAGTTTACCAAAATTCTCCCAATCTTATATAAGTTATGCGAATTTCTCAGATTGGGTTGATGATAATGATTATACACCAAACCCGATAAAAACAATATATTTCTTTGTTGATGAATTTACCAATTATCTAGAATCTAATATAGCAAGAGATGCACAGGTACTTTTAGAAAGCTTAAATTATAAGCTTGTTTATATTCATCATCACGAAAGTGGACGCAGCTATTTATCCAAAGGCTTTTTAGAGCACGCTAAAAACTTAGCAAACAAAAATGTTTCTATTTTTAAGCACTTAATCTCAAAAGATACTCCGTTGATAGGTATAGAACCTTCGGCAATATTAACATTTCGAGATGAATACATAAAACTTGCTGATGATGCTGAGGCTGCGAAACAAATTGCAAAACACACATATTTAATAGAAGAGTTTATTCAGCACGAAATAGAATTAGGTCATATTACTTCAGAACAATTCACTAAAAATGAGAAAGTGATAAAGTTTCATGGGCATTGTCATCAAAAAGCATTGGCTAATCAAAAATCAAGTTTTGATGTTTTAAACCTTCCTCAGAATTACAAAGTCACCATAATCTCAAGCGGATGCTGTGGTATGGCAGGTAGTTTTGGTTATGAGAAAGATAAATACGAGGTAAGCATGCAAATTGGTGAACAAACGCTTTTTCCTGCCGTTAGGAAGGCCTCTAATGATGTTATCATTTCCGCAAATGGAACAAGTTGTAGGCATCAAATCAAGGATGGAACAAAGGTTATAGCAAAACACCCTGTGACTATTTTAAAAGAGGCATTATTATAAACGTTTCACTTTTTCAGTAGTATTTTTAAAAATGGTAAAAGCGACAATTAAGTCTTTGAATTGCGTGTTTGTCAGCATATCATCGGGAGCAAAAGGTAGTAGTTTGTCTTTAGAATATTGGTAAAGTTTCCATCGTTTTAAACGGTATTCCAGAGCCGTAAAATTTTTAACCCAATCGCCAGAATTTAAGTATGTTGTGTTACCTTTTTTAGTGTTTTTAAGTACGATTTTTGGTAATTGTGTATGGCTACAAATTATGTAGTGGTAACCTTTAGATATTGCAAAATCAGTAACGCTATCTTCAAATCTAAGACTGTTTTTTGATATACTAGAATAATTTGATAATCTACTTTTACGAAAAAACTTGAATAATAAACGATTTACAATAATTAAAATTTCATAACCTAGATTACCAAATTTAATGAGCCAAAAGGAAAATTGGTTAAACACCTCCATTTCATTACTATTAAAAATCCATGTTTTTTTACCATCTAAATCAAGCAACAATTTGTTAACAATAGAGATGTTTTTATGATGTAATGGCATGACATTTCTAAAGCTATTATGGTCATTTTTGCTAATGTGTGTTACTTTGACACCATTAGTATAAAAACTCTCAATCTTTTTTAAAACCTTTAAATGAGATTTTGGATAATTATTTTTTGTTTTTTGGTTATTACCAATAAAAGCACCGTTAAGAATAATGTGCTTGGGTTCAATACTATTAAGATAGTTCAATAATTTTTTTGCATGACAAGCATTTGTGCCTAAATACACATTGGAAATAACGACAATATCAAGTTTTCTTTTAAGATTCAAAATCACACATTTACCGATGCAAATAACTCATTGTAATGTGACTTAAATGTTAAAGCATAATTAATTGTAATTAAGCTAAATGTTATTATACTGTTATGTAGTTTTTTGTTTTACAGACGGATAAAATAAGACATAGGCTTTTTATTGTTTATTTAAACAATTACATTAGCATAAAATAATTAGTCAATGGCAGGAAACGCTTTCGGAAAGTTGTTTAAACTTACTACTTTTGGTGAATCTCACGGCAGAGCAATCGGTGGAATATTAGATGGTTGTCCGTCAGGAATTGAGCTCGATTTTGACGCAATTCAAATCGAAATGAATCGCCGAAAGCCAGGACAATCTAAAATTGTAACGCAACGAAAAGAGCCAGATACTGTAGAATTTTATTCAGGTATTTTTGAAGGCAAAACTACAGGAACACCGATTGGATTTTTAATTCATAATACCAATCAAAAATCTAAAGATTACTCACATATCAAGGACGTATTTCGTCCAAGTCATGCGGATTATACGTATGACCAAAAGTATGGTATACGCGATTATCGTGGTGGTGGAAGAAGTTCAGCTCGTGAGACTGCAAGTAGAGTAGTAGCTGGAGCAATTGCAAAGCAGTTTCTAAGTCATATTAAAATTAATGCCTTTACATCTTCAGTCGGGGAGATTTTTGTCGATAAACCCTATCAAGATTTAGACTTTTCTAGGATTGAATCTAATGTGATTCGCTGCCCTGATGAAGCTACAGCAGAAAGAATGATTGCTAAAGTTTCTGAAGTAAAAAAACAAGGTGATACTATTGGTGGAACGATTACTTGTGTCATTAAAAACGTTCCTTCAAGTTTGGGAGAACCGGTGTTTGACAAGCTTCATGCGGAGTTAGGTAAAGCCATGCTTTCCATTAATGCTGTCAAGGGATTTGAATATGGTAGTGGGTTTTGTGGAGCAAAAATGAAAGGAAGTGAACACAATGATAAATTTAATGAAGACGGAAGTACTCAAACAAACCTTTCTGGTGGGGTGCAAGGTGGCATAAGTAATGGTATGGACATCTATTTTAGAGTCGCTTTTAAACCTGTAGCAACAACACTTCAAAAACAAGAAACAATAAATAGCAAAGGGGAAACAGTAGAAATGCAAGGTAAGGGTCGTCATGATCCTTGTGTAGTGCCCCGAGCAGTGCCTATTGTAGAAGCTATGGCAGCACTAGTTATTGCAGATTATATGTTATTACGGAGACAAGAAACTAAGAATTGGTAAAATAATTATAAATAAGATTCTCGCTTTATCGAGAGATGAATATGAAAAAACTCGCATTACATTGGAAGATAATTATAGGTATGGTTCTAGGAATCATCTTTGGTTTTATTATGAATTCCGTCAACGGACAGCAATTTGTTAGTGACTGGATAGCACCATTTGGTAAAATATTTATCAATCTTCTCAAGCTAATAGCTGTTCCATTAATTTTAGCTTCATTAATTAAAGGAATCTCAGATTTAAAAGATATTTCTAAGATTAAAGCCATGGGTTTACGTACTATTTTAATTTATGTTGGTACAACCTTAGTAGCTATAGTCATAGGATTATCCATAGTCAATGTTGTTAAGCCAGGAGCAGGAATGCCTCAAGAAACTATTGAGAATATAAAACTTAAATATGCAAATGATGCTGGTGTAACAGACAAATTGATGAAAGCGAGCGCCCAGCAAGATGCAGGGCCATTGCAGGCACTAGTAGATATTTTTCCGAGTAATATTTTTCAATCAATGGCAAATGCAAGTATGCTTCAGATTATTTTCTTTGCCTTATTTGTTGGAATTTGTCTATTACTAATTGGAGAAAAGAAAGCAAAACCAATGATAGATATTTTTGATTCACTAAATGAGGTAGTGATGAAAATGGTAGACTTAATTATGCTTTTTGCGCCTTATGCCGTATTTGCCTTAATGGCAAATGTGATTATTGCTTTTGACGATACAACAATTTTGGTTAAACTGCTACAATACGCCTTCTGTGTGGTTGGTGGATTAATACTAATGATTGGTTTTTATATGCTTTTAGTAAAAATTTATGGAAAAAAATCACCTTTTTGGTTCTTAAGCAAAATTAGTCCAGCACAATTGTTAGCTTTTTCTACAAGTAGCAGTGCTGCAACATTACCAGTAACTATGGAACGTGTTGAAGAGCATGTTGGTGTAGATAAAGAAGTCTCAGGTTTTGTACTACCTGTTGGTGCTACCGTGAATATGGATGGAACAAGTTTGTATCAGGGCATCGCGGCTGTATTTATAATGCAAGTCATTTGGCCAGAAGGACTTTCATTTACCAACCAACTGGTTATTGTTTTTACTGCATTATTGGCATCTATAGGTTCTGCAGCTGTGCCTAGTGCAGGCATGGTAATGTTAGTTATTGTTCTAGAGTCTATTAATTTTCCTTCAGAATTATTACCCATTGGATTGGCTTTGATTTTTGCTGTAGATAGGCCTTTAGACATGTGCAGAACGGTAGTAAATGTAACTGGAGATGCTACCGTATCGTTACTAGTAGCTAAGTCTTTAGGTAAATTACATGACCCTAAACCTAAAGAATGGGATGATAATTATGATGCAGTTAAGTAAGCATATTTATCTTAAATATTTTTAATTTCTGTTTTATGAAATAAAGAAAAGTTAGTACCTTTTAATTTCATACTTTAAAACCAACCTAAAAACTATGAATGTTTGTTTTATTATGTATCCATGGGAAACTATTGACCCAGAGAATGATACAAGTTTAGCCTTAATTAAAGAATGTGTAAAACGTGGCCATGGTATTGCGATGTGTACACCTGCAAATTTGACAATTAGAGATAGTGTGACCAATGCATTTTGCAATGTTATTGGACGAATGGATAAAGTCCCTACAACATTAAAGGCATTTTATAATAAAGCGAAATTACGAGAAGAAATGCTGCCACTAGCTGGATTTGACGCTATATTTTTTAGAGCTAATCCACCTTTGGACCCACTAATGCTTAACTTTTTGGATTCTGTTAAGGATGATGTGTTTATTGTAAATTCATTACAAGGTATGCGTGAAGCAAATAACAAGTTATATACTGCAGCATTTGGAGATGCACACAGTAATATTATTCCTAATACACATGTTTCTAAGAATAAGGACTATCTCATAGAGCAAATTAAAGACTCAAAGGCAGATAAAATGATTCTTAAACCTTTGAATGGTTTTGGTGGTTCTGGAGTTATTTTGATTGAAAAATCAGCAATGAATAACATTAATTCTTTACTAGATTTTTATATAAGTGCTGGAGATGGCGAATCTAATTATGTTATACTCCAAGATTATATCGAAGGTGCAGACAAAGGGGACGTACGTATTTTATTATTAAATGGAGAGCCTGTTGGTGCTATGAAACGGGTACCAGGAAATGATGACCATCGTTCTAATGTATCTGCAGGAGGTTCTGTGCAGAAACACACCTTAACTAAAGAAGAAAAAGCATTATGTAAACAAATTGGCCCAAAACTAGTAAAAGACGGCTTGTATTTTGTTGGCATAGATGTTATTGGTGGAAAACTAGTTGAAGTTAATGTGATGTCACCTGGAGGTATCACCTACATTAACAAAGTATATAAGAATAAAAGAAAGGTTGAAGAAAAAGTTGTTGACTTTTTAGAAAGTAAAGTTTTAGATAACCTTGAGGCTTTTAATAGAAGAACACGTCTCAGAAAAACAGTAGAAGATGCTTAAAATGTAACTGATGCTTCATATAAAATCATCATTAGTATCCGTAACATGGCTTAGTGAAAACATTAATGCTGAAAACCTAATTGTTTTAGATGCAACAATTCCCAAAGTAAATGGTTCAATTTTAGATAATAGTTCTGGCTATATTCCAAAATCACAATTTTTCGATTTAAAGAAAAAATTCAGCAATACAAATGCAGAATTTCCAAACACTATTCCGAATAAGACTCAATTTGAAACAGAAGCTCGTCTATTAGGTATAACTAATAAAAGTGCTATAGTCGTATATGACCAACATGGTCTGTATTCAAGTGCTAGAGCCTGGTGGCTTTTTAAATATTTTGGGCATCAAAATATCGCAGTTTTAGACGGTGGTCTTCCTGAATGGATTGCAAAAAATCTTCCAACGGTCAGGGATTATAGTTACCCAAAATTAAATGGTAATTTTAAAACTAATGAGCAAACAGAATTAATAGCTAATTTTGAAGTCATACAATCGTTTTCAAAAGCACCTGAAGTACAAATACTAGATGCACGTTCTTCAAAACGGTTTAATGGTGAAACTCCTGAACCAAGAAACGGTTTGCGCAGCGGAACAATCCCTAATTCTTTAAATTTACCATTTACTGAATTGTTAAATGGAAATAAATTAAAATCTGAAGTTGAATTAAAATCAATTTTTGATAATTTAGTATTACAACATCAGAAACTTGTATTTAGTTGTGGTTCAGGAATTACAGCATGTAATCTGGCCTTAGCAGCATCAGTTTCAGGATATAAAAATCTAGTAGTTTATGATGGTTCTTGGACAGAATATGGTACACTAACAAAAAATATTATGGATACCCCAAACTGGACAAAAGACGAATTGATAGCATATACTTTACTGTATGCTGCTCACTCTGATTTTAATGAAAATAATCATGAAAGAAATGTAATTATTTCAAAAGTAGATATGCAAACGTTTCAAAAAATACATGATGAGTTTTCAAAAGATAACGATTATCAAAGTATTCAGAAGATTTTGGCCTCTGTAGAACAGCATAATTATTCAAAATCGGGTATAGAACAAATGCTTGCAGATATTAAAGGATTATTCTTTTCTGATGGAAATTTTGATATTCGTGAACATTCCATGTTGTTATTTCTAAAACGTATTTTAAAATAGATGGATAGACTTTCAATTTCAAAAATTATAGAAAACATAAATAATGAAGTGTGTTTTCATGCAGTCTCAGATGATTATTCTTTTACCTTAAAAATTGATAATTATGTGCATTACGCATGTGGTGCTGTACATGACGGTCATCAATTTAGAAAAGAACTTTGGGATAATTGTTTACATTCAGAGTACGAGCGCTGGTATGAGGAAGATCCAGAAACGAAACATATGATTGCCTCGCATCCCATAGTTATTGCAGGGTGTGATTCACGTTTCGAGTATGATTTAAATCGTACACCAGAAGAAGCAGTTTTCGAAACTGCCTGGGGAAAACAACTCTGGAAAGTACCATTACCAGATGAGCAGAAAAAAATTAGCCAACAAAAACATTTAAATTTTTATAAAGTTGTATCTGCTTTAATTGCAAAGATGGAAGAAAAATTTGGGGTTTGTATAGTATATGATATGCACAGTTACAATTGGCAACGCTGGGATAGGGAAGTGCCAACATGGAATTTAGGAACCGCAAATATTGATAACGAGCGCTTTGGCGAATGCATTGAAGCATGGAGAACATTTTTAGCTTCAATAAAATTACCGCACGATATTAAGCAAACGTCAAAAATTAATGATACGTTTCAAGGCAACGGGTATTTCTTGAAATTTATCACCAATAATTTTGAAAATACATTAGTTTTGGCAACGGAAATTGCAAAAGTCTATTGTGATGAATATAATCAAATTATATATCCAGAAGTAGTAACTGCCATAGAACATCAGCTTAAAGATATATTGCCAAAACATGCTGAAAATTTTTACAAAACATTTTCAAATTAATGTTAAATATTAAAACAACGCAAGAGTTTCAAGCCGTTTTTGACATCGATTCTAATTTAGATAGATTAGTTAAAAACATAGAGTTGCTTAACTATATAAATCCTCTAAATATAGCTGCTGAGAAAAAGAAGTTTTTTTCTTCAAAATATAATTATGAACCTGAGTTTAAATATCCTAAGATAAAATTTAACGGATATAAGTTGCATCGCTTGTTTTTCTCACAACGTTTGGAACGCATAGAAGATGACGACATCCGTCAATTATATGAAGACATTATTTATGAATATTCGGGGTTAATTGAGTGTATTGAGACCATCGGGCAAGGAAGAAAATTCTACTACAATAGCCTAAAAAGCTTTGGGA
>ENA-OUOG01004437-OUOG01004437.1-marine-metagenome-genome-assembly--contig:-NODE-4437-length-12094-cov-3.879504_pt1 | contig 12094 bp, 6 predicted proteins | sample MGYA00248635_ERZ508505 | MGnify/ENA primary metagenome ERZ508505 (study PRJEB26176, sample SAMN06267871) | marine metagenome | isolation source: Saanich Inlet, British Columbia, Canada | place: Pacific...
AACTGTAATTGTGGATTGTCGTTTTCGTTATTATTATCTGTATCAGATTCAATAATTACAGTAGCGTTTCCTGATGTGCCTGAGGATACATGCAACTGGCTTTGTGGTGTATCAATACCAATACCCATTCTCTCATTTGTCTCATCCAAGTGAACAAAAGAAGAGGTTACTGAATACTCATCTGAACCTACCCAAATCTTTCCTTCTGGAAGGTTAGGTACATCGTTTGATCTACCTGAACCGTAGATTACACCTGATCCATTTGATGCGTGCTTTTTGGTTACAACACCTAAGTTTTGGATAAGATTTGCTGAACCGGTTGGTTTTACGTTTGTATACCCACCTGATTCTCCAACGTAAACTATGTCTCCTACATTAAAAGCAGAAGTGTCTACTTTCGTAATATGACCTGCTATGATTGCTTGACCCTCTGCCTGATCTGCTAAATCTTCATTCAAGATAAATGTAGCTGGCATGGAGGATGCATCACTTGCTGATGCTGCGATGATTGGGTTTATGTTTCCGTTAGAGGATCCTGATACTGCGTGTACTGGTGTACCTTTGTACAAAATACCTCCAGCGATGTTCTTTACAGTGGCATATACATTCTCAACTTGATCTAAGACTGCTGTTCCAACATCTTGCCATTCAGTTCCTGTTACTGTACTTGTGAGTACTTGTCCGTTTGTACCTGCTACATCAGTTGCGTCGTATAAAGCTCCGTCTAGATAGAAGTCTCCTGATGCTGATATGTTTCCTGCTACTGTTAGCTTTTCTGCTGGAGTAGTTGTGCCTATACCTACGTTGCCTGCTGGAGTAATACGCATGTTCTCGTCGGTGAATCCGTTTACAAAACGGATGTGACCATCTAACTGATCTGTGGTCCTAATAATTAGCCCACCTTCATTTGCTACAATATATCGCGAACCAGAAAGCACAGGGGATGTTTGTGTATCACCTGCTGATCCAAATGTTAGGTATCCATTACCACTATTGTATATTGCTACTCCTGCATAGCTATCACTGGCTGTAGAGACAAACTTTGCTAAGATAGTATCTCCTTCTACGTATAATTTATGCGTTGGCGTGGTAGAGCCGATACCCACATTACCATCTGTAAAGTAATGAGCACCTGAACCTGTAACTCTTAGTGAACCACTAAAAGAGTGTACATCATCTGAAGTGTCTCCAAACTTGGTTGACCCTGATTGGTAAACAATACTTGCAGATACAAATTCGGTATGAAATTCCTCTGCTGTTACTCTACCTTGAACTGTTAACGAACCTGTGATAAGAGCATCACCGTGAATATCCAATTTGGTAGTTGGAGTATCTGTTCCTAAACCTACTCTATGGTTTACATCATCAAAGAATAAACTTGAAGTAGCATGAATTAAACTTCCACTATTATAAAGGATATATCCATCCGCTCCTGGTGCAGCTAAAGATCCACTGAATAAGCTTCCTGTGATTGGCCCTACTACTTCTAGCGATCCTGTAATACTTGCTGATCCTGTGTATGGAAATCCTGGTGAAGTGAACTCAAACTCTGACCAAGATACCGTATCCTCAAACGTAGTTACCCAATCTGCTGCAGTTTTCTTTGCAATATACAGCTGATCGGATGACGATACATACGCAATTTGTCCAGTAGACGTTCTTGATTGATCAATGTCTAATAGAGATCCTGTAGTATCTACAGTAATCCAACCACCTGCAATATATGAGATGCTGGTAATTGCTCCTTGATCTCCTTGTCTAAGATAAGAACTACCTAATGAAATTCCCGATATTTGTTCTGGTATACTCATGAACTGTTATATTATGGTGTTGAACCTGAGTCAGGTATTATGTGGAATACTGCATTATTACTGTTTCCAGATTCAGAGAAGATCATTCCCCATCTACTAAATCCATCTACTGTTATTCCTCCATCCAAATCAAAGTAATAGACTCCAGAACCTACAACTCCTGGGATTGTTGAGTTGTTATCATATAAAGCGTATCTACCTGCTGTTGGAGATGATGATGGTAAAGTTCCATCATACATACTAGAAGGCATACTTCCCATGTCACTTGCTGAAGGGAAGAGTATAATAATTTGTTGAATAGCTGATGAGAAGTCTAGCGTTCCTAGGTCATCTAAATCCGTTAAAGACGAAAGCTGTCCACTTTCTATTAGACTTACTGAACCACCTGGTACTGTAATAACAGAGTCTCCTATATCTCCTGCTTGAAATTTATCAATAGGAGAATTGGTGATGATACCCGAGTTGTCTGCTCCTGGGTCTCCTAGTGCTGAGATTGCAGCTGCTTCACTTGATATGGACGTAGCACCTCGAGTACTTCCATAAACATAAACCATCTTGGTAGGTCCAACTGCTCCTACTGTGAAGTTTATGTTGTGAATAGTATCTTGTCCAAAACTATCTGTTGCTGTGACTTGTACTGCCTTTGTTCCTACTGTCATGTTGGTACCTCCTACTTTTAAATCTATAGAACCACTGTTAGTGGTTGTAGATAAAGTTCCCAAAGTAACCTCTGATTGGCTAGCACCACCTGTGATTATTATACTTTCAATATCATCTAATGCTTGAGGATCGATCGCTGTGATGGTTCCTAAAGTAGCGTTTGCTACAGCTACAGAATCTGAGATGGTAGCTGGTACTGTGTCGGTTACTGTAGGTGCAGAGTTAGGAGTAATATCAACTGAGATCTGTAATGTGGTCTCCGGAGAAGCTCCAGTACCTGCTGTTACAGTTGCATCGAGGGTATTCGTATCATCTAAACCTGAACCGCTTACATCTGCTTGTAAGGATAAGTATCCGTTACTATCAATGTGTAAGTACGTTGTTGGAGAAACACTCCAAGTTACACCTGGTGTAGTGGTTGTAAATCGAACTTGAGTTCCTGGTATACCACTAGTTGCGGTTGTGATATGTGAACCACTCTCTGCACTTTCAATAATAAAGAGATTACCATTTTTTTGAATAGGAGCTGCTGCTGCAGTAGATACTACAACATTCTTAGAAGTTTTTACAACATTCCCATACTCATCACTACCTGTAAACTGTAGAGTGTATGTACCCGCTGTTACTGCTCCTGAAGAAGAGATCTCATACGTCACACTTGGGGCAGCAGTTTCTGTGCTAATAACAAAATTTCCATCTCCATCAAAAGTATCAATTTCAACATTCTCATAAGAGATGCCTGATAAAGGATCTGTTAACGTGATAGTTCCAATTCCTCTTGCACTTGTAATGTCTGCAGTGTTGATTGCGGTCTGAATTGTGTCAGAGAATGTTGGTGCTCCGTTGTCTACAATTGTAACATAAACTGATGCATTTACACTACCCCCATCATTGGTTGCTACTACAGTTGCCGTAAAAGGACCTGGTGCAAAATATGCACCGCTTATGTCTGTATCAACACTCACCTCTCCTGATTGGTTGATTGCAAGTACGTTTGTATTTTGCAAACTCCAAGTTACTGGTTGAGCATTTGTGAATTTAGCTTTTGTTCCTGCTACACCATTTGTTACTGATGTTGCAAAACTACCACTTAATGCACTTTCAATAATACTGAAAGGAGCATTTGATCCGATTGGTGCTGGCGGAACTAATGTGTAGCTATTTGGAATTGGTTCGTCTGCTGTTAACCCAAAGTCATCTTCTGCTGAACCTGTAATGTCAAAAGTACCAGCTGATAAATCGTTGAACGGTTCAATACCATATACATCTTGGCTTGGTGATGAGCTTTTTTGAATCACATTAAACAATGCTGCATCTGTTCCAGTTAAAATAAAGCTTGCAATACCCTCTGCATCTGGGTCTACTACAGTTGCAGTACCAATCTCTGATCCTGATGTTGCATCGTCAACTGTTCCTGTAAATCCTGAGTATGTAATTGTTGGTGGAAGGTTTTCGCTTACCACCAAAGTATGTAGTTGTTTTGTAAGCTGTCCGTAACTATCACTTGCTGTGATTGCAAAAGTGTAAGTACCATTTGTCAAAGCACCTGAAGAAGATACTTCGTAGGTTACAGATTGACCTGGTGTCTCACTACTTGTTACAAAGTTACCTCCACCATCAAAATTAACCCACTGTACGTTTTCATAGTTTTGTGGATCTGCTATTACAACAGTTCCTAAACCTACAGCTGTTGCTACCTCAGCTTCTTTCTTGGTGGTAGCTACATTATCTGTGATTGTTGCTGGTACGTTATCTGTAATAGAAATGTTTATGGTATTTGTTGCAGATTGTCCAAATGTGTTTGTTACCTTAACTGTTGCAGGTAAAGGTCCTGGTGCTTGGTATATTTGTGAACCACTCAAATCTGCTTTCAAGCTCAACTTTCCAGACTGGTCAATTGCTACAAAAGAGTTGTTTAACACTTCCCAAGTAACTGATTGGTTTGTTGAAAGCTGACCTTGTGCTCCTGTAATACCATTACTGGAAGCACGAATAATACTCTCACTCAAAGCACTCTCAATAATACTCAACGGAGTAGAAGAGGTTGCAGGGTCTGGTATTGGTACTGTTACTTCGTTTGCAATTGAAGAAGTTGTCTCTAATCCAAAAGAATCTCTAGCAGAACCTGAGATGTCGTAGCTTCCTCCTAGAAGATCGTTGAATGGTCTAATACTGAAAGTCTTACTTGTTGCTGTTGAACTAAGCTCTACTGCATCAAATAAATTTGCTGATGTACCTGTGATACTAAAGCCTACAATACTATCTTACTGAAGGTCCTCAGCTTTTACTGTGCCAAACTCTGAGCCTGAAGTTACTTGTGTAATTGATTTTACAAAGCCTGAAGGAGTTACTGTTGGTGCTAAATTCTCTGCTACTACAAAAGTGTAGAGAGCCTTTGTGTCGTGTCCGTAACTATCACTTGCTGTTACTTGAAGTGTGTAACTTCCTTGTGTCAATGCTCCTGAAGAGGATACTTCGTATGTTACGGATTGAGCAGCTGTCTCTGTGCTTAGAGTAATACTCTGACCTGTAAAGTCTGTAATCTCTACATTCTCATATGCTTGCGGATCTGCTACTGTAATGGTTCCTAATCCAATAGCGCCTGTTGTCTCAGCTTCATTGTAACTCAGAGTAAGGTTAGGAGTAATTGTTGCTGGTACATTGTCTACAAGTGCTACAGAAACTGTTGCCGTTGCACTCTGACCATCATTGTTTGTTATCTTGACAGTACCACCCAACGTACCTGGTGCTTGTGTAGTTGATCCTGATAGGTCTGCTTTCAAAGAAAGTTCTCCATCTTGATTGATTACTAAGAAGTTTGTACCTGATATAGACCATGTGCCTGCTTGGTCACTTGAGAAGCTACCTGTTGCTCCTGTGAAGCCGTCAGAGTTTGTTACTATATGACTACCGCTCAATGCACTCTCAATAATATAGAATCCATTATTTGGAGTTGGGGTATCTGGTACTGGTAGTGTAAATTCATTTTCAATTGGCTCTAATGTTGTAAGGCCAAAGGAATCTGTACCACTACCTGTGATGTTAAAGCTACCAGCCGATAGGTCATTAAACGGTTGAATGTTGAACGTCTTACTTGTTGCTGTAGAGGAAGCTTCAATGGCATTAAACAATGCTGCATCACTTCCTACAAAGCTGAAAGATGCTATGCTATCATCTTGTGGATCACTTACTGTGATTGTACCTATATTTGAACCTGATGTTGCTGTTGTAGTCTCAGCAAAGAATCCTGTTTGTGTAATTACAGGAGGTAAGTTTTCTGCAACAGATACGGTAAAGGACGCACTTACTACATTATCATAGGAGTCACTACCAGTTACATCTAAACTATAACTACCGCTTTGTAGTGCAGCAGATGATGATAAAGAGTAAACTGTTGTTACACCCTCTGTAGGTGAGTTTAAAGTAAAGCTTCCTGCGTCTGCTCCTCCTAAAGTATCAATACTAACAGTATCTACACCTTGTGGTAAGTCTGTAATTGTAATGGTACCAAAGCTTGCTGCACCTGTTGTCTTATTGTTATTAGGTGTAACGGTTTGGAATGTGATAGTTGGAGCTTGGTTCTCAACAACAGTAACCGTAAATGGTGCTGTTTTGATCGATCCAAGGTTGGATGTTGCTACAACAGTACCAGTTAAACTCTTTGGAGCTTGGAAAGTTGCACTACCACTAAAGTCTGTGTTCAAAGAAAGCTCACCAGTTGATGAATCAATCTGGAAGATACCTGTAGATTGTAGTGTCCAAGTGATAACTGCACTTGTATCAATGCTAAATTGTGCTTGAGCAGTACCTACACCCGTAGTTCCTGCGTGTACTATCGACCCACTCTCTTGACTTTCTAGTGCTGAGAAGGGTTCGTTTGACAAAATATTGAAATCCTCTGGGCTAGGAGGGTAGAAAACTGCGTCTAAGAAGTCTTCAACTGTTGTAGTTTGGGGATTAAAGTTTAATAAACTCGGTAAAAGTGTCTGAGTAATGCCTCTCTCTCCATCAAAAGTTGATTGAGTACCACCTATATCTTCTAATACTTGCGATCCAGAACGGTATTCTACCTTGCCATTTGCGTCAATTACGAGGAATTTATCACGATCTGCATCGGCATTTGTGACGTCTTTGATGAAAACACTACCTGTAAAGTTGTGATTATCGTCCGAAGTATCGCCAAATTTAGTAGATCCTGACTGGTAAATGATGCTAGCAGATACGAATTCTGTATGGAATTCTTGCGCTGTAACAATACCTCCAACCACTAAATCACCAGTGATTTCTCCATCTCCAATGATTCCTAAGCTAGATCCGCTTAGTTTTGCAGCGATAATATCATTGGTAGTCTCGTTACCATTATCGGTTACTTGTTGTAAATTCAAGCTTGATGCACCTGCACCAATATCGCTTAATACCTGAGCACCAGTACGATACTCAATTTCACTACCATTTAATACAAGGAACTTATCTGTATCTGTTGAAGCATTATCAACTGTTGATACAAATAATTTCTTACCAGAAGATAAGCTTCCTGAAGAGGCTACTGCATCTGGTCCTACAAATAACTTTGTATCACCATCAATATTGATTCGGAAATCACCAGCAAAGGCAGGATTAATAATATTAATGGCTTGGTAACCAATATCTAAATATCTACCTCCACTATATGGATATCCTGCACGAATCTTATATTCATTGGCATCGGTTACAACTAATTTTAAGGTAGGATTGTTTGAACCAATACCAACATTAATACTACCTGTAATAGTGTTACCTGCAGCAGCTACGTTCTGTAGTGTTGGCTGAACTGTAATTGCACCAATGTCCGATGCTACCTGTTCACCTGTTCTTCCTTTTACAACACCATTGTCTAATACCAAAAACTTATCAGTATCTACAGTAGCATTTGGAAGTGTTCCTATTTCTAGAGTTGTACCTATACTAGCAGCTCCAGTAGTCGTTACTACTCCGGCACTTACTGTGCCTGATGTTGTTACTCCACCTACAGTTATGGCATTCGTAGTCGAACTTCCATTATCTGTTACACTATCTAAAGTGGATGTAGGTACTATCTGTGATGCTAGATTAGAAGGACTAATCCATTTGATTTGACTTGATCCTTGATCTTGTACTAATATTTTTTCAAGAGTACCACTTTGTTCAGTGTTAGTTTGCATGAAGAAACTACCACTTGAATATATTCTTATAGGAGCTAAATCATCAGCATTACCTTCTATCCTAAAGACACCTCTGCTGCTAAAGTTTCCTGCGTGGAAGGTTGTTACTTGTGTGTTGTCGTAGTAATTGGCATCTAAGAAGCTTAGATCGGTAAGTCCTAAACCAGATGAATTTGTTCTCTCTAATCTAAACCTTGATCCACCTAAATAAGATCCCATCCTCCAACTACCCTTACTTCGGTTAGAAGAGCTGTTTCCAGGATGAATAAACCACATATATAGGTTATCGCTATAACTACCTACGCCTGAATCAGCTTCTCTACCACGTAACTCGAGAGCTGTGTTAGGACCTTGAGGGTTTCTGATAGTCATTACAGGATATGTAACTCCTAATCCAGATCTTGCATCTGAACCAAATACTTGCACATCCGATGCTGTGTACAAAGGAACCTCTACAGAGGATGGTGATGTCCCAAAAGAGGCGGTTACAGCTCCGAGGAATAGTGTAGCTGTACCTACGTTTGCGTTCGTTTGTGCAGCAATTAGAGTATTATTGTCAAACTGAATACTATGTCTACCGTAGGTGTAAAAGTCTGAACCTGATCTAAAATGTAGTTGTGGTTGACTGAATAGATCGTTGTTACCTACGAAAAGATCAATACTTTGAGAAGTACTATTTCCTTGATCAGTTACCTGCTGTAGTGTGGGTGCACCTGCTGATTGTAGTGCTGCAATGGAAGCCGAAACATCTGCAATGCCTTGTATACCAAGACTTCCTGAGAATGTTACATTAGAAGATCCAGAAAAGAATGCTGCTGGTTCTCCTTCAACATATAAAGTAATCTCACCGTACTTGGTGCGATTCAAATTGTTTGGATGTAATCCTATGTAAGTCTTGTTAGCCATTTACCTTATGTCGTTTCCATCATTGATATAACTACATCTGCAGAAGATGCTGTGTCCGATACTACGTTTAATTCATCTGTAGTTTCTAGTACAACTTTCTGATCTCCACCTATTGTAACTAGATTGCCTCCTGGTGCAATGATTGCATCTTTGATGAGGTGAGCTGTTACCGATGCACTTGTATCTACTACAGTTACATCTACCTTGATAATGTCTGTTGTTGTGTTTGCAACAGTCATACCAATAACAGTAGTTGTAGTGTCAGCTGGTACAGTGTATCCATCTGCTGATGTACCAATGTCGGCAATGACTTTATTTTTGAATGTGTTTGCCATCTTATCCTAGTGCTATTGCCATAGCAACTGCAAAGTCTAAAACCTCTTCACCTTTAGAGTAAATGGATTCGCTCACCTGTAAGCTGCTACTGATTATTACTTCGTTTGTTGTTACATTTCCTGCATCTGTTACCGTCTGCAAGTTTGCACCTATGTCGGTAAAGATTTGAGCTCCTGTTCTATATTTGATTTCCTCTCCATCAATAACCAGGAACTTATCAGTATCCGTAGAAGCATTGTCTACAGTACCTAAAAAGAGTTTACTAGAACCAGAAATATCTCCATCGACTGTTAGTCGCATAACTGGAGAATCTGTCCCAATACCTACGTTAGAAAGAAAATATGAATCTGATCCGGATTGTTGTAGTGACCCTGTGACTAGAGCATTGGTAACGAAGATCGATTGTACCGTATCATCGTCTCTTCTAAAGAAGAGCTTACCATCCCCTGTGTTTATAGCGATCTCACCGGAGGATAGGCTACCTGTGGTCGGTACCTTACCCGCTACGGCTGACCTTTTTAATTTGATCAACTGGGCCATATCTATGACTAAACTATTAAATGAGCATATACTCTACAACAATCCTATATAGGAGTTATATATAAATAGGAAAGCCAACCTAAAAGGTTGGCCTCCGTTTTACTGTTTGTTGTGTCTTTTTAGAATGTACCTCCGTCAATTACATTGCTGGCAATAAACGCCGTACCATTCCACTGGAACAAATCTCCAGCTACCGAAGGGGTTACCGTTGTTAGTTGTTTAGAAGCATTTGTGTGGGTAAAGCTGTTTGCATCTAATCCACTAATACTAAAGTTTCCAACATTTAGAATGTCGTTACCATTCATGTCGAGATTTGCAGAAGAATCTACTGTCGTCTCGTCAAACGTAAGTGGAGATGCTACTAATCTTTTAGCAGAACCTGATACGTAAGGAATAATTCCTTGAGTTGGAGATGCACTTTCGTACGTTGCTACTCTGTAGTGAGTTGATCCACTCATTCCAGCATACCAATAATCGTCTGTTGCATTCCACAATAAAGAACCTGTACCTTGAGTAGCTCCACTTGTATCTTGTACTTGGATACCACCATCTGCTACTGTACCAGCTGCATTCAGTACAATAATATTGTCGCCAATATTTACAACAGTAGAATCAATCTGAGTTGTTGTACCTTGAACTGTTAGGTCACCTGGAATAACTACATCGTTACCATCAAAGCGAGTTCCCTCTACAAATACTGGACCGTTGGTCGATTCAATTGTAAGGTTACCAGCACCTGTGTAGGTGATTGCTTGGTTACCTGCTTTGTTTAAGGTTATATCGTTATCTGTACTAGCACCATTATCTGTTACATTCTGTAATGTAAGTGCTGTTGGATCTATACCATTGATGTCAATCTTATCGAACGAACCAGTAACACCATATATTACATCCCATCTCTTTGTGGGAGAACCGATATCGTAGGTAGCGTCTGCATCTGGAATGAAGTCTGATTTGATCTCACCACCAAACGTAATATCATCAGTTGTTTGATCACCAATAGTAATGTTACCACCTAAGGTGATATTACCGTCAATGTTTGCGTTACCTGATAACTGTAAGTTTGAACCTGTAATGTCACCAGATACGTTAAGATCGCTTTGAAGTGTTGCATCACCACCTAAAACTAAAGTACCTCTTAAATCTGAGTTATTTGTAATTAGGATGTTTGAACCTGTAATATCACCAGTAAGGTCTACACCGCCAGCTGTAAGGTTAGTAATTGTCATGGCACTGACAACTGTTCCCTCTAAGTTACCTGATAGGTCTAATGCGGTTGAGTCTCCTAATCTATATAAGGCTTCTTCGTCTGTTTTGTAGTAAGGGAGACCGTCTAATTTTGCGTGAAATCCATCTGCTGCTGCTGTACCTGTAAATAATCTACCTACAGCTTGGAAGGTGTCATTACCACTAGCGTTTGCTACGAAGGTAAGGTTTTGAATATCGGTATTAGCTAATGCTCCGGAAGCGAATAATTGTTCCCCTTGCGTTACTGCAATGGTAGCTCCACTATTGAGGTTCGTTAACCCACCTCTTCTTAATAATATCTTTTGTGCCATTTGATATATGTCGTTACGTGTATATTATAAATATCAAAAGAAACCACCTAAATCAATCTCATTACTCTCTTGTCTATCTCCGATAGATCCAAGGTTTTGGATTGTTAGTTTTGCTCGCTGTATCTCAGCTGCTATTTGTGCTTGTGCTATTTCCATTGCTCCTGATACAATCAATGCAGGATCAGCTGTGCTTGTCTGGGTCATTGTTGTTTGACCTTGCACATCTAGAGATCCTGTAATAAAGAAAGATCCTGTTGGGTTTATCTGTGAAGCATGTAATCTTGCCATTATACTATATTATTAAACTTACCAACTAATAATACTTCAAAGTCTGGTAGGATTGTGTACTGTAGTGCGTTTGTATCTAGCGTAGCTACTATATCGTTTCCTACTTGCGATACACTTACCACCTGATCCTTCGGAACATACTGTCCATTAATATATATGGAGAAATCTGTTTCGCTTGTTGGGTTAAATCCATTTGGAGCTGTAGCTATTTGTATATTACCAAATGTTGCAGTGCTATCTGTTGAAGAGGTAGCAATGGCTGAATTAGCTAATGTTACGTATACAATCTCTTCAGCACTCATACCTCCACTCTTAACAGCTCCAGCGGCACCACCAGTATCGAAGAATCTTACTCCTGGTTCTAGTGGAGCTTGTTCTGCTCTTGCTACAAGTTGTTCCAAAGTACCAGCAACTTCCAAGTTAAATATAAGCTGAGACTTGCTGAAGTACTTTCTAAAGTTTTGTATCTCTGATTGTTTAATTTGAGGGATTACATATCCTCTTAAAGTTATATCAAAGTTTGTGGTTACTACTCTATCAGTACCTGTTCCCACTTCTACAGTTGTACCAAAAGTATCAATACGAGCTCTAAACATAAACTTAGATGCATCACCCCAATAGCTATCTTCGGCAAAATTGGCTGCCTCAATGATATTATTCATTTGATCAACGTAATCTGTAAAAGCTGTACAACTGTATGTGATGGTTACAAAGTCTGGTACAATGCTTGCATAGTACTCTTCCTTTGGTCTTCTGTTTGTGAGAACAGAAAAGTTGTCGTATACATTTTCTTTTGTATACTTGTTCTTTACTA
>ENA-OUOG01004438-OUOG01004438.1-marine-metagenome-genome-assembly--contig:-NODE-4438-length-12088-cov-12.297644_pt1 | contig 12088 bp, 14 predicted proteins | sample MGYA00248635_ERZ508505 | MGnify/ENA primary metagenome ERZ508505 (study PRJEB26176, sample SAMN06267871) | marine metagenome | isolation source: Saanich Inlet, British Columbia, Canada | place: Pacific...
GTCGCCATCCTGGGCGGCGAAACTCGAGGCCTCTCGTTTGCAAAAACGGGCCCCACTGTCATCATGTTGGCGGGACTGCAGGGCTCGGGAAAGACCACTCTTGCGGGCAAACTCTCCAAATGGTTGATCGACCAAGGCCACACCCCAGTTCTCGTGGCGTGTGACCTGCAGCGCCCCGGTGCGGTCACGCAGCTGGGCATTGTCGCCGAGACCGCGGGGGCCGCGTTTTTTGCTCCCGAGCCCGGTGATGGTGTGGGCGACCCGGTCGCTGTGGCGAAAGCGGGAGTGAAATACGCCAACGATAAAGCCCACGACGTGGTCATCATTGACACCGCGGGACGGCTCGGTGTGGACGAAGAATTGATGGCTCAGGCCAGCGCCATTCGCAGCGTGGCTCAGCCCGACGAAGTGTTGTTTGTCATCGACTCGATGAGTGGGCAAGACGCCGTCCAGACGGCGAAAGCCTTTCAAGACGGTGTCGATTTCACCGGGGTTGTCCTCACGAAACTCGATGGTGATGCCAAGGGTGGTGCTGCGCTCAGCGTCACGGGTGTCACCGGGCGCCCCGTGTTGTTTGCCTCCACCGGAGAAAAGATCGACGAGTTCGAGGTGTTTCACCCCGACCGCATGGCCAGCCGCATTCTCGACCTCGGTGACATTCTCACGCTCATCGAGCAGGCTCAGAAAGCTTTCGATGAGGAAGAGGCCAAGGAGCTGGAAGAGAAATTCCGCTCCGAGACCTTCACTTTGGAAGATTTCCTCTCCCAGCTGCAGCAGATCAAAAAGATGGGCTCCCTCGGCGGCATGCTCAGCATGCTTCCCGGTGCACGGGGAATGCAGGATCAAATCGACAACATCGACGAGGGGGAGTTGGTCCGGACTGAAGCAATCATTCAGTCGATGACACCCACGGAGCGCCTCACCCCGAAGATCTTGAATGGGTCGAGGCGGATGCGCATTGCGAAGGGTTCGGGCGTGACCGTGACCGAGGTGAACCAGTTGGTGACGCGCTTCGATCAAGCCGCCAAAATGATGAAAACTGTCGCCAAGGGCGGCGTTCCGCAGATTCCTGGACTGGGTCCCATTGGCGGTGGAGCGGGTCGAGGCAAGAAGAAAAACGTGAAGAAGAAGTCCGGTTCGCGCTCAGGAAACCCCGCAAAACGGGCCGAGCACGCCCAGGGCGCCGCACCCACAGAGCCCTCGGGCTCGAGCTTCGGTTTGCCGCGCTAAAGCACGCACGAGGCATCGGGAGCTTTCTGGTCCCGCTCGGGCCAAAAATCTGACAGAATAAGCACTCGAGCACTTCGCCCGACCCTCTATCAGGCGCTTGAGCTCCCCCTTAGACGTCCTGTCGATTGTGTCCCCACGTAATCGTCGGCTGTTATGACTACTCATCTACTTGGAGAAACGTGGCTGTAAAAATCCGTTTGAAGCGCATGGGAAAAATCCGTGCGCCGTACTACCGCATCGTTGTTGCCGACTCACGCACGAAGCGTGATGGTCGCGTCATTGAAGAAATTGGAAAGTATCACCCCACCGAGAACCCATCGGTCATCGAGGTCAACTCTGAGCGTGCTCAGTACTGGCTCGGCGTTGGCGCTCAGCCAACCGAGCAGGTCGCAGCCATCCTCAAGCTGACAGGTGACTGGGGACAGTTCAAGGGTGACAAGGGCGCTAAGAGCACCGTTCAGGTTGCAGAGCCCAAGGCAGAATTCAAGGCCGACACGAAGAAGAAGCCTGTGCTTCGTCCCAAGGCCGCCAAGCCCGTCGTCGAAGAAGCTCCCGCAGCAGAGACCCCTGCAGAAGCCCCCGCGGCTGATGCGGCTTCTGCTGAAGACGTAGCAGCCGAGGCTCCTGCAGCTGAAGCTCCCGCAGTCGAAGAGGCACCCGCAGAGGCACCTGCTGAAGACGCTGCACCCGCAGAGTCGGCACCAGAGGCTCCCGCTGAGGAAGCACCTGCTGCTGAAGAGGCTCCCGCGGCTGAGGAAGCTCCCGCTGAAGAAGCCCCTGCTGCTGAAGAGGCTCCCGCAGCTGAGGAAGCCCCAGCCGACGAGGCTGCGGCCGAAGAGACTAAGTAACAATGTTGGATCGCGCGCTGAATCACCTCGTTCGGGAAATCGTTGATAACCCGGACGAGGTCAGCGTGAGCGTTGTCGATACTGCGCGCGGTGAACTTATTGAAGTTCGGGTTCACCCGGACGATCTCGGTCGTGTCATTGGCCGCCAGGGCCGCACCGCAAAAGCGCTGCGCACCATCATTAATGCGTTGGCCGGTGGCCGTAGGGTCCGGGTCGACGTCGTCGACACAGACTCCTAATGTCGGCGACCTCCAAGCCCACGGCACCCAAGCCGGAGCGGGTGGAACTTCGGGTCGCCCGTTTGGTGAAAGCTCACGGTCTCAAAGGTGGGTTGAAACTCGAGGTCTACACCGATGACCCCGAGCTTCGCTTTAAGACCGGTAACGAATTCACCCTTCAGGTCCCTGAGGATTCCGCCTGGTTTGGCAAGAAGCTGCGATTGGCCAGCATTCGCGAGATTAATTCTTCGCCGGTGGCCTTTTTTGAGGGCGTTGATGATCGCACTGCTGCGGAATCGCTCGTGAAAGCGATTCTCTGGATTGACCATGACCCCTCGTCCAGGCCTTCCGAAAGCGATGCGTGGTTCGACCACGAACTGGTGGGACTGTCCGTGACGCGTGATGGACAGCGGGTGGGGGAGGTCGCTCGAGTGGAGCACTTTCCCGCTCAGGACCTACTGGTTATCACCACCGCAGACTCCGAGGTGATGTTGCCCTTCGTGAAGGATTTTGTGCCGGTGGTGAATATTGAGGCCGGTGTGGTGGAAATCACCCCACCGGGTGGACTTTTTGAGAGTGTGTCTGACGAGTCATGAAAATCGACATCGTCAGTATTTTCCCCAGCTACTTTGACCCTCTGGAGCTCTCCCTTCTGGGCAAAGCCGCGCAGAACAAAATCGTGGACGTCGAGGTTCATGATCTTCGGAGCGTGACCACCGACGTTCACAAGAGTGTCGATGACACCCCATACGGGGGCGGGGCAGGAATGGTGATGACCCCGGAGCCCTGGGGGGCGATGCTGGATAGCCTCATGGGGGATGACTCCTGGTTGATTGTTCCCAGCCCCGCGGGAGTTCGCTTCAGCCAGAGTTTGGCCCACGAATTCTCCACAGCAGCCCACCTCGTCTTTGCGTGTGGCCGCTACGAGGGAATCGACCAGAGGGTCATGGATCACTACGGGGAACGCCATCGCGTGCTCGAGGTCAGCCTGGGCGACTATGTGCTCAACGGCGGTGAGGTCGCGGCTCTGGCCATGATTGAGGCCACGGTGCGCCTTATCCCTGGGTTTATGGGCAACCCGGAGTCTCTCGTCGAGGAAAGCCACGAAAGCGGTCTGTTGGAGTATCCCTCGTATACGAAGCCCCGCTCGTGGCGAGGCCTCGAGGTGCCTGAGGTTCTCCTCAGTGGAAACCACGAAGCGATTCGGCGCTGGCGCGAGGACCAATCGCGCGAGCGCACATCGCGGGTTCGTCCTGACCTGCTGGGTGACTAAGTTCGCGCGGTAAGAACCAGTGGCCCTGTTTTTGTAATTGCTACCGTGTGCTCCACGTGGGCGGAGCGGGACCCATCCGCGCTGCGCAGGGTCCACCCATCGGCGTCGGTATAAATCTCATCCGTGGTGTGCATCAGCCAGGGCTCGATGGCAAACACCATGCCCGGTTTCAGGGCGGGTCCAGAACCAGCTGAGCCGTCATTGGGGATTGAGGGATCTTCGTGCATGGTGCGACCCACCCCGTGCCCGCCAAAATCCGTGTTGACGCTGTATCCGGCGGCGCGAGACACCGCACCGATGGCCGCAGAGATATCGCCCAGTCGGTTGCCCGGGGTGGCGGCTGCGATTCCCGCGAGTAGAGCTTCTTCGCAGGTGTCGATGAGGCGCTGGTCCTCGGTGGTCCCCGTGCCGCCGACGATCAGGCTGAGCGCAGAGTCGGTCACCCAGCCGTTGAGACTGACCGCAAAATCTAGTGACAACAGGTCTCCGTGCTCAAGCGTGTAATCGTGGGGGAGTCCGTGCAGGGCTGCGTCATTCACGGACGTACAGATCACTTTTCCAAATGGTGAACCACCGAACGAGGGGTGGTAGTCGACGTAGCAGGAGATGGCGCCTGATTCGCGAATCATCTCGTGGGCGAGGGCGTCGAGCTCCAGCAGATTGGCGCCGGGAATAGCTGCCTGGGATACCCGCTGGAGGACACTGGCGACAAAGGCGCCTGCCGGGCGCATGTCATCAAGCGTTCGCGGAGAATGCCGGGGAATCATGCTGTGGTCATCTCCTCTGTCATGTCGCCCCAACTCTAGAGGCTCCACCTGGAATGCGGGCGGTTTTTATGGCACACTTAGTCCTTGTGCCACACAGCGCCTCTGCCACAGGGGAGTAGCGCACCACCATCCGGTGGCAGGCATGGAACTTCCTTACCGCGCATGAACCTGTGGTCAGCGCAGAGAGCGACACCATTATGCAAACGCTTGATTTTCTTGACCAAGCTTCCCTGAAGTCCGACATTCCTGACTTCCGCCCCGGCGACACCCTCAAAGTTCACGTGAACATTGTGGAAGGTACCCGCTCGCGTATTCAGGTCTTCCAGGGTGCCGTGATTAGCCGCTCCGGCCACGGCGTAAAGGAAACCTTCACCGTGCGCAAGGTGAGCTTCCAGGTGGGCGTCGAGCGTACCTTCCCGCTGCACTCGCCCGTGATCGACCACATTGAGGTCGTCTCTCGCGGTGATGTGCGTCGCGCGAAGCTCTACTACTTGCGCTCCTTGCGCGGCAAGAAGGCAAAGATCCGCGAGAAGCGCGAATCCTAAGCATTTTCAGGAACCTCTCCGCCTACACTGGCACTCGTTGTCGGTAATCAGGGAGTGGTAAACAGCGTGGATCAGGTGCAAGCTCGTGGCTGATTCACCACGCTCGCCAGGGCGCATGCTGGGGACCTTCCTGCGCGATGCCCTCGTGATCGTGGTCGCGGCGCTGGTCGTGTCGTTTCTGATTAAGACGTTCCTGATTCGCTCGTTCTTTATCCCCACCGACTCGATGGATGCGACGTTGATCCGGGACGACCGGATTATTGTCTCCCAGCTCCACGGCGGCCCGCTGGATTTGCAGCGGGGGGACGTGATTGTGTTCGTCGATCCCGGCGGTTGGCTGTCCATCCAACGCGGCGTCAGCGAAGATGACCCGCTGTCGCGCCTGCTCAATGGTGTCTCGGTCTTCGTGGGACTCTCAAGCCCTGATGACAACGAGCACTTAGTGAAACGACTCGTCGGGCTTCCCGGAGACACGGTGACGTGTTGTGACGAACTCGGGGCGATGAGCATTAACGGTGTTCCCCTCGCAGAGCCCTATGTCTCTCTGCCGGAGGGCGTGACCAAAGTGAGTTCGAACGACTTTGAGGTTGTCGTTCCCGAAGGGTCACTGTGGGTGATGGGTGATAACCGCTATAACTCGGCGGACTCGAGGCGCAACATGGATAAACCAGGTGGCGGGTTTGTCCCCCTGGAGAACGTTGTGGGTCGCGCCATCGTCATTTCCTGGCCCCAAGAGCGCTGGACATGGCTCTCGAACTACCCCGAAACGTTCGTGGGGGTCACCGTACGAGAGGCCCTGCCATTCCCCGAGTAGATCCCACCCTCGATGTCGAATACGACCTCGTGTCCCGAGGCTTCCGTAGCGTTATCGGGTGCGATGAGGTGGGGCGTGGTCCTCTGGCTGGGCCCGTGGTAGCGGGGTTGGTCGTGTGGAGCCCCGGGCAGGACAGTTGGCCCGAGGGCCTCTATGACTCGAAAGCCGTCACCGAAAAGCGACGAGGCCCCCTTGCGCAGGCTCTGCGAGAGGCATTTCCTCAGCACGCGCTTGGGGAATCGGCGGCGGAGGTAATCGACGAGCACGGTATTCAAAAAGCGTTGGCGCTTGCCGTCGTGGAGGGGCTCACAGCGCTTGCCAGCCAGGGCGTGGCAGTGGGCCACAGTGTCTTGTTGCTCGATGGTTCCCACGATTTTGTGACCCGCCACCTTCCCCATCCTTTGCCCGTTGTGACACGGACGAAAGCTGACCGCGATTGCGTCTCGGTTGCCGCCGCTTCTGTGATTGCCAAGGTGCATCGAGACGAGGCCATGATCGCTCACCATGACACGTACCCGCAGTATGGCTTTGCCAGCAACAAGGGCTATGGCTCACAAGCGCACATGGAGGCCATCGCAGAGCACGGCATTACCCCGCTACACCGGGCTTCCTGGATTCAGTCATAACCCGCGGGGGAAAGCCCCTTAGACTCGGAGGCCATGGAACCTGAAGACTTCGACGACTACGACAGGGAAGCTGAGCTTGCCCTGTATCGCGAATACCGGGACATTGTGTCCCAGTTTCGCTACGTCGTCGAGACAGAACGCAGGTTCTATCTGGCCAATGAGGTCACGCGCGAGGTTCGAGAACGCGGCACCGACTTCTACTTTGAACTGACTCTCACCGACGTCTGGGTGTGGGATATTTACCGCTCAGACCGGTTCGTGAGCTCCGTTACCGTGTTGACTTTCAAAGACGTCAACGTCGAAGAACTGGGCAACAAGGATCTCAAGTTGCCCAAAGAACTCGCACTCGACGAGTAACAGTCCACACCCTGCAGTGCCGGGGGCTTCTCCCCGCGTGCGCCCTCAGGCCCCCACCTGCCGACCCAGCGGTGGAACTCTGTGCTGGTGGACGCGGCAGAACTTCGAGCTCGAACAGCGTGGGGTCTCATCGCTAGGCCGGCAGACCCGATCGCGCACCATCTCCAGGCGGTCCTGGGCCCCGTGGACTCTCTGGGCTACGTCCTTGGCCGAGGAACTCTCAGCCAGGTGGCACGAGTGCTCGAGCGCGTCACCGGGGGAGAGCACATACCGCGTGATGCTCTGGGTCTTTATCGATCCCGATATCGTCCTGAGCGCGTTGCCACCGCCATCACGGCTCAGCACCGCGCGGGAATTGTTGCGATAAGCCCCGCTCACCCGTGGTGGCCGAAGGCTCTGAGTGACCTCCAGAGTCACGCACCCTCGACGCTGTGGATGCTCGGTGGCCTGCATCAGAGTGCCCTCAGCCAGAGCGTGGCCATCGTGGGAACCTTGCGCCCCACCCCCGCAGGCCGCAGTCATACAGCGTTCCTCGTCGATGCGGCTCTTGGGTCTGGATTGAGTGTCATCTCCGGGGGTAGTCGCGGGATCGCCACAGAGGCGCACCGCCGGACTGTGTCTGCCGGGGGCATTAGCCTCGCGGTCGTTGCCGGGGGACTCGAGAATCTCTATCCCGACGACAACTTCGCACTGTTCCAGACACTGTGTGCTCGCGGCGCTGTGCTCTCTGAAGCTCCCTGCACGGTGGCGCCCACAGTGCAGCGATTTCTCTGGCGCAACCGCATCGTGGCAGCACTGGCGGATGCCACGGTCGTGGTCCAGGCGGAATATCGCTGCGGTGCCATCAGCGTGGGCTACCAGGCGGCCGCCTTGGGACGCTGCGTGGGCGTTGTTCCCGGGGTGTGGGGTGACACACGCTCCCGAGGGTGTTGGCGAATCTATCGAGAGTGTGGTGCGATGGTCTTGACCGACCCCTCGGATATTTCGGTGGTGGTCCCTCGCCCCACTCCGCGCACGTTGACAGAAGAAGCCAGAGTCACCCATGACCGCTTTTAGCCAGCACCCACCAGCCGATCACCTTGTGGTGCACCTGAGCGATACACACCTCTTGGGTTCTGGTCGTCAGCTCTTTGACCGCATCGACTCCGTCACGCCTATTCGGTCGTTGATGGAGCGTTTAGTCGCCAGCGAACTTCCCATCGATGCCCTGGTTTTTACCGGGGACCTTGCAGATCGCGCAGAAGCTGACGCGTACTTGCGGTTGCGGGATCTGGTTGAGCCCTGGGCAACACAACTCGGCGCTGAACTGGTGTGGGTGATGGGTAACCACGATGAACGGGAACCCTTTACCGAAATCCTCTGGCGAGAAGAACCCACGATGGAACCGCGCGACCGTGTGGTGATGCTCGGTGACGCTCGGCTGATTGTGCTCGATTCCACGGTGCCTGGCTACCACCACGGTGAGCTCACTGCCGCTCAGTTGACGTGGCTAGCAGGCGAGCTTGCGACGCCGGCTCCACATGGAACGCTTCTTGCGCTGCACCATCCCCCCATCCCCACGCCGATTGAGCTGATGGGTCTGATCGAGCTCGATGATCAGGCCGCCCTGGCCGCGGTGATCCGCGGCACCGACGTTCGCGGAGTGCTCGCCGGGCACCTGCACTACTCGACCTTTTCGACCTTTGGCGGAGTTCCCGTGTCTGTCTCGGCAGCGTCGTGCTACAACATTGACTTGGTCGCCCAGTCATCCAAGATTTTGGCAGCCAACACCAGCGCGGTGTCTGCCTCACTCGTGCATCTCTACCCTGAGCAGGTGGTTTTCTCGATAGTGCCGATGGAGGATGTCGAGGACATCACCTCGTACGACGCGAGCTATCGCCCCATGATTGAGGCGATGTCGCCGCTGGAGCGACGCGAAATGTTTAGCAACAAGAATTCTGAGTTCAACAGGCGCTCCGACCAGGAGCAATCGGGGTTTTAGAGCAATGACCCTTCGCGCGGTGGCACACGGGTATCTCGATCACCTCGAGCGCACCCGCGTGCTGTCCGATAATTCCCTCACCGCCTACAGCAGAGATGTGGGTCAATTTGTGGATTTTGCCGGGACACAGCAAGTCGAGTCCACCGAGGAGTTAGACGCCGAACTAGTGCGCTCGTGGGTGTGGTCTATGGCGGAATCCGGGATGGCCGGATCTTCGCTCCGACGCAAAGTATCGGCGGTGAAAGGGTTCACCGCCTGGTTGGCGGCGCAGCACCACACACAGGGAGATGTGGGCATTCGTTTGCGAGCCCCGGGGGCGTCGAAGGCGCTGCCGAGAGTATTGACCCGGCACCATATGGAGGAGATTTTCCACTCCCTTCAGATCCAGGCGCAGACCGGTGACCCCCTCGCGGTGCGAGACCTCGCCATCATTGAAGTCCTCTATGCGAGTGCACTTCGCGTGAGCGAACTCACAGGCTTGTCCCTGGCGAGTGTGGACCTTGCCTCTCGAACCCTGCGCGTGGTGGGAAAAGGCAACAAAGAACGGGTGGTGCCTGTGGGTGCTCCCGCCGCAGAGGCGCTTGGCTCCTATCTCGAGGGGGCGCGGGGAATTCTGCTGGGGGAATCCACCTCAAGCGCGGTGTTTCTCTCCACTCGCGGCACGCCGATGGGGACCCGCAGTGTGTACCAGGTTGTCGCCGCGCTGATTGCTGAGGTTCCCGGTGTGGGACCCCTGGGGCCCCACACTCTGCGTCACACCGCGGCAACCCACCTTCTTGATGGCGGGGCGGATTTGCGCAGCGTCCAAGAGCTCCTGGGACATGCCTCGTTGGGAACAACCCAGATTTATACCCACGTATCCAACGAGCGGCTCACGCAGGCCTATCAGCAGGCTCATCCCCGGGCGTAGTCGCCCAGGGGCAGGAGTACCGCGCGTTGCAACACTCCCAGCTCTCGTCGCGGTGAGCGGTATTTGCCGCCTTCGCGAAGGCCCAGGTGCAGGCACAATTCTGCGCAGTGCCCGGGCTCGAGCTGTGCAATAACGTCGCCCCGGGCGACCACGTCTCCTGCTGTGACCAGCGCGGTCACGGGCTCCATGCTGATCAGGGAGCCCTCGGCCGTCCGAATCGTGAGGACGCCTCGATCGGCGACCATTCCGCTAAAGCTGATCACACCCGGTGCCGGGGCCCGGATTTCAGTACTCGTCGCCGCGAGATCGAGACCTCGGTGGCCGGGCCCCCACGGGGAGCTCGGGGCGCGAAAATCGCGCACAACGGCGTGCGGTCCCTCTGTCGGCCAGTCCCAGATGGCTGCGGGAGCAGGCGGGATGATCAGGATGAGAACGACAGCTACGACACCGATGAACACGCAGGCAGTGTGGCGCGCAGGGCGGATCGCGAGGGAAGAAGAGCTGCCCGGTGGGGAATCTCGGGGTGTGGCCAGTATCGGGGACAACTGCGCTGATACTGTCGGAACACCATGGAGACTGCGGTTGCGTTTGCTTTTCTCGTCACGCTCGGCGCTGGCCTCGCCACCGCCGTGGGCGCTGGCGTTGGACTCTTTGCCAAACACACCAATCGACAGTTCTTAGCGATCGCTCTGGGTTTTTCTGCCGGCGTAATGATCTATGTCTCTTTTGGTGAGATTCTCCCCAAAGCCTCGGACTATATCCACACCTCGGGCACGGATATCCAGGGGTCGTTGCTGACCGCGGGCTCTTTTCTCGCAGGCCTTGCGGGAATGGCCCTGATGTATCGCCTCATTCCCGATCTTGAACACCCAGAGCTCACCGACCCCTCCACCAAGCTTCCCGGTGAAGAAGGCCCGGTATTGGTCGCCGACAGATTGCTCTTCCGCGCGGGGCTAGGAGTCGCCTTGGCCATCACCCTGCACAACTTTCCCGAAGGAATGGCAACCTTTTTCCTGACCCTGGATGACCCGCAGCTCGGTGTGTCCGTGGCGCTGGCCATTGCCATCCACAACGTGCCCGAAGGCATCGCTGTGGTGGTTCCCATCTACTACGCCACCCGCAACCGGAAGATTGCCTTCGGGTTTGGAGCGCTCTCGGGTCTGGCCGAACCGCTGGGCGCCCTGATCGGTTACGGGCTGCTGCGCCCCTTCATCACCGATCAGCTACTGGGCATTGTGTTTGCCGCAGTCGCCGGCATCATGGTCTACATCTCGATCGACAGCCTTCTGCCGGCTGCGAGGCAGTACGGGAACGCTCAGCTTGCCATTTACGGCATGATCGCCGGAATGGGCGTGATGGCCGCGTCGCTGATTCTCTTTATGCTCTAAGCCACGCCGTGCGGAAGGTGGGACTTGAACCCACACGCCCGAAGGCACAGGAACCTAAATCCTGCGTGTCTGCCAATTTCACCACTCCCGCTGGCAGCTCACAGTCTACCGCTGGGTCGAACCTGCGACCCAGGCTTCAATCTCCTCCGGAGTGCGCGGGATTCCCGCGGAGAGGTTCTCGGCGCCACTCGGGGTGACAAGAATGTTGTCCTCGATGCGGACCCCAATTCCCCGCCATTCAGGGGGGACAGTCTCATCATCGGGCTGGAAATAGAGACCTGGCTCGATGGTGAACACCATTCCCGCCCTGAGCTCACCCTCGAGATACATCTCTCGTCTGGCCTGAGCGCAATCGTGCACGTCCAGGCCCAGGTGGTGGCTCGTGCCGTGGATCATGTATCGCCGGTGATGTTGACCCTCGGGGGAGAGCGCTGTGTCCACATCCACCGGGAGGAAACCCCACTGTGAGACACGGCGCGCAATCACGGCCAACGCAGCAGCGTGGATGTCTTTAAAAATTGCTCCCGGTTTGACCACCTGGAATGCCGCATCAGCAGCCTCCAGAACCGCCTCATAGACCTCACGCTGACGTTTCGTAAAGGTTCCCGAGACGGGCAGTGTCCGGGTGATATCCGCCGTGTACAGCGAATCGCGCTCGACGCCGGCATCCACCAGGAGCAGGTCTCCCGGGGTGACAGGGCCATCGTTTGTCACCCAGTGCAGGATGCAGGCGTGGCTGCCGCTCGCGGCGATGGTTCCATAGCCCACCTCGTTGCCGTCGAGTCGCGCTCGTTGATGGAAAACCCCCTCGATAATGCGCTCCCCGCGCGGGTGCGCCATCGCCTGGGGTAGCGCGTCCACAATGTCCTGGAATCCCCGGTGAGTTGCGGCGACCGCGTCGCGCAGTTCGGAAATCTCATACTCGTCTTTGACCAGCCGTAATTCGCTGATGACCTGCGCCAGTCGCGCATCACTGTCCGGGTCCACAGATTCTTGCCGGGCGCGGATGACGCGCGTGAGGGCTTCATCAGCATCGGCGATGAGCGCGAGGGAGGCCACATCGAGGGTGTCTGGTGCCCAGTGCGCGAGATCGTGGGCGTCGAGACCCAACCACGTGCCAACATCGTCGAG
>ENA-OUOG01004442-OUOG01004442.1-marine-metagenome-genome-assembly--contig:-NODE-4442-length-12078-cov-4.752354_pt1 | contig 12078 bp, 8 predicted proteins | sample MGYA00248635_ERZ508505 | MGnify/ENA primary metagenome ERZ508505 (study PRJEB26176, sample SAMN06267871) | marine metagenome | isolation source: Saanich Inlet, British Columbia, Canada | place: Pacific...
ATAACTTCACTTTTTAGACCCAAAGAATATTCAACTATCTAGTCCGAATGCCTTATTTTTGTTCTTTAATTTCATTCGCATGATCCTCTTTTTTGGCGATACATCAGTCCAAGTTTTTGCATTAAAATGCAACCAACAACTCCCCCACTCAGAAATACAAAAATTAAGCTGGTTGTTTGGTGAACAACCCCTTTTAGAAACGCAAACTATTGTTGGTGAATTTTATGGCCCCCGTGCTACTATGGTCACCCCGTGGAGTACCAACGCGGTTGAAATTACCCAAAATATGGGACTCTCTGGAATCGAACGTATTGAAGTGTACAAGCCGAAAAATCATGTGGAAAATCCAGATCTCATGCTTGTCACCGTTTTTGACGTACTCAATCAAGAGCTTTTTGATGTTGATTTACTCCCAGAAGCTGTTCAGCAAATTGAAGATATTGCTGCTTACAATAAACAAGAAGGTCTTGCCTTAAGCGATGAAGAAGTTATTTATCTTGAAAAGCTTGCAAATTCGTTAAATAGATCGCTTACGGACTCTGAAGTTTTTGGGTTTTCACAAGTCAATTCAGAACATTGTCGACACAAAATTTTCAACGGTCAATTTATTATTGATGGTGAGGAAAAAACAGCTAGTCTTTTTCAATTGATAAAAAAAACATCAAAAGTACATCCCAATACGATTGTTTCGGCCTATAAAGATAATGTCGCTTTTATCGATGGCCCTGAAATAGAACAATTTGCCCCCCAAAAAGGAGACGAACCCAGTTTATATCAGAAGACCACAACCAAGAGTGTAATCTCTTTGAAGGCAGAAACTCATAATTTTCCCACAACTGTAGAGCCTTTTAATGGAGCTGCTACAGGGTCTGGCGGCGAAATACGTGATCGCTTGGCTGGTGGGCAGGGTTCCATTCCGCTAGCGGGAACAGCGGTCTATATGACCCCCTACTCTCGAGTTCAAAAAGAGCGTCAGAACAGTAATTTTCCAGAGCGAAAATGGTTGTATCAAACACCAATTGATATACTAATTAAAGCCTCAAATGGGGCTTCAGATTTTGGAAATAAATTTGGACAGCCACTTATAGCTGGGTCTGTTTTGACTTTTGAACATAAAGAAAATAACAATAAGCTGGGGTTTGATAAGGTAATTATGTTGGCTGGAGGTATAGGATATGGTAAAAAAGATCAGGCTCAAAAATCAACTCCAAAAAAAGGAGATAAAATTATTATACTAGGAGGTGACAACTATCGAATTGGGATGGGAGGTGCCGCTGTATCTTCTTCTGATACAGGAGCTTTTGGAAGTGCCATAGAACTTAATGCCGTACAGCGTTCTAATCCAGAAATGCAAAAGCGTGTTGCCAATGCCATTCGTGCTCTTGTAGAAGCACCTACTAATCCTATCGTTTCTATTCACGACCACGGAGCTGGAGGACATCTAAATTGCCTGTCTGAGTTAGTTGAAGACACCGGAGGAACCATCCAGATTAATGCTTTACCACTTGGTGATCCCACGCTTTCTGCAAAAGAAATTATCGGAAATGAATCTCAGGAGCGTATGGGACTTATATTGGCACCACAAGATGCTAGCCTTTTAGAAAAAATTGCGCTGCGGGAACGCGCCCCTTTTTATGTTGTTGGAGAAGTAACAGAAGATCATCATTTCAGTTTTGTTTCAGAAACAAATAATGAAAAACCCGTCGATCTAGCTCTTTCAGCCTTATTTGGAAGTGCTCCTAAAACAGTAATGGATGATCAAACAATTGATGTTGATTTTGCTCAACTCAATTACAGCCAGGACCAAATTAAAAGCTATGTTGAACAAGTTCTTCAACTGGAAGCTGTTGCGTGTAAAGATTGGCTAACAAATAAAGTAGACCGATGTGTTACTGGAAGAGTTGCTCAGCAGCAATGCGTGGGCGAAATTCAACTTCCTCTGAGTAATTGTGGGGTTATTGCTCTAGATTTTACAGGCACCCAAGGAATTGCAACCTCAATTGGACATGCACCGATCAGTGCATTGATTGATCCTGCAAAAGGAAGCGTAAACTCTATTGCAGAGGCCTTGACAAATATTGTCTGGGCACCGCTAGAAGATGGACTGAAAAGTGTCTCTTTATCAGCTAACTGGATGTGGCCGTGCAACAATACTGGTGAAGATGCACGACTTTACAATGCCGTTGAAGCTTGTGCCGATTTTGCTATAGCACTAGGAATCAATATTCCAACGGGAAAGGATTCTCTATCAATGAAACAAAAATATCCTGACGGAGATGTAATTGCACCAGGAACAGTTATCATATCAGCAGCAGGTCAATGCTCAGATATCCAAAATATAGTAACCCCAGTTGCAAAAGAGAATGGAGGGTCACTGTATTATTTAGATTTTAGTCAAGATGCGTTTCATTTAGGTGGAAGCTCTTTTGCCCAAAACTTAAATTCAATCGGCACTGAAACACCCACTATTTTAGATCCATCTTATTTTAAAACTGCTTTCAACACCTTACAAAGCTTAATTAAAAAAGGATTTATTCAAGCGGGTCACGATATAGGTTCAGGCGGATTGATTACCAGCTTACTAGAAATGTGCTTCCCCTCTAGCTCGATTGGAATGACTCTTGATTTTTCTTGTTTTAAGGAAGATGATTTAGTTAAAATCTTATTTTCTGAAAAATCAGCTGTATTGCTTCAGTCCCAAGAAGACCTCTCAAGTCATTTCAAACAACAAGGCATTACTGTTTGTAAAATTGGAGAATTCAATACTAGCGATGTGTTGAAAATAAATGAACTTGAACTCAACATCAACCAGATGCGAATGTCATGGATGGCGACTTCAAAAGCATTGGAAAAGCATCAAACTACTCTTAATCTCGCAGAAAAAAGAGCCGAAAACATAGTCAACCAGCCCCTAAATTTTGAATTCCCTAAAGGGTTTGAAGGTACGCTTCCTCCTCCGAAAAAAGGAAGAATCAAAGCTGCAGTCCTACGAGAAAAAGGAAGTAATTCAGAAAGAGAAATGGCTTATGCCATGGATCTTAGTGGATTTGAAGTTCGAGATGTACATATGACAGATCTCATTGAAGGAAGAGAAACTTTAGAAGATATCCAATTTTTGGTAGCTGTAGGTGGGTTTTCAAATTCTGACGTTTTAGGCTCAGCTAAAGGATGGGCAGGTGCTATAAAATTCAATACGCGAGCCAAAACCGCTTTAAGTAATTTCTTTAGCAGACCAGATACTTTATCATTAGGAGTTTGTAATGGGTGTCAATTATTTGTTGAACTTGGCTTCCTTTCTCCAACAGATGAGCTAAAACCTAAGATGCTGCATAACGATTCTGGAAAATTTGAATGTATTTTTACTGCTGTAAAAATTGAGCAAAGCAACTCCATTATGATGAAAGGTCTTGAAGGAAGTACCCTCGGTATTTGGGCTGCCCATGGAGAAGGAAAGTTTTCTTTTCCAAATCAAGAAACTCATTATCAAATCCCAGCAAAATATCTTTATTCAGACTATCCCTCTAACCCTAATGGATCTGACTATAATGCAGCTATGCTGAGCTCAAATGACGGACGACATCTCGTAATGATGCCTCATTTAGAACGCTCAACATTTTCATGGAATTGGGCCCATTATCCTTCCGAAAGAACAAATGAAATTTCACCTTGGATCTTAGCTTTTGAAAATGCATTTGATTGGCTTAGGACTACTCCGTCATAAAACTATTATTCTTACAAAAAAATATTTCCTATTTTGCAGTAAATAGATTTTTATGACTCCGACTAGATTATTTGAATTCATTTCTTATCAGAAAGACCATGCACCCTTAGAAAAATCCTTTACCACTAAATATAATGGGAAATGGGAAAGCATTTCCTCGCAAACTTTTTGTGATCAAGCAGAATCCATCAGTAATGCATTAATTGAATTGGGAATTCAGAATCAAGACAAGATTGCTATGATCTCATCAAACAACAGAACAGAATGGAGTTTAATGGATATTGGTTTGCTGACTATTGGAGCAGTGAATGTTCCTATTTACCCAACCATCTCTTCAAAAGATTACGAATATATTCTAAATCACTCTGAAAGCCAGTATTGTTTTGTCTCTGATCAGGAGGTATATGATAAAGTAATGGCGATCCAAAAAAATGTAACTTCTTTGAAAAAAATATACAGCTTTGATCATATTGAAGGCTGTGCCCATTGGAGTGAACTTCTGGAAATTGGAAAAGAAAAATCTCATCAACAAACCGTCCAGAAAAGAAAAGATGAGGTTAAACCAGAAGACTTAGCGACAATAATATATACGTCAGGTACTACTGGTGTTCCAAAAGGAGTTATGCTCAGTCATCATAATGTGGTCTCAAATGTACTGTCAAGTTCTAAAAGATTACCATTGACTATAGGTAAAGCTTCAGCATTAAGCTTTCTTCCTATTTGCCATATTTTCGAGCGAGTTATTCTTTATATCTATATGTACAATAGTGTATCCGTTTACTTTGCAGAATCTATTGATACGATTGGTGACAATCTGAAAGAGATAAAACCAGAGGTCATGACGGCAGTACCCAGGTTATTAGAAAAGGTTTATGATAAAATCTATGCTAAAGGAGAAGAGTTAAGTGGAATCAAACAAAAACTTTTTTATTGGGCTGTAAATATTGGCTTACAGTACGAACCCTATGGACAAAATGGTGCGTGGTATGAATTCAAACTTAAAATTGCAAAAAAGCTAATTTTATCTAAATGGAAAGAGGCACTAGGAGGAAATCTTGAACTCATCGCTTCCGGAAGTGCGGCACTACAACCCAGGCTTGCACGTGTATTTACTGCGGCTGGAATGACATTAGTAGAGGGTTATGGATTAACAGAGACATCTCCAGTTATTTCAGTTAACGATATGAGAAAAAATCAATTTCGTATTGGAACTGTTGGAAAAATTCTGGACGGTGTAACAGTAAAGATCGCGAATGATGGCGAAATTCTTTGTAAAGGATCAAACGTAATGATGGGATATTACAAAGAAGAAAAAATGACCGAAGAAGTTATGACAGATGATTTTTTCCATACAGGTGATATTGGTGTAATTGATGCCGACGGATTCTTAAAAATAACCGATCGTAAAAAAGAAATGTTTAAAACCTCTGGCGGGAAATACATTGCACCTCAGGTGCTAGAAAACCAAATGAAACAGTCTCTTTTTATCGAACAAATTATGGTGGTTGGAGCAGGAAAAAAAATGCCGACTGCACTCATTCAGCCTAATGTAGAATTTGTTTTGAATTGGCTGTATGAAGAGGGAATTAATTGTGACTCAATTAAAGAAGCAGTTAAAGAACCAAAGCTAATTGAAGCTTTTCAGAATGAAATAGATTTTCATAATCATCAATTTGGATCCTGGGAACAAATTAAGAAGTTCAAACTAACTCCAAGCGAATGGACTATCGTAGATGGTCATTTAACTCCAACTATGAAATTGAAAAGAAAAGTTATTGCTGAAAAGTACTCCGACTTAATCGAATCCATGTACGTTTAAAAATAATTCATAACCGAAATAAATAAAATTTATAATTTTACTATGCATGCATAGTAAAATTATTATCTTTGATTTAATGAAACAAGAAACATTTGATAGCGTATTACGCTCTACGTGGAATTTAGTAAGCAGAATGTATAATAAAGAAGCCTGTAAATTTGATTCAACTATGGCTACGGGTTTTGCTTTATTAAGTATTGATGCAGCGGGGACACCTTCCACTACCTTAGGACCTAAAATGGGTATGGAATCTACAAGTCTCTCGAGATTATTAAACGCAATGGAAGAACGCAATTTGATTTATCGCACTCAGAATCCAGACGATGGCCGAAGTATTTTAATCCACCTCACCACTTTTGGAAAAGAAAAAAGAGACGATTCAAAAGCCGTTGTATTACACTTTAATAAAAAGATCGAGGAATCATTGAGTCCTGAAAAGGTTTCTGTTTTTTTCGAGGTAATGAATAAAATAAAGGAAAGTGCACAAAATTTTGAACACTTCACCCCAACCCTAAAAACAAAATAATTATGGAAAAAAAAGCACAAAAAGAAGTAATAGGTGGTCAGTTTTTAATTTCTAAAATTAGCCCTGAACAGATCTTCACCCCTGAAGATTTCAGCGAAGAACAACTCATGATAAAAGAGTCTGTAATTGAATTTATAGATCGAGAAGTTTGGCCGCATAAAGAGCGGTTTGAACAAAAGGATTATGCATTAACAGAAGCCTTAATGAAAAAAGCGGGAGAACTTGGTTTTCTCAGTATTCCTGTACCTGAAAACTATGGAGGCATGGGCATGGGGTTTGTTTCAACCATGCTGGTTTGTGACTATATTTCTGGTGCTACAGGTTCCTTATCAACAGCCTTTGGTGCCCATACAGGGATTGGTATATTACCCATACTCCTTTATGGATCTGAAACTCAAAAACAGGAATACCTTCCAAAACTTGCCTCCGGAGAATGGTTTGCGTCGTATTGCCTCACCGAACCTGGAGCAGGGTCAGATGCTAATTCTGGAAAGACTAAAGCAACACTTTCTGAAGACGGAACTCATTACGAAATTACAGGACAGAAAATGTGGATTTCCAATGCGGGATTTGCCAGTTTATTTATCGTATTTGCACGTATTGAAAATGATAAAAATATCACAGGATTTATAGTGCCGCTTGAGAAAGACAACGGTATTGAACTCGGTGAGGAAGAAAAAAAGTTAGGCATACATGCTTCTTCTACACGTCAAGTTTTTTTCAATAAAACAAAAGTCCCTGTAAATAACATGTTGGGTCAGCGCAATGGTGGTTTTAAAATTGCAATGAACGCACTCAATGTAGGTAGAATTAAATTAGGAGTTGCCTGTTTAGAAGCCCAAAGAAGAGTTATTAGCGGGTCTGTAAAATATGCAACTGAACGAGTTCAATTCAATAGACCCATTGCCTCATTTGGTGCTATCAAAGAAAAAATTGCCCAAATGGCAACATCTTGCTATGTTGGAGAATCTGCTTGCTACCGAGCAGCATCAGATGTAGAGCGTCGAATAGCGCATTATCATAAAGAAGGCATGAGTCATCAAGAAGCCGAACTTAAGGGGGTTGAAGATTTTGCGATAGAATGTTCACTAATTAAGGTTGGGGCCTCAGAAGACATGCAAAACTGTGCTGACCAAGGCATTCAAATTTTTGGTGGTATGGGCTTTTCAGCAGATGCGCCAATGGAATCAGCCTGGAGAGATTCCAGAATAGGAAGAATTTATGAAGGAACAAACGAAATTAACCGAATGCTCTCTATTGGATTGCTTCTGAAAAAAGGAATGAAAGGTGAGCTCGAATTAATGCCGGCAGTAATGGAAGCTGCCATGAAAATGGGGTCAGATAAGATAACTGAAATTGCAGATGGACCGCTTGCTCAAGAAGCCCTTATGATTGAAAATTTTAAACAAATTTTCTTAATGATCGCAGGAAATGCTACCCAAAAATACGGTTCAAAACTTGAAGAAGAGCAGCAAGTACTTCAAGCATTAGCAGATGTTTTAATTGAAATTTATTTCTCTGAATCAGCACTTCTAAGAACCCTTAAAAACTGTGATAGAAAAGGTGTTGAAACCCAGGAAATTCAAATTGCAATGGTTCAAAATTATGTTTTTGAAGCACAAAGTTTAATTGAAAAAAGATCCAAAGAGATTATTTTTCACCTGAGCAGTCAAAACAAATCAGAGCGCAGTCAATTGCTTGATGTTTTACAAAAACATGGAAATTACATTGATTTCCCTGACAACTTTTCTCTAAGAACTAAAATTGCGGATCATCTGATCGCTGAAAATGATTATTGCTTTTAAGCAAAATTTCAAACTATAATTAACCGACACTAATAAGTGTCGGTTTTTTTTTACCTTATAAAAATAAACGAAATCGTATGAAACCTATCTACATTGTATTGCTAAGTTTAAGCTTCTCTGTTGGACTCGCTCAAGAAAACAAACTGTACGAAATCATTGATGAAATCTCCTCTGAACGAATTGAACTTGATCTTAAGAAACTAGTAAGCTTTGGTACACGACACACCTTAAGTGATACCCTTTCAGAAACCAGAGGAATTGGTGCAGCACGAAGATGGATCAAATCAGAATTTGATAAAATATCAGAAAACTGTAACAATTGCCTCGATGTATTTTATCAAAAAAATTATTTTACCCCTGAAGACGGTAATCGCATTGTAAAACCAGTTTGGATCAACAATGTAGTGGCAATTCAAAAAGGAAGCACTCATCCCAACCGCTTTATCATCATGAGTGGTGATATCGATTCTAGAATCTCTGACCCAACCAATTTTACCGATGACTCCCCTGGAGCCAACGATAATGCAAGCGGTATGGCTGGAACTATAGAAGCAGCTAGAGTACTTTCCAAATACACTTTTGAAAATAGTATCATTTACGTAGGGCTATCTGGAGAAGAACAAGGTCTTTTTGGAGGAAAAGGTTTGGCAAAACACGCCCTGGAACAAGGTTGGGAACTCATCGGTATTTTAAATAATGATATGATCGGGAATATCAAAGGTGTGGACGGTGTAATTGATAACAGAACCTTTAGAATTTTTTCTGAACCCGTTCCTGCAAATGAGCCAGAAAAAGCTAGAAAAGCCCGAAGATTTTACGGTGGAGAAGTCGATGGAATCTCTAGACAATTGGCCCGCTATGTGCACAAAACAGTCAAAAAATACATGCCTGAAATGAATCCTTTACTGATTTACCGATTGGATCGTTTTGGCAGAGGCGGACATCACCGCCCTTTTAATGATGTTGGATTTGCAGGAATTAGAATCATGGAAGCACACGAAAACTATGTGATGCAACACCAAGACATTCGAACAGAAAACGGGATTGATTACGGAGATGTAATTTCTGGCGTCAACTTTGAATACGCAAAAAAACTAACCGCTGTAAATTCAATTAATTTAGCAAGCATTGCATGGGCACCACCAGCGGTCAAAATACTCTCCATTGGAGGAATTGTTCAAGCCTCAGTAAAATTTAAGTGGGAAAAGGTTGACGATCCAAATATCAAGGGCTATAAAATCTATTGGAGGGACACCACAAGTCCCGTTTGGCAATACGAACGCTTTGTTGGCGATAGGGACTCCTATACGCTAGACGGAATTGTAATTGACAATTTTTTCTTCGGAATTTCAACTGTAGGAAAAAATGGTTTTGAAAGTCCAGTTGTATTTCCTAATGGAATTTTCAGAAACTAGAAATAATTATCTATTTGTAGGCGTTTAAATAAACCTCTACTATTTCTTCTAAACTTACTGAAATCAAAAGTTAAGTAGAGCTCAAAAATTGAAGGAGAATAAACGTTCGAATAATTGCGAATTGGAAAGTTATACAATACCCCAAAATCAAAATTTTCTAGTGAAAGCCCTACAGACATTCCAACATTATTTAAATTAAGTTTTTCTATTTTAGATGCCTCCCCGACGAACATTGATCTCCTCCAGGCAGTGTTGTAATGGCTTCTCTTCTAAAATACGTATTGGATGTTATAGGGCCTGGAGTATAGGTTTTACCTGTTGCCAAAGTAATATCACTCCAAGTAATATCGTCTGTGGATTGCTGCCATTGATAAGATAAGGTTCCTGATGTGGTGGAAGCAATAGGAATTAGAAGATCAGTTATTACACCTGGTGATGTATTGTATGCAACAGTCTGATTATGAGTAGGATCTAAAGCTCCAGGGTTAACAGAAATGATTTCAAAATACGTTGTACTTGAGGTTCCAACAAGTACAGTAGAGGTGGCTGTATCGTAGGCCAAAGCATAAAAGCCATCTCCATTTTGAACGCTGTTGGCGGCAGCTCCCAAATCAGTAACTATAGTAAAAAAATTGCTCGGATCTAAAGGACGAACGACTTCATCAGTACCTCCTCGAATTCTACGAATCTCAAATTCTACCGTACAAGAAAAATGGGGTGGAATAGCAATTGTTACAGTTTCATCCTTATAATTAGGTGACATTTTCATCGACACCAAATGCAATATTTATAACATCTTGAGCTTGAGTACCAAGAACATGGAATAAAAAAAATAGGACTAGGTAGTAGCTCGATTTGGAGGTATGCATTGGGGCGCATGATTAACGTCCCAAATATAACGAAAAAAAAGTTGTTTTAGTATCTTTTAAATTCAATACGAAGTTCAAACCATAAGTTTCAACAGCTCGCACAAATACTGGAAGTTGGCTCTGCTATTTGAAATCTTAAAAAATTGCCGATGAATTACCAACAATTAACCCAATCAATCATTAGTACATCAACTTGATTATCAGCAAATTGAGTTACAGATTCAAAATACTACTTACATTGCTAGAATCCGGAACGATACTAAAAGACAATGACATTGGTCAATTTTAAAAAGCAAAAAGCTAATCAACACTAATAAATAATCTTCGAAATGTAGCGTCAATATAATATTCATTTTCCTCTAAAAGAGTAGGCAAATTGGTCGCGTTTTCACTAAAAATTTGATACGATTGAGGCAAACCGTCTTCGAGATTAAAAATTATTTTATACTTATATCCTGGTGTAATTTGAATTGGATTTCCATCCAGCACCATTGTAAGCCCAGAAGAGCTTCCAAAACTGAAATCATTCCCATTTGAACTGGTCTTTAAAAGGGCGTCAAATGTTGTTATTTCCGAACTTGTGCTTAAATCTGTCAAGTCTAAATAACCAATAAGTTGATCTTGATTTACCAAATCGTAGAGATCAATATCAGAAACTAAGGTGTCGGAATCCGTAAGCGAAAGTTGCCATCCAGAAACGCTAAGTGCAGGATACTTTTTTATAATAAAATTAAAATCCGTTAAATTATTGACATAAAACTCTTGGGTAAAATAGGTATCATTAGTCACTCTAGAAACACCAAATGCCTTGAGTTCGTCTATCAAGACTTCTAATTTAGCGTTTGTGGTAACCGCATTTTCTAAATAATTTTTATGGGTTAGTTTGTATTCGATCGAAAACTTTAAGCGCTCATCCATAAAACCTGTAAATGATGCTGAAGCTTCAAATGGTGTGCTTTCATCAAATATTTGATTTTCTCTAATAAGCACGTTTTGACTGTTAGGAAGCACCCCCCAATTACTGTCATCTGTTGTTGTGTATGAATCCCATTTTGATTCCATGTAAATAATATCAATAGGGGCTGAAATCTCGATGGTATCTTTATAGGTATAAATAAAATTGAGATTCACTGTATCTACTTTGGTTAAAACAAGTTTGGAGTTGAATTTTCCATAATTTGAATAATTGACAGTTGCACTTAGCGCTTCTTTTGCAGATGAAGGAGAGCCACCTGGAAAAAGCCATTCTAATGAGTCAATATCATCATCTAATAACACAGCTTTATAGGAGATATCTACATTGAGTTCGCCATTATTTCTATTCGCTCTAAAAATCGATGTTGAATCCGCTACAATTCGGGCCTTGAAATCTCCATTTCTAGTTGATCTCAAATATGTTGTGGCAGCAGTGTCACTTGAACAGTAATTTAGGATCAATGACAAACCAATCGTCATTAAAAAACTTATTTGAGATTTCTGTTTGTAAATCATTTATTAATAATAATTATCAATACTGATCCTTCGGTAATCTCCTCGTTTATTTCTCAGATAAGGACTAAAGTCAAAGGTTAAAAAAATTTCAATGGTGCTTGGGGAATAAACAGTAGTATTTAAGGGGTTTTGAAAAGGGAAATTATACAGTGCCCCGAATTCAAAATTTTCATAAGCCACACTTATGGAAAGTCCAATATTGGTAAAACCGAAGCTATCCGTCTTTCTAAATTGCTGGTTTAGCCCCATGGAGAATGATCCAAGCTGAGCCTCTTGTGAAAGAAAAATATCAAAATTATCTCCCATTTTAGAGGCATTTAAGAAAGCGTAGATTGTAGAATACCTTGGCATTATTGACCGGTCATACGGATTCACATCAAATTCATAGCCCCCTTGAAAGGAATAGCGAATAGGCATGGTAAATTCAGTATT
>ENA-OUOG01004445-OUOG01004445.1-marine-metagenome-genome-assembly--contig:-NODE-4445-length-12074-cov-5.191214_pt1 | contig 12074 bp, 14 predicted proteins | sample MGYA00248635_ERZ508505 | MGnify/ENA primary metagenome ERZ508505 (study PRJEB26176, sample SAMN06267871) | marine metagenome | isolation source: Saanich Inlet, British Columbia, Canada | place: Pacific...
TGAAGCTTTTTTATTTAAAAATATTTTGTCAGAGCCACTTCTTCCGCTTAAAATAATACAACATACCTAAGAAAATAACAATCATTATTATCCAAAGAATATGGTAACTGTATTTGTAATGCAGTTCTGGAATATTATCAAAATTCATCCCATAAATACCAGCAATAAAGGTTAATGGTATAAATATAGTAGCAATAATGGTCAGTACTTTCATGACTTCGTTCATGCGATTACTAATAGTCGTCATATACATATCCATTAAACCCCAAATCATTTCGCGATAAATATCTATGGTATCTGAAACCTGAATAATATGGTCGTAAACATCTGCAAAATAATGTAAGGTCTTATCGCTAATAAGTTTGTTTTCACTTTTTTCTATGCGACTTATAATTTCACGAAGTGGAAAAATAGCGCGACGCACTTTTAAAACTTCACGTTTTAGACTTTGAATTTCTGTACTAATTTCATCTTTTGTTAAACCTTCGAATAAACTATCTTCAAGATCTTCAATTTTATTACCCATGGTTTCTATAATAGCGTAATAATGGTCTACTACAGAATCTATTAAAGCATATAATAAATAGTCTGATCCTAATCCTCTTAAACGACCTTTTCCTTGACGAATACGTTCTCTTAATGCATCAAAAACATCGCCTTCTGCTTCTTGTAATGACAATACATAGTTTTTTCCTAAAATAAAACTAACTTGTTCTGAGACTATTTTTTCGTCTTCATCATAATACATCATTTTTAAAACTAAAAAAATATAGTCGTCATACTCATCAATTTTAGGACGTTGATTGGTACTTACTATATCTTCTAAAACTAATGGATGTAAATTGTAATGTTTTCCTAGTTTTTCAATTTCATTTATTTGGTTTAAACCATTAAGGTTAACCCAAGTTATAGAATCTGTAGATTTATAACCAAAAATTTCTTCAACGGTTTGTAATTCTTTTTCAGTAAAAAAATTGTTACTATAATCAAAAGATTCTATAAATAACCTTGTGTGTTCTTTTGTTCCAGTATATATTAATGTTCCAGGAACTTGTCCAACTTGTTTTTTATAATTTTGTGTTCGTTTTTTTGGTTTTCTCTTAGCCATGAATACATTATTAGTTGAAATCGCCAAAATCTTCTATGGCATCTTTCTCGACTAAAGTTACGGCTTTTTGAAGAATTAAATTATTTGGGTAGGTTACTAAATCTCCAGAATCTTCTCTAAGATGTAATTGGAAAGCTCGAATATCCTCAATAACAGCTACTATTGGATAGTCTTTATCGTGAATTTTAATTTTATCGCCTACTTTGTAAGGAAATGAAAAGAACATAATAACACCAGAAGTAACATTGCTTAATATAGACCAAATAGCAAATAAAGCCACGCCAATAACTGCAAAAACAGATGAGAAGACTACAGAAATATTATCGTATTCTGCACCAAATATAAAGGCTTCAACAAACAGAAATATTAAAAATAAAGTAACGATGTAATATCTTGAAATAAGTTTAATTCTTGCATCGTTGATAGTGCTTTTTTGACCGATTTTTCTAATAGCTATTTTGCCTATTATTCTTATAATAATAAATATAACTACTACAATAGCAGTGTTTATAAGTTCTGGTTGGTACGTTTTTAAAAACATTGGTTATTTAAATTTATACAAAGGTATTATATTAATAATCTTCTGCTATAGTATTTAGAGTCTTGTATAATAAATGTGTTGGTAAACCCATAACATTAAAATAAGAACCTTCTATACCTATAACACCTATTTGGCCAATCCATTCTTGAATACCATAGGCACCTGCTTTATCTAATGGCGAACAGGTATTTATATAATACCATATTTCTTCGTCTGTAAAGGCTTTAAAGGTAACTTTTGTAACAGCATTTACTGTTTTTTGAAAGATTTTTGTACGTACACAAATAGACGTAATCACTTCATGAGTAGCATTGCTTAAAGATTTAAGCATTGCAAAAGCTTCATCTTTATTTCTTGGTTTACCCAATGCATTACTATTATGCCATACAATGGTGTCACTAGTTACCAATATATCGTTCTCTTTTAATTCTTCGACATAAGGTAACGATTTTAATTGCGCGAGATAGTCGCTAATTTCATAATGCAATAGCTTTTTAGGATACTCTTCTTTAATGTCTTTTAATCGAATTTCAAAATCTAAGCCTAAATTCCTGAAAAATTGCTGACGCCTTGGAGAACCAGAAGCTAAAATAATGTGTTTGTTTTTTAGTTTTTCGTTTAACATTATTATAGAATTATTCTGTAAAGTACCATGGATAACATTCCAGAGACCATTACCAGTTTAAGCATTAAACTAATGTGTTTAAAGTGCGCATTGTTTTCTGCACTGTAAAGTTTTATGCTAATATAAATAAGCGGACCCACAACTGCAATTAAATAATAAGCAACTGCTACTTCATGCATGTATAAAAATGTAGTGATATAGTACAGAATGATTAGAATTGTAATTATGGTTAATACCATAGTTATTTTACTGGTTCTAGTTTTTCCAAAGAGAATAGGTAAAGTTTGCATACCTGCTTTGTGATCTCCATCCACATCTTGAATATCTTTTACTATTTCACGTATAAAATTGATTAAAAACGCAAAAATTCCAAAATCGGTTAAAATTTCAAGCATTGTGGTTTGTACATTTTCATTTTCAATGGTTATTACAGGAATAAGTTCAAAAATGCCAACAATTAACAAGCTTAAAGCTACTAAAATAGAGACCACAATATTTCCAGCAACTGCAATTTGTTTTAAATAAGAAGCATAAACGTAAAGTAAAGCAGAGATGATAACAAACAGGCCAAAAAATGGAGGTCTACCAACAGCATGAGACAAATAAAAGCCTAAACAAACACCTGTAATAGTAAATAAAAAATAGAGTTTGTTGGCTTTATTTTCTGTAATACTTTTTCCAATAATTACTTTGCTAGGTTTGTTAATAGCATCTGTTTCTATATCGTAAATATCATTTATAACATAACCACCAGCAGCAATAAAAACCGTTGCAAGTATTAAAACAAAGAAGTCTATGGTGTTTAATGTAGTTTCCATAGCAAAAGCTGGAAATAATGCGTATTTAATTAATAGTTGCACGATTGCAATCATTAATAAGTTTTTCCAGCGGATGATATTAAGTAGATTCAAAATTTAGTTGTATTTATTGAGAACACTTTGTATTAATGCTATAATTAAATAAAGTGTAGGAATTAAAATTGCAATTGAAATAATTAGTGTTAAAATGTTTTTGCTTCTGTGTTGAGCACGTATTTCTTTTTTAATATTTGCACGTTCACTACCAGTTAGTTCTTTATTTAAATAGTCTAATTTATAATTTTTTAGGCTAGTTCTGTTAAGTTGAGATTTAATTTTTGAAAACACTTTATTTGGTTTTCTATTAAAAACCGATGTGTTCCCAGTTTTATGTCTTCTCTTGTTTCTATTCAAATTATAAACTGCTATATCGAAGCATCATAATTACTATTCCAGTCGTTTTTAACTTTTAGAACTTGTTCTATGACATCGCGAACACAACCTTTACCTCCTTTTTTATGTGAAATATATTTAGAAATACGCTTAACTTCTTGAACTGCATCTTGAGGACAAGTAGCAAGACCAATGTTTTGCATCACTGGAATATCTGGAATATCGTCTCCCATATATAACACGTTTTCAGATTTTATATTTTTTTTCTTTATGTATTTTTTATAAGGTACAAGCTTGTCGTGAGCGCCTAAAAAAATATCTTCAAAGCCTAAATTTTCAAGTCTTTTTTTCACTCCTTCGTTCGTGCCTCCAGAAATAACACAAACATTATAACCTTTGTTTAATGCCTGCTTTAGTGCATAACCATCTTTTACGTTCATGGTTCTTAACATGTCGCCAGATGTCGTTATTGTTAGTGAGCCATCTGTTAAAACGCCATCTACATCAAAAATAAAAGTAGTTATGTTTTCTAGATATTCTTTATAGCTTTTATCGTATGCCATGTGTTTTTTTTATAGATTTAGTAAGTAACTCATAAACAGCTTTATGTTGTTCGTTTTCCAGTTGTTTTAAATGTCTTTTTATGGTTTTTTTATCATTACGCAGTGCTGGACCTGTTTGTGCTAAGTAAGGAGAAAGCGATTCAATTTTATGAGCAGTTTCTTTAATTAATGGTTTTAAAATATCGAATTCTGCACCATTCATTTCTGTTATTTCATGAGCCATTCGGTATAACTGATTGGTAAAATTATTGACAAAAACAGCAGCTAAATGTAAGGCTTGGCGTTGGTCGCTATTAACTTTATGGCTTATGCTACCAATAGCTTCTGCCAATTGTTTTAAAATAGGCAAATCCTTTTTATTTAAGGCTTCAATACAAATTGGAACATTTTTAAAATCTAAATCAGCAGCTTTAGAAAACGTTTGTAATGGATAAAATACACCACGCTTTTGTTTCATATCTACTGCATATAAACTAGTACTACCAGAAGTATGTACAACCAATCTATTTTCGAATGGTAATTGTTTAGATAGCGTTTCAATAGCATCATCACTTACGGCAAGAATATAGATATCTGCTTTTACTAATGTAGATAAATTATCGGTTACTAAAACTTGAGCCTTATACTTATCGATAGTCTTTAAACTACGATTATACCATTGTTTTACTTCAATTTTTTCTGAAGCAAAAAAGGCTTTAAATAAGTGTGAGGCAACATTTCCTGCGCCTAATAATACAACTGAAATCATGCTGCTAAAATAACCAACCAAAAGCTGAAATAAAAGCGGTTTCTACTATCTTTGTAAACAATGCAAAAAAAAGATATAAATACTCGAGAAGATGTAGCGCAATTGGTAGATCTCTTTTACATAAAAGTAAGACAAGACACTACTTTAGGTCCTGTGTTTAACAATACTATAACAGATTGGCCTACACACCTTAATCATTTAACAACCTTTTGGGAGTCTAGTTTGTTTTTTTCTAGAAAGCTGGAGCATAAATATAGTGGCAATCCACTTGAAGTTCATGTAAAAGTAGACCAAGAACATAATAAAAGTATAACAGAGTTACATTTTGGGATTTGGTTAAACCTTTGGTTTCAAACCATAGATGAGTTGTTTATGGGTGAAGTTGCAGATAATGCCAAACGTCGCGCTCGAAAAATGGGAACATTTTTATACCTTAAAATCTTTGAAGCAAGACAGAAAAATTAAGCATAACTTTAACAGTTTTTCATGTTTTGGTTATTAAATAAAACAAACAAAAAGAACTATCTTTGCATGAGTTAAATATAGCCTTGTTATGATGCAAAATAAACTCGCAAAAATCCTCTTTTCTACACGTTTAACAGCTGTTTTATTTATTGTTTACGCTGGTGCCATGATTGCTGGTACATTTATGGATGCAGGACAAGAAACATCTCCAACTCCTTATTCTCGTGCTTTAATATATAATGCTTGGTGGTTTGAAGCTATCATGGTATTTTTTGTTATAAACTTTGTAGGAAACATCTTTAGATTTCGATTATACAAAAAAGAAAAATGGGCAACTTTAACGCTGCATTTGGCATTTATTTTTATATTATTGGGTGCATTTGTTACACGCTATATTGGTTATGAAGGCATGATGCCTATTCAGGAAGGTGAAACCGAAAACACCTTTTTATCTCAAAAAACATATGTTTCAGTTATTATAAATGGCGATTATAAAATAGATGGTGTACCGCAACAACTAAGAAAAGAAATAGAGGTTGATTTTTCTGAAAGGCTAAACAATTCATTCTTTTTTAATACCACTTACGACACTATTCCAATTGCTGTATCTCTAGAAAAATTTGTTGCTAATGCAGAAAAAGATATTATACCAGATGATACAGGTGATGTTTATTTAAAGATTGTTGAAGCTGGAAATGGAGCACCACATAACCACTTTCTAAAATCAGGTCAAGACCAGTTAATTCATAACATTATTTTCACGCTTAATAATCCTAAAAAAGGAGCAGTAAATATTGTTGAAAGTGAAAACGGATTAACTATAGATTCTCCATTTGAAGGTGAATATCTTCAAATGGCAACCATGACAGAAGGGAAGTTAGTTAAAGATAGCATACAACCATTAATGTTACGTTCTAGATACGTTATTGGTAACATGCAAATGGTTTTTCCAAAGCCAGTTGTAAAAGGACATTTTGATATTGTAAAAAAATCTAAATTATTAAAGAGCGATGAAGACGGTTTAGTTCTAAATGTAAAAGCAAATGGTGAAACAAAACAAGTGCAACTTCTTGGTGGAATGGGAACAACTAATAGTTGGCAACCATTAAAAGTAGGAGGTTTAAATTTAGATTTTAGATTTGGAGCTAAACTTTTACAGTTGCCGTTTAGTATTAAACTAAACGATTTTGTTGCAGAAAAATATCCTGGAACAGAAAATAGTTACTCTGCATTTTCAAGTGCCATAACAGTATTAGATAAAGAAGAAGGAGATTTTGATTATAAAATTTTTATGAATAACGTTTTAGACCATAGAGGATACCGTTTCTTTCAAGCAGGTTTCGATAATAACGAAACACTTACAAAACTCTCTGTAAACCATGATCGTTGGGGAACTTGGTTAACTTACTTTGGATACATTTTACTTTATTTTGGATTAATGGCAATCCTCTTCAATAAAAATACACGCTTTGCAGATTTAAAACGCGCACTCGATAAAGTAAAAGACAAAAAGGCTGAAATTATTTCTGTATTCTTAATTTGCTTTACATTATCAGGTTTTGCTCAAGAGCAACATTCTGAAAACGATGGACATAGTCATACCACACAGGCCGAACAAACAGAAGTACAACTTAATACTGAAGCCAACCTGAAAGAATACACTTACGACGAAAATAAGGCTCAGGTAGATTCTATTTTACGTGCTAATATGGTGCCTAAAGCAGAAGCAGATAAGTTTGGACGTTTAGTAATACAAGATGTTGGAGGACGTATGATGCCTGTAAATACTTATGCATCAGAATTTTTAAGAAAACTAAGTAAAAGTGATACTTATGAAGGTTTTACAGCAGATCAAGTATTTCTTTCAGTGCATGAAAGTCCTCAATTTTGGTATAATGTGCCAATTATTTATTTAAAGTCAAAAAAAGGAGATTCTATAAGAAAAATTATAGGTCTTGATAAGTCTGTAAAATATGCAAGTCTAGGTCATTTTTTAACTAACGAAGGAGAATATAAGTTAGCACCTTTTCTAGATGAAGCCTATAAAGCTTTAGCGCCAAACGCTTACCAAAAAGAGTTTAGAGAAACAGACCAACGCGTTACATTACTTTATAATACAGTTAGAGGAAACTCTCTAAAAATATTTCCAATTCCAGATGATGACAATAATAAATGGATTTCTTCAAACGAATACAGAAATGAAGGTTATAAAGAGGTAATAAAAGACTCTATGTATCAAAGCTTTGTTAATCAAAGTTTTAACTTGTATCTCTATCGTTTAAATAGTGCAAAACAATCAGGTGATTTTTCTGAGGTAGATAAGATATTAGATGCTTTTAAAAAGAACCAAGTCAAGTTAGGTAGTGATGTGATGCTTAGCGACAAAAAAATAAACACAGAAATTCTTTACAATAAATACGATATTTTTAAGAATCTGCATTATGCATATATGCTATTTGGAGCATTACTATTTGTTTTGCTAATTGTGGAAATTTTTAAAGAAAAAAGCAAAGCTATTAAGATCTTAATAATAGTATTTAAAACCTTAATTCTTTTGTCGTTTGTTGTACATACAATAGGTTTAATTTTACGTTGGTATATTTCTGGACATGCACCATGGAGTGATGGTTACGAGTCTATGATTTATGTGGCTTGGGCAACTATGCTTTTTGGATTAATGTTATCTAGTACCTCTAATAAAAATATACTAACAGTATTAAAAAGTTTAGTGATAACAAAAAACGCCTCAAACTTAACTTTAGCAGCTGGTGCATTTGTAACTTCTATGTTACTAATGGTAGCGCATTTAAGTTGGATGGATCCAGCAATAGCAAACTTACCACCTGTTTTAGATAGTTATTGGTTAATGATTCATGTTGCAGTAATTGTAGCCAGTTACGGACCGTTTACTTTATCTATGATTTTAGGAATAACGGTTTTAATACTAATGCTATTAACAAATAAAGAAAATAAAGAAAAAATGCTCTTAAATATTAAAGAGCTAACTATAATAAACGAAATGTCTTTAACAGTAGGTTTAGTAATGCTAACTATTGGAAACTTTCTTGGAGGTATGTGGGCAAACGAAAGTTGGGGACGTTATTGGGGCTGGGACCCAAAAGAAACTTGGGCGCTTATTAGTATTATGATTTATGCGTTTGTAATTCATGCGCGATTAGTTCCTGGTTTAAGAGGTAGATGGACTTTTAATTTTATGTCAATTATTGCAATTGGATTTATAATATTTACTTATTTTGGAGTTAATTTCTATTTGTCAGGATTACATTCGTATCAATCTGGACAAGATTTAAGTTATAAATACATTGCATTTGCATTGTTAATTATAACAGTATTGGGTGTTTTTTCTTACAGAGCTTATGCCAAGTACTATAAAAAATAAACCCTTTAGTTTTGATAATAAATTATTATCTTTAATTTTTAACTTCAACAAAAAAATGAATTATATTAAAAAAATTGGCATACACAATGTATTGGTGTTGCTTCTTTGTCTTGTTATTATAGTAATTGCTGAGTATTTATTCCTTACAGGTCATGAACTTCATGGTATCTTTTTAGGTTTATGGGCTCCAACTATTCTCGGTATAATTATTTTTTTAAAACTTATAGATAATGGATCCAAATAGTTTTATACTATATTTTTCGATTTTCGTTTCGATGTGTGTAGTTGTTTGGGCTATAACAATGATAAGGATTTACAACAAAAGGTTTAAAGAATAAAAGCCTAAATACTACTCAAATGGAATTTTTTAAAGAGTTCAAAGAATTTGCTGTAAAAGGTAATATGATGGATATGGCTATAGGTATAATTATTGGTGCCTCTTTTAATAAGGTTATAGATGTTCTTGTTAAAAAGGTCTTATTACCACCTTTGTCTTTAATGAGCGATGGTATTAATTTACAGAACAGAAAAATGATACTTAGAGAAGGTGTTTTAGACAGTTCTGGTAATATTGTAACTCAAGAAGTTGCTATTGAATATGGAGCGCTAACCGAAGCTTTTATGGACTTTTTAATTATAGGCTTAACAATCTTTCTTGTTGTAAAAGGGATGAATAAACTAAGAAACAAATCTGAGGATACTAAAGATAAAACAGTTAAAACACCCAAAGACATAGAGCTGCTTTCTAATATAACGCAACTAATGGAGGAACAAAATAATCTGTTAAAAGCAAATGCACAGAGTAAAGTTTAAAAAAAACAGCTAGTAAATTAATACGCACTGTTTTTAACTTTAGTCTTTTTATAACTTAATTAATGTTTTGTGTAAATTTAAATCATTAAGCACATCATTTGTAAACTTATAATGTCCTCGTGTTGTTATTATTCTAAACTTATGGTCATTCATTCTACTTAAAATATCTAAAAATCGCCATTTAGATTTTAACAAACGTAGTTTATCACTTTTTAGTCCAATTTCAAAATAGTATTTTTTAGTTCTTCTTGTTGCAGTAATATCTGGAGTTATTTTGACCTCTCCATTTTGCTTAATGTAAGATTTTGGAGGTTCAAATCCTTCAGCATCTGCCTTAATGTTTTCAAAACCTAAGTTTTCTAAATAATTTACCGATTCTTTAATAAACGCTACGTTATCTTTTTTCTCTGTATGTATCATAATATCAACAATATACAAAAAGGCTTAATGTTTTTACGTTAAGACCTTGTTAAACCATTAATTTTAATAAGTTATATATTAATGAAATTGTTTTTCTAACTTTTAAGAATAAAAAATTACAATTAGTATCTTTACAATATGAGTAAGAAAAAATTAGGTTTAAATACCATTTGTGCACACGTTGGTGAAATTAAAGATGAGCAATTTAAAGGTGCAGTCTCTCCAATATATTTATCTAGCTCGTATGAGTTTATAGATGTAGATGTAAAGCGTTACCCACGCTATTTTAATACACCAAATCAAGAATATTTAGCAAAAAAAATTGCTGCATTAGAGCGTAAGGAAACTGCAATGATATTTGGTTCCGGAATGGCAGCAATTAGCCACATGTTTTTAGCGTTTTTAAAATCGGGAGACCATATTGTGGTTCAAAACACTCTCTATGGTGGAACTAGTAATTTTATTCGAGAAGAATTTCCGAAACTTAAAATAGAATTCACTTTTACAGATGGTTATTCTGTTGCAGATTTTAAAGCAGCAATTCAGCCAAACACAAAATTGATACATATAGAAACTCCTTCTAATCCTTTATTAACTATTACAGATATTAAGGCAATCGCAGATTTGGCTAATGAAAAAGCTATTGTTACAAGTATAGATAATACATTTGCAAGTCCAATAAACCAAAATCCAGCAGATTTTGGTATTGATTTAATTATGCATTCTGCCACAAAATATTTTGGAGGACATAGTGATATTTGTGCTGGAGCAGTTGCAGGTTCAAAAGAACATATGGATAGAATTTGGAACGTCTCTAAAAATCTTGGAGGTAGTTTAAGCGATTTTACAGTTTGGATGCTTGAAAGAAGTATGAAAACCATGGGTCTTCGTGTAAAAAAACAAACAAAAAATGCTGGTAAAATAGCAAAATGGCTAGAAAAGAATAAAGCCATAAAAAAAGTAAATTATCCAGGTTTAAAAAGCCATCCAGAACACAAATTAGCAAAATCTCAAATGCATGGTTATGGAGCAATGTTATCTTTTGAATTGGCCAACGGAATAGATTCAGAAAAATTCCAAAAAGCTTTAAAATTAATAAAGGCTTCTATGAGTTTGGCTGGAATAGAGAGTACAGTCTTAAGTCCAGCAAAAACATCTCATTCACTTTTAAGTCAAGAAGACAGAGACAAAATAGGAATTAGCGATGGATTAATTAGATTTTCTGTTGGCATAGAATCTATAAAAGATTTAAAAGAAGATATTCAGCAGGCTTTAAATAAACAATAACAATTTGAACAAAAAAAACAAACATCAAGAAGATTACGACTTTAAAGCATTAATTGAAGTTTATACCGAATTAGAGCCTTTTGTTTTTGTAAATAAATACAACAAGCAAACTATAGATTTTGCAGATGCTAAAGCTGTTAAAGCACTAAATACAGCATTGTTAAAAGCGTATTATTATATAGATTTTTGGCAGTTTCCAGACACAAATTTATGTCCACCAATTCCAGGACGTGTAGATTATATACATTTAATAGCAGATCTTTTAAATGCTTCTAAAATAAAAAGTGATATTACAGTTTTAGATATTGGTACAGGAGCATCATGTATCTATCCCTTACTTGGTTATGCAGAATATAAATGGCAATTTGTAGCTACAGATAGTAATAAGAAATCTATTGCTTACGCTGAAAAAATAATTATTAAAAACAAGTTGAAGAAAGCGATTCGGCTAAAACATCAATCTAATACTCAAAGTATTTTTAAAGGCATCATAAATACAAATGATGCGTTTTCAGTTTCTATGTGTAATCCACCATTTTTTAAAAATGAATCAGAAGCTTTTGAAGCTACTACAAGAAAATTAAAAGGATTAGGCAAACTTACAGATACAGTTACTAGAAATTTTGCAGGTCAGGCTCACGAGTTATGTTTTAAAGGTGGAGAAAAAGCATTTTTGCATACGTATCTCTACGAAAGTTCATTATTTAAAACATTTTTAATCATAATATATTATAAATTTTATATATTATAATTTTAGATTAAATAAATATTTATTTTTTTGTTACTAAATTAAGTTTTACATTAAATATGGAGTTCGTACATTATAATCTTTTATTTCATTTCTTATTTGATTTATTTCAAATGTCATAGAAATATTATAATTTTGTAAATCAACTAATAAACCATTATGATAA
>ENA-OUOG01004446-OUOG01004446.1-marine-metagenome-genome-assembly--contig:-NODE-4446-length-12073-cov-6.096032_pt1 | contig 12073 bp, 10 predicted proteins | sample MGYA00248635_ERZ508505 | MGnify/ENA primary metagenome ERZ508505 (study PRJEB26176, sample SAMN06267871) | marine metagenome | isolation source: Saanich Inlet, British Columbia, Canada | place: Pacific...
AATCGTATCATCTAATGGTGGAAGCAACAATGCAAACACATCTTTAGACAGAACGTATTACTATGAGGTATTCCCTTCAAACAATTTAGAATTAGGATTATGGATGGAATCAGAACGTATGCTTCACCCTGTAATTGATCAAGTAGGTGTTGATACACAAAATGAAGTTGTAAAAGAAGAAAAACGTCTGCGTGTAGATAATTCTCCATATGGAAAATTTATTGAGAACGTAAAACTTCATATGTTTAAAAAGCATCCATACAAAGGAACAACCATTGGAAAAATGGCACATTTAGATGCCGCTTCTTTAGAAGAATTTCAAGCATTCAATAAAAAATTCTACGTGCCAAATAATGCCGTTTTAGTTGTTGCTGGTGATATAGATGTTCCTTCAACAAAAAAAATGATTGAAGACTATTTTGGACCTATTCCAAGAGGCGAAGACATCGTTAGAAACTTCCCAAAAGAAGATCCTATTACAGAAACTATTAAAGCAAAAGCTTACGATGCTAATATACAGGTTCCTGCAATAATGGCAGCCTACAGAACTCCTGCAATGACAGAAAGAGATGCATATGTTTTAGATATGTTATCTAGTTATTTAAGCGATGGTAAAACTTCTAAACTTTACAAAAGACTTGTAGACGATAAAAAAATGGCATTACAAGTAGGAGCTATTAACCAAAGTCAAGAGGATTATGGAACATATATAGTTTTTGGTTTACCATTAGGTGACAACTCTTTAGAAAGCATACTAGCAGAAATTGACGACGAACTCGTTAAGGTACAAACTGAGTTAATGACAGAAAGAGATTACCAAAAACTTCAAAATAAATTCGAAAACAATTTTGTAAACTCAAACTCTAGTATATCTGGTATAGCAAATTCTTTAGCGAGATATTACATGCTATATGATGATGTAAATTTAATTAATAACGAAATTAATATTTACAGATCTATAACTAGAGAAGAAATACAAGCAGTTGCTAAAAAATACTTAAACCCAAACCAACGTTTGGAATTAGAGTATTTACCAGAAGTAAAAGAAGAAAAATAATACAATAGAAAAAACATACACAATGAAAACAAAAATAACAGCACTTATAGCACTGTTTTTACTATCAATTTCAGCAACTGCTCAAATAGATAGATCTGTGCAACCAAAACCAGGTCCAGCTCCAGCAATTACTTTGGAAGTTCCTGGAGAATTCGAACTTAAAAACGGACTTAAAGTCTTAGTAGTAGAAAACCATAAATTGCCAAGAGTATCATTCTCATTAGTCATTGACAATCAACCAGCAGTTGAAGGAAATATAGCAGGAGTTTCTGGTATTTTAGGATCTATGATGGGTAACGGAACAACTTCTATCTCTAAAGATGAGTTTAACGAAGAAATAGATTTTCTTGGTGCTAGATTAAGCTTTGGCTCTAGTAATGCCTATGGAAGTTCTTTAACAAAATATTCTGAAAGAATATTAGAGTTAATGGCTGATGCAGCAATGAATCCTTTATTAACAGAAGAAGAATTCCAGAAAGAAAAAGAAAAAGCTATAGAAGGTTTAAAATCTAATGCTAAAAGTGTAGACGCAGTTGCATCTCGTGTTGGTAGCGCATTGTCTTATGGGAAAAAACATCCTTATGGAGAGTTTGTAACAGAGGAAACTTTAAATAATATTACACTAGATAACGTTCGTGCTCATTTTCTAAAAAACTATAACCCTAATAATGCTTATTTAGTTGTTGTTGGTGATGTAGATTTTAGAACAATAGAAAAGCAAGTAAAAAAGTACTTTAAAAAATGGGACAAAGGAATAGATGTAACTAAAAATATTCCAGAAGTATATAACAATGTAAATGCAACAGAAATTAATTTTGTAGATATGCCTAATGCAGTGCAATCTAACATCTCTGTAACTAGTAATGTTAAATTAAAAATGGGTGATCCAGATTATCACGCAGTCTTAATTGCTAACAAAATTTTAGGTGGTGGCTTTGGTTCATACTTAAATATGAATCTTCGTGAAGAGCATGGTTACACTTATGGTGCACGTTCAAGTGTAGGCACAGACCGTTATGGAGCCTCTAGATTTAATGCATCTACGGCTGTTAGAAACGCTGTAACAGATAGTGCTGTTGTGGAATCTTTAAAAGAAATTAAAAGAATTAAAACAGAAAAAGTTTCTGCCGAAGACTTAAAAAATGCTAAAGCTAAATACGTTGGAGACTTTGTATTAGCATTAGAGCGTCCACAAACTATTGCTAACTATGCTTTAAATATAAAACTAAATGATTTACCTAAAGACTTCTACAAAACCTATTTAACAAAAATCAATGCTGTTTCTATTGAAGACGTTCAACGTGTTGCAAACACTTACTTTTCTGATAAAAATGCAAGAGTTATTGTTGTTGGAAAAGGAAGCGAAGTCGTTACAAATTTAGAAAAAACAGGAATCCCTATTAAATACTTCGATCCTTTTGCAACAGAAGTTAGTAAACCTGTATTCTCTAAGCCAGTTCCAGCAGGAGTAACTGCACAAACTGTGTTAGACGCTTACTTAAATGCCGTTGGTGGTAAAACAACATTAGAGAATGTAACAACTTTAGTTCAAGAAATGAGTGCCTCTTTTCAAGGACAAAATATGGCTATGACGCTTAAGCAACAAAGTCCAAATTTAATTGCTACAGATGTTAGCATTCTAGGTATGGGAAGTGTTTTTAAGCAAGCATTTAATGGCGAAACTGGTTACATGGCACAAATGGGAAATAAACAGCCTATGCCAGCAGAAGCTGTTGAAAAAGCAAAAGCTAAAAAAGGTTTATTTGAAGAAATAAACTTATTAAATGACGCTTCTAAAAAACTATCAGTATCAGGAATTGAACCTGTAGATGGAGCAGATGCTTATGTTATTGTAATTGAAGACAAAGATGGAGAAACTTCTAAAAACTATTATGATGTAACTTCAGGATTAAAAATAAAAAGTGTTTCTACTACTAAAGGACCAAGTGGAAAAGATGTTACTCAAGAAAGAACCTATGGTGACTATAAAGAAGTAAATGGTATTAAATTTCCACATATAACATCTGTACCAATGGGTGGACAAAATGTAGAACTAAAAGTAAGTGCTATTAAAGTAAATGAACCACTAACAGCTGCTGACTTTGAATAATAAAAGTTATTTTGTACATATACTAAAATCTGAATTCGAAAGGCTTCAGATTTTTTTTTGCTTTTTATTTGCCATATACACTCCTAATAGAATAATAGCAGAAGCAACAATTTGAATTGCACTAAAAGTCTCGCCATCCAGCAATCCCCAAATAAGAGCTACTATAGGCATGATATAAGTTACAGAAGAAGCAAAAACTGGAGTCGAAATCTGAACTAATGTATTAAACAAGACCTTGGCAATTGCAGTGCCAAAAAGGGATAAGACAGCAACATAAAAAACCGACAAACCTAAATCTGGACGACTTAAACTTTCTGCTGTAAAAAAACCGGTAAATATTAAAACTATTATGGCAGGCAAAATAATAGTAACATAATTTCCAACAGCAATAGTTAACGGTTTTACCTCTTGCAGATAACGTTTTATAATATTAACGTTAGCAGCATACATTAAAGTAGACGCAATAATAAAACCGGCAAATAAGTAGTTTTGTTCTGGATTTAACGCAGCACCTTTTAAAATTAATAATGTAGTACCAATAAAACCAATTATAACACCTAAAATCTGTCGTCTAGTAGACGTTATTTTAAAAATCGCTAATCCCATTAAAACGGTGTTTAGTGGTACTAAAGAATTTAAAACAGAAACAACAGCACTATCAATTTCAGTTTCTGCAATAGCAAAAAAGAAAGCTGGAATAAAAGACCCTAAAAATCCAGATAATGCAATCCATTTCCAATCTTGTTTTTTTATTGTTCCAATAGTTTTAAAACCAACAGAAAACAAAAATAAGCCAGTAATTACATTTCTTAAAGCGCCTAATTGATAAGGTGTCAAGCCTATTAATGCCTTTTTTATAAGAATAAAACTTGTTCCCCAAATAATAGATAATATAATTAGGTAATTCCATTTAGATTGTTTCATTTTATATGCCAAGTTAATTTGCCCATGCAAAAAAATGAAATTTTTAAGACAATAAACAGATATAATTGTTAGTTTTGTATAACAAAAATCAATAACCATGAAAAATTTAAAAAACATATTAGCAATCGCTATTATTTCAATCGCTGCTTTTAGTTGTAAAAACGAAGCACAACCAGAAGTTAAGACTGTTGAAACAGAAGTAGAAGTAACTAAAGCAGAACTAGATCCTAACGCAACTTATGCAAAAGCCGAATTTAAAATTGAAGGTATGACCTGTGCAATGGGATGCGCAAAAACCATCGAGAAAAAAATGGCTAAAATGGAAGGTGTAAAATCTGCGACTGTAGATTTTGGACGTGAGTTAGCAATGGTAGAATACGACGAAGCAAAAGTAACACCAACTACTCTTGAAGCTACTGTAACAAGTGTTGCAGATACTTACAAAGTAAAAGATATGAAAACAGTAGAGGCATTTTCTAAAGAAGAGAAGAAGGCTTGTGCTGCAGACTGTAAAAAAGACTGTTGTAAAAACAAAACAGAAGCTGAAAAAATGGCTTGTGCAAAAGATTGTAAAAAAGCATGTTGTGCCAAGGAAACTAAAGCATAATTTTTAAAACTAAAAAATCAAAGCTCCAACATTATGTTGGAGTTTTTTTTTTAAGTAAATTATTACTTTTATAAGAATGAGTGATTAATTGTATTTATTCTTTTATAACTTCTGTTAGCTGGTCTAAACCAATGCGTTTACTAATAATTTTTTTATTATTATCTAGTACAAAAACACTAGGATAATAAGTAAGATTATAATTTTTTAAAGCCGTTTCTTGATCAATAGCAAGTTTAACATGTAACCAGTTTTTTATTTTTGATGCTTTAGCAGCATCAGTACATTTTTTGGCTCCTTCTACATCACCAAAACATACAGCAATCAATTCGGCACCTAAATTTTTAAGCTTTTCATAATCACTAATTAAATCTAAATTGTTACTTTTTTTACAGTTTAAACAATCTGATTTCAAAAAGTACAGCACAGTGTATTTACTTTTTAGTTCGTGTAAATTAAATTTTATTCCATTAGTTGCTTCTAAGCTTAAATTTGGTGCAACTTTACCAATTAAAATTGGTTTAAGCGTATTTGCGTTTTCTAGTATTTTATTTAATTGCTCCTGTTCAATCCAATCTGCATCACCTGTAGCATAATAATTATTAACAATATGAACATAAACAGCGTCCATACCTACTATTTTTGATTTTGCATATTTGTTTAGAAAAATAACCGGCAAATTTGCTTTAATTATTACTGCTAAAAATGAATTGGGATGATTTTTAATTATATTTTTTTGGTAAGCAACAACCTGGTTGTTTAACTCCTCTTTTATAGAACTATCGTCATTATTGTATGCTTCTTTCTGTTCTTCTTTTTTACTAAAAATAAACTTTTGGTAATCGAGAAATAATGTACTCTCATTAGAATCATCTTTAAAACTTATAGTTTCAATTATATTATTATAATCTAATGAAATTTCAATATTTTGATTGTTTTCTGTAATCAAAATTTCAAAAGTATTATTATTTGGCTTAAAGACTAAAGAATAAATACCTGGTTGAAAAGGTGTTTCGCTGTTTAGTGTAAAAGCACCATCTACTTCTTTAACAAAAGAGTCTTTGCCAGTAGATGAGTTTTCTACCAAATAGTGTTTATTATTTAAAGGATAAGCTAATTGTAAATCGTTACTTGAGTAGTTTCTAGCTATTACTTTAATTTGATATTGCTTTGGTGATAGATTGAGTTTTTTATTTTTAACAAAGGAAAAAAATGATACTAAAACTGAAAATATAATTAAGATTAGTTTTTTCATATTGAATTAATTTTCAATAAGATTTATTTGATTTTACAATCTTATTTTACACAATTTATTTCTTTTTAAAGAGAATATCAAATTCAATTTATAAAACGTCTAGAACAAACAAAAATAAATTATTACTTCTTCCACTCTAAACTCTCCATGATACGTCTAATATCTTTTTGTAGATAATGTGCTGCAGGCAGTATAGAATCGTAATTAGGTTTAGCGTAAAAATATAAAGAGCCTGTAATAAAATGATTAATACTATCTGTTACATAAAACTGAGATTGTGAGGCAGCATTACCACCAACATCGTAAAACATACCATAAACACTACGTTCTGGATTTAAGTATTCGAATTCATCAATAGCATCTGCTTTTTGTGTATGCTCTTGGGTAAAGTTTTGAGCATTTTTAAGATAGGTCTTTAAATAAGAGTTGTTACCATTTATTGCCTTATAGGTAAGGTAAATTGTACCTTTAAGTTTAGGATACTCTATAGTAATACCATAACTAGTAGTTTCTCCTTTAAGTGTTTTTGTTCTTAAATCTTTACCCATTATATTACGCTCGAAAGTAAATGGCATTTTTGCAATATCTTCAGTCTTGTATATAGCTTCTGGATATTCTAATGCTAAATAAGCTTTTGGTTTAGGTGTTGGGTCTTCTGCGCAACCAGAAAAAGCCATAAGTATTAAGATAATAAAGAATAGGTTTTGTTTCATAATGAGAGTACTTATTTAAACGTTGTCTAATAAGTTTCGTTTTTAAGGCATAGTCACCTTTACTCGCTTAATTCGTTTTTTGTCTAAAGCTTCTATTGTAAAAACGTAATTTTCGAAATTTATTTTACTAGCTTGTCTTGGGAAGCTTCCTGAAATTTCAAGAATAAATCCTGCAAGTGTTTCGGCTTCACCTTTGTTGTACTCGAAAATAGCTTCTTCTTCTAATTTTAGAATTTTATAAAAATCTTTTAAAGCTGTTTTGCCTTCAAATACATAGTTTTTATCGTCTAATTTAGAATAATGTACATCTTCATCGTCAAACTCATCACTTATATCTCCTACTATTTCTTCAATAATATCTTCTAAAGACACCAAGCCTGAAGTTCCACCATACTCATCTACAACTACTGCTAGATGTACTTTTTTTTCTTGAAACTCAGACATTAAATCGTCTAACTTTTTATTTTCTGGCACAAAAAAGGGCTCTCGTAATAAGGTGGTCCAATCAAAATCTTTGGTATCTATATGTGGCAACAAATCTTTAACATACAAAATACCAACAATAGTATCTACATTATCTTTAAAAACAGGTATTCTAGAGTAGCCATTGTCTGTAATCTCAACGATTATTTCGCTGTATTTTTGTTCTATATTTAAGGCAAAAATATCTAGTCGAGGTCGCATAACTTGTTTGGTGTCTGTATTACCAAAAGAGACTATACCTTTTAATATTTTTTGTTCTTCTTTTGTAGTATCGTCTTCGCTTGTAAGTTCTAAGGCTTGAGATAATTGGTCTACACTTAAGTTAGACTTCTGTTTCCCTAGTTTGTTATGAATACCTAATGTTATGGCTCGCATTGGCAAACTTAAAGGCGAAAAAATAACGTCTAGAACCTTTAACGGATAAGCCATAAACATAGAAAACTTAATATTATTTCTGCTAGCATATACTTTAGGTAAAATCTCTCCAAAAAGAAGAATTAAAAAAGTAACAACAACTACTTCTACAATAAACTTTACAATAGCATTAGTTATACCTTGAAACATATAATTACCTAAGAATGCAAACAAAATAACAATACCAATATTTATAAAATTATTGGCTACTAAAATTGTTGCAAGTAATTTTTTAGGACGTTCCAGAAGCTTATTAATAATCTGGCTAGCTTTATTAGATTGAAGTGCCTCGTCCTCTAAATCTGTTTTGGTTAGGGAGAATAGTGCTACTTCTGCTCCAGAAATTAATGCAGAACAAAACAACAATACAAAAAGCAATACAAAGCCAAAGATTACAGAGATATCTATAGCTAAAAAAGTAATAATTAAACTCGTGGGTTCAGAATCCAATGGTTAGAAATTTAGTTTAAAATGGTAAATCGTCGTCACTAGCAGCTTTTCCTGCAGTTTCCTCCTTTATTTCTGTAGGCTTTTGTGGTTGCGCTTGTGTTGTATTAGCTGCTTGACTCTCTTTTTTAGTGGTTAAAAAAGTAAAATCATTGACTTGAATTTCTGTACTATAGCGATCGTTTCCAGATTCGTCTTGCCATTTTCTCGTTTTAATTCTGCCTTCAACATACACTTTATCACCTTTACTTAGGTACTTTTCGCAAATTTCGGCAGCCTTATTTCTCATTACAATATTATGCCACTCTACATTAGTTACGCGCTCGTTTGTCGTTTTATTGGTGTAGGTTTCGTTTGTTGCCAACGGAAATCGCCCAACACAGCCACCACCTTCAAAATAGTGCATTTTAACTTCGTCTCCCAAATGCCCAATTAGCATTACTTTATTTAACGTTCCAGACATAATTTGTTTTATTTATAATAGCAAAATTACATTTTTACCAACTGATAAACTTAAATTTAATAAAAAAAGAAAAACTATCTAAACTTAATGTATTAAAAATTAAAGCGTTCTATAAAGTTACTTATTAAAATTGGTACAGGAAAGTCTGTTATTTTTGTTGTTGAAATGCCTTCTGAAAGATTACCATCTATAGTTAGAATCCAAAAGGTAGTATATAAATGTTGGTGAGAAAGCTTATGCACTATTGGTGTTTCATTGTATATTGAGACATTAAAATTTCTATTTTTTAATATTGAAAAGCACTCAAGTTCCGCTTCTATTTCTAAAATATTTACAGGCTGTTGAGTTTCAATTAAAGGAAACTGATACAAGTTTTGCCAGATACCTTTGCCTTCTCTTTTCTCTAAAATTGTTTTTTGATCTGCAGAAAGCGTCACCATAAAATTGAAGTATTTTTTCTTCACTTTTAAAGCTTTTAACTTAACTGGTAATTGTTCAATTTTATTTTTTTGAAGCGCAACACAACTTGTATTAAAAGGGCAAATACTACAATCTGGACTTTTAGGCTTACATTGTCTTGCACCAAACTCCATAATAGCTTGATTAAAAGTAGCAGGTTGTTTTGTATCTATAAGTTCCTGAGCTAAAGCTTTAAATTCTTTAAACCCTTTTCCTGTGTTTATAGGAGTAGATATGCCATATATTCTGGACAAAGCTCTATATACATTACCATCTACAACAGCTGTGGTTTCATTAAAGCAAATAGATGCAATGGCACTTGCAGTATAGTCTCCAACTCCTTTTAACTTTATAATTTCATTATACGTATCAGGAAAAACACCATTAAATTCGTTTACTATATATTTTGCAGAGGCATGTAAATTACGTGCTCTAGAATAATAACCTAAGCCTTGCCAAAGTTTTAAAACTTGAGATTCTTCTGCATTTGCTAAATCGAAAACGGTAGGAAATTTAGAAGTAAATGCCTTGTAATAGGGTAAACCTTGAGCAACTTGAGTTTGTTGTAAAAGAATTTCTGAAAGCCAAATAAAATAAGGATTGTTTGTTGCTCTCCAAGGCAAATCTCTTTTGTTAACTAAGTACCAGTTAATTAGTTTTTTTGTTATCGCCATTTATAAGTTAAGATTCATCTGCAAAAGTAATTCTTTATCCTATTAAATTTTAATGAATTAGGTTTGAAATATTGAATATTTAATTCCTATATTTGCCAACCCTTAAGAATAGTAATAACAAAACAAGAGAAAGACAATGACTAAAGCTGATTTAGTATCAAAAATTTCTGAGAAATTAGGAATTGAAAAAGGAGACGTTCAAGCAACCGTAGAAACATTCATGGAAGAAGTAAAAACATCTTTAGAAGGTGGTGATAATGTTTATTTACGTGGTTTTGGAAGTTTTATTATAAAAACTAGAGCTGAGAAAACTGGTAGAAATATTTCAAAAAATACGACTATTAAAATACCAGCACACAATATACCAGCATTTAAACCTGCAAAAGTTTTTGTAGAAGGTGTAAAAACTAATGTTGACGTAAAGTAATTTACAACATAAAACGAATTATTAATTTAAAACCAGACATCTTATGCCAAGCGGTAAAAAAAGAAAGAGACACAAGGTTGCAACGCATAAGCGTAAAAAAAGAAGACGCGCTAACCGTCACAAAAAGAAAAAATAATTCAAAAAAGTAGTTTTTATAACTGCTTTTTTGGTTTGTTAAAAACAATGTTCTTTGAAAACGAACTTGACTATAATCACGTAAAACCTTGCGTGTAGTTCGAGTTCTTCGGATTTTTATTAAAATCCTGTGAATGTCTTATTTGCGTAAGACAATCCTTTATTTGGTATAATTTACCAAATAAAATAATGTATAATCCATCTGTTATACACAATGTATAATAGATTAAAATTAACAGTATGAATAAAGAATTGATTATCAGATCTAATTCTGACGGTGTTGATTTTGCCTTATTAAAAGATGGAAAACTTATTGAATTACATAAGGAAGAAGATAGTAACAACTTTGCAGTTGGTGATGTGTTTATTGCCAAAATACGTAAAGCTGTTCCTGGACTAAATGCTGCATTTGTAAATGTAGGTTACGAGAAAGATGCCTTTTTGCATTATCACGATTTAGGACCAAAAATAGCTTCTCTTTTACAATTCACAAAACGTGTAAGCACAGGTAAATTAAATGACTTTTCATTAAAAGATTACCAATTTGAAAAAGATATTGATAAAGACGGCAAAATTGCCAATGTTATAAAGTCTAATCAATCCATGTTGGTACAAATAGTAAAAGAACCTATATCTACAAAAGGCCCAAGAATAAGCTCAGAGCTTTCTATAGCTGGTAGATATATCGTTCTAGTACCTTTTAGTGATCGTATTTCTATTTCACAAAAAATAGAAGACAAAGGCGAAAAAGACAGATTAAAACGTTTGGTTAAAAGTATTACACCTAAAGGTTTTGGTATTATTGTTAGAACAGTAGCCGAAGGCAAAAAAGTAGCCGAATTAGACAAAGATTTACAGAATTTGCTTGGTCGTTGGACCGCAATGTGTAAAAAACTTCATAAAGCACATCATCCATCTAAAGTACATGGTGAATTAAACAAAGCCTCTTCAATGTTAAGAGACATTTTTAACGACTCGTTTACCGGAATTCAAGTGGATGACGAAGCGCTTTATATTCAGATTAAAGATTATGTGCAACAAATTGCACCTAACAAGGAATCAATAGTCAAATTACATCAATCTAACACTCCTATTTTTGAAAAATTTGGAGTTGATAGACAAATTAAAACCGCTTTTGGAAAAACGGTTTCAATGGCTAAAGGTGCCTATTTAGTTATAGAGCATACAGAAGCATTGCATGTTGTTGATGTAAACAGTGGAAATAGATCTAATAAAGCTAATTCACAAGAAGAAACAGCATTAGAAGTTAATTTAATTTCTGCTACAGAAGTGGCAAGACAACTTCGCCTTCGAGATATGGGAGGAATTATTGTAGTAGATTTTATTGATCTTAATAAAGCTGAAAACAGAAAAGCACTATACAACCATCTTCGTGATGAAATGAAAGATGATAGAGCTAAACATAAAATATTACCTCCAAGTAAGTTTGGATTGATTCAAATTACGAGACAAAGAGTAAGACCAGAGATGAACATTAAAACCAGAGAAGAAAACCCTAATGGGAATGTTGGTGAAGAAGTTGAAGCTCCAATAGGCATTCTGTCTAAAATCAATCATGATTTAGAGATATTATTAAAAAAAGACTATAAAAAGATAACTTTAAACACACATCCTTTTATAGCAGCCTTTTTAACTAAAGGCTTTCCATCTATTCGTTCAAAATGGTTTTTTGAACACAAAAAATGGGTCAAAATTCAACCTAGAGATGCTTACACATATTTAGAATATCATTTTTTAGATAAAAATGGTGACACTATTAAATAATAAAAAAGCCACATCTTTCGATGTGGCTTTTTTTTGTGGTTAAAATCAGTTAGTTGGTTAACTTGTTATGCATTTTTAGATTGTTTGTATTAGTTATTAGCAGGACCACCACTTAGTATTTTA
>ENA-OUOG01004447-OUOG01004447.1-marine-metagenome-genome-assembly--contig:-NODE-4447-length-12072-cov-4.337474_pt1 | contig 12072 bp, 10 predicted proteins | sample MGYA00248635_ERZ508505 | MGnify/ENA primary metagenome ERZ508505 (study PRJEB26176, sample SAMN06267871) | marine metagenome | isolation source: Saanich Inlet, British Columbia, Canada | place: Pacific...
GTTGCTCGATAACAACTCGAAAACAGTCTTAAACATGCATTTAGGGGCGCTTTGGTTTATGGGTAAACCAGGCCAGAAATTTGCTCCGTTTGCCGGGGTAGCGGTGCTTAATTATCTAGAACCCGATGCCACACTCACGAGCAGCGAAGATAAATTGCCACTTAAGATTTACGGGCACTACGGGGTGCGTATCCAATTTGGAGAACGCCTTTCTTTAACTCCTCATGGTCAAATTCTCTATCAAGGACCTGCGAATTCTAATATTGTTGGACTTAATGCGAATTTAGCTTTCAATAACGAGTTCGGCCTAGCGGCCGGATTATCACATCGGATCAATGAATCTATCATTCCCTACATCGGTTTCGATTGGAAATCATTTACTGTCGGAGCCAGTTATGACCTCGCCGTCGGTGAATTAAATAACGCTCAAAATTCTAAGCGATCTTTTGAACTCAGTATCATATACATTTTACCCGGTTCTGAAGTAGACGCAAAACCCGTTTGTCCAAGATTATAATCCAGCCTCATGAAAAGATTTTTACTACTCACTGTACTTATAGCGTGTACAATTGCAGGGCACGGACAAGCGGCGTATATCGATTATGCCGACGAGGCCTATAATGAAAAGGACTATGACATTGCCGCGCAGTTTTATGCCGCCGCGGCAACGGGAAACAAGTCTTTCCTGCCCACTCGCTACCCTTATCAAACCACCATTCAAATGGGGGGCAAACTCGATAAAAAACAGCAATTATACAGCACGCAACGCGCGGCAGACTCTTACCGTCTTCATTTCGATTACGAAAACGCAGCGGTTTTTTACGAGAAACTATTTGAACTAAAAGACGGAGCAACTCCAGAGAACAGAATTCATTACGCCATGTGTTTGCGTGCGCAAGAAAGCTTAGATAGCGCCTTGGTACAGCTAAACAATGCGTTGAACGACTCTATTGAAATCTCGGGAGATCTGCAGAGTCAAGGGGTTTTTGAAAAGGCCTCTGTTGAATTGGCCATTGAAGGGATCGCTCACCCTGAATTTGCCCAAATTGAAAAGGTAGGTGATGAGGGAGTCAACCAAGGAGGAACCTCCAATTACGGAGCGGTGCTTCTTGATGATGGTCAGTACCTTTTCACGACAACGCGTGATTTAAACAAGAAATTCGATACGTACGCTCATTCTGTCCTAACCACAAGCGATTCAGGAGTGGTAGCTGTATTGGGCGACGAGAAAATGAAACGCGAGTACGCCGGAGCTAGCTTTTCCTCTGAAACGAATAGAATCTACTTCAATACTTGGGTAGTTCTTGAAGGTCGAAATCTTGCCCAAATCGCTTTCAAAACTGTGGGCGATGAGTCATTTACTGTATTAGATGGCGTAACCACTGGTGCAAGTCGCGATTTATACCCATTCATTAACAATGAGGGAACGCGTCTTTATTTCGCCTCCGATCGTCCTGGAGGAAAAGGAGGACTCGATATATGGTCGGTTTCTATAGATGCCGCTTCAGGTCAAGCCCAAGGGGCGCCAAGTTTGATGTCTGGATCCGTAAATACAGATAAAGATGAAATAACCCCCGCTATGGTGAATGGTGAATTCTATTTCTCTTCAGATGGTCACCCTGGCTATGGCGGACTCGATATGTTCCGAAGCGATGTTAAAGGAAGTGCTCCAGAGAATCTCGGATACCCGATAAACTCAACTGCCGACGATGCCTACCTAGTTCCCGGGTTTGAAGAAGATTGCTATTACTTTTCATCGGATCGGGAAGCCGGATGTTGCCTAGAACTTTTCAAGTTCGATATATACCATCTATTTGTTGAAGGTAAAGTCGTTGAAGAACCGACCAACGAACCGCTTGATAGCGCCGAAGTATTCGTGGTAGACAGCCTCTCAGGCGATACCCTTCAAACAGGCTACACGGATGAAAATGGAGAGTACCAATTCGAAGTTGGATTGAACCAAAGTCTTATGGTCTTGGGAACAAAACCCTTTTATAGCAAGGACAGCACCTACGTTTCAACGGATGGGGCTGATGAGTACATGGGAACTACCGCATTGGTTCAAACCGATTTGGTCATTCGTCCGCTCATTTTCAAACTTGAAAACGTCTATTTCGATTTCGATAAAGCAACCTTACGGCCCGAATCGAATAAAACGCTGGATAGCCTAGTGAATATCCTAAACTTTTACCCGCGCATGCGAATCGAAATTGGAGGACATACCGATGCCATTGGCACAGAGGCGTACAACCAAAAACTCTCTCAAGAGCGAGCGCAGGCTGTAGTGAACTACTTAATCGAGAAAGGAATTAATATTGACCGACTCGAGGCAATGGGATACGGAGAAAGCATGCCGGTAGCACCAAATCGGACAGAAGATGGCCGCGATAACCGCGAAGGTCGTGCCCTTAACCGACGAACCGAGTTCAAAATTCTTGAACAATAATAGTATCTAAATGATCAAAAGAATTTTATTAGTCTTCGCCCTCTTGGGCGGATGGATACTCAGTGCCCAAACAGAAACAGAATCACTCTCCGAGAAGTTGGAGGAGATGAGCGTCCGAAGTATTGGTCCGGCCGGAATGAGCGGCCGCGTTACTACTATCGACGTTGTCCGCGAAGACCCGAACACCATTTACATCGGTACGGCGTCGGGCGGACTCTGGAAATCCACAAGTGGCGGTACCGAGTGGGAACCCATTTTTGATGATCAGGCTAGCCTGAGTATAGGCGCTGTGGCTATTGCTCCATCGAACCGTGAGGTTCTTTGGGTTGGAACCGGAGAAGGTAACCCCAGAAACTCGCAGAGCTCTGGACGCGGTATTTTTAAATCACTAGATGGTGGCGAGAACTGGTCGTTTATGGGCTTACCAGATAGCCGTAACATCCATAGAATCCTTATCGATCCGCGAGATGAAAACGTAGTATATGTAGGCGCACAAGGCCCGGCATGGGGTGAATCAGAAGAACGAGGTGTATTCAAAACAACGGATGGAGGAGATACGTGGGAGCGAATTCTTTATATCAATGACTCCACAGGGGTAGCAGATATGGTGATGGACCCAATAAATCCGAATAAAATCATTGTTTCCATGTGGCAGTTTAAACGCTGGCCTTGGTTTTTTAAATCAGGAGGCGAAGGATCCGGACTCTATATTACCTACAATGGAGGTAAAGACTGGGAAGAGCGTACCTCGGATGACGGACTGCCAAAAGGAGAGCTCGGTCGAATCGGACTGGCCATTGCTCCCGGACAACCAAAAACGGTATATGCCCTTATTGAAGCAAAGAAAAACGGACTGTACAGAAGTGATGACGGCGGGTTTAACTGGAATAAGGTTTCAGAAAAAAACATTGGGAATCGCCCGTTCTATTACGCGGACCTGTATGTGGATCCATCAAACGAAAACCGTATATACAATCTGTATTCGGTAGTTTCACAATCGGATGACGGAGGTAAAACCTTCCGCGTCATAATGCCCTATTGGGGTGCCGGCGTTCATCCCGATCACCATGCTTGGTATATTCACCCCGATGATCCCGATTTCATGATCAACGGAAATGATGGAGGAATGGCAATAACCCGCGATGGGGGTGAGACATGGCGCTTTATTGAAAACTTGCCTCTGGCCCAGTATTATCATATCAATGTGGATAACGATATTCCGTACAACGTTTACGGGGGTATGCAAGATAATGGCTCCTGGAAAGGCCCGGGATACGTTTGGAAATCGGGTGGAATCAGAAATAGCTATTGGCAGGAACTTTATTTTGGAGATGGCTTTGATGTAGTGCCTGACCCGACAGATTATCGTTACGCTTACGCAATGTCGCAAGAAGGAAACGTCGCGCGAGTAGACACGGAAACGGGTGAAACGCAATTTATTCAACCCCAAGGTAACGACAGTACGGAACTTCGATTTCATTGGAATGCTGCCATAGCAGCGGATCCGTTTGAACCGAATACAATATACTTCGGGAGTCAATACGTTCATAAAAGCGCAGATCGCGGAGCTTCCTGGGAAGTTATATCTCCAGATTTATCGTCGAACGATCCCGAAAAACAGACTTTTAATGAGAGTGGAGGTTTAACGTTTGATGTTACAGGAGCAGAGAATCATACAACCGTATTGGCTATTGAGCCGAGTACACTTAAGAAAGGACTCATCTGGGCAAGTACCGACGATGGACGCGTACACATCACGCAAGATGGAGGCGCTAATTGGACGTCCTTAGAAGACAATATTCCCGGTTTACCCGTTGGAGCCTGGATGCCGCAGATAAAGGCGAGTAGATACGATGAAGGGACAGCATTTCTCGTGGTAAATGATTATCGCCGTAACGATTGGGCACCTTACCTGTACAAGACCACGAATTATGGTAAATCGTGGAAATCAATGGTATCAGAGGAGCAAGTCGCTGGTTATGTCACAAGCTTTCTTCAAGATCCAAAAGAACGCCGTTTGATGTGGTTAGGCTCGGAGAATGGACTCTATTTCAGTATCGACGAAGGCGAGAATTGGGAGCATTGGACGCATGACATTCCCAATGTTCAAATTGCAGATATAGCGTTACAAGAACGGGAAGGAGATTTGGTATTGGGAACCTTTGGGCGCGCTGCTTTTGTGATCGATGACATCCGCCCGATGAGGGCGCTGGCACAAGAGGGAGTAGAAGTAATGGAAGAAGAAGCTCGAATATTCGACGCACCTACAACCTATTTAGCTGAATACCAGCAAGCTGCGGGCACTCGATTTGCAGCCGATGCCCATTACAAAGGCGATAATCGCTATGAAATGGGACGTATTTCGTATATCATAAATGCTCCGGACTCCCTTAAAAACGCAGAGGAAGACGCGGATGAATTAAAGCCAGACACAGTCACGGTGAAAGTATATAATGCAAACTCCGAACTCATGCGTAATTTATACTGGACGCCGAAATCATTCGGACTAAATAGAGGTTATTGGTATAAAGACCGAAAGGGGTCTAAATACATCGGAATGGAAGATTCTGATAAACCTCGTGAATTTGGGTTTTCGAGTGTGTTGCCGGGTGCATATACGCTCGTTCTTCATTACGGAGAGCAGGTAGATAGCGCAAGTATTACGGTTGCTCCGGATCCTCGATTAAGTTATACTTTAAACGATTACGAAACTCACGCGATGTGGTCTGATGAGTACATGACAGTGTATAAAAGAGCCGTTGCGTTTGATGATCGAATGACGGAAACGGAAGAAATTATTGGCCAGTTTCAAAAGTACATCAGTTCGAATATCGATACTACACAAAAAACGGAAATGGACAGTTTGAAAAAGAGTCTGACCGCCTTAAAAGATTCCTTGCACGAAATGCAGCAAAACCTCAGTTATGACGACGATCGCGAGGGCTACGTTGATACCCCGGACGATGTTGAAGATTTACTGGGAATGGCGAGCTACTTAATTTCAACGACACAGGGAATTCCTGCGCCTTCGGCGCGATTAGCAATGGACCGTGCTGAAAAAGCGGTGTCTGAATCTATTCAGGATTTCAATACATGGTTGACGGTTGAGTTTCAGCCTGTTTACGATTGGGCTAACTCTATTGAATTCCGAACAGTGAAATCAGTAACTCCTTTGGAATGAGAAAGTGGCTTTCGTTTGGTTTTTTGTTAGGCATTTTTGGATGTGGTACGGATGCGCCTCTGAAAACAGTAGAATCTGTTTCTTTAGATAAGTATGCTGGATTATGGTATGAGATCGCTCGATTGCCGAATTCTTTTCAATCTAATTGTACATGTACAACCGCGGAATATACCGTCGAAGAAGGATATGTCAGCGTCTTCAATCGCTGTTGGGATACAGAGAAGGGAAAGTTCAATGAAATAACAGGGAAAGCCTTTCCAGAAGAAGGGACCGACAATGCTACCTTGAACGTTCAGTTCTTTTGGCCGTTTAAAGGTGATTATAATATTATAGCGCTCGATGACGACTATCAATACGCTTTAGTAGGTTCAAAAAGCCGGAAATATTTATGGCTACTAAGTAGAAATCCGAAAATGAATCCGGAAACTCAAAAATCACTCATTGCACGTGCAGAAGAGATTGGGTATCCTGTTTCTAATTTATTGATTACTGAGCACCCTTGTCCGAAACCTTAGTTCTTCAATCTTCAAATCCCTTTTCTCAAGAGATAATAGGGGAGTATAGCGTTCATTCCAAAGAGGAAGTGGATAAGAAAATGATTTTGGCTCAGGAATCGTTTCAGAAGCACAGTCATTCAAGCCCAGATAGTAGAAGCGCATCCTTGTTTCACCTTGCCGAAGCACTAGAGAAGGATAAAGATTCCTTGGCACAGCTTATGACTCGTGAAATGGGTAAGCCGATTAGTCAGTCTCGAGCCGAAATAGAAAAGTGTGCCTGGCTATGTCGCTACTATGGAGAAAACGGACCCTCGTTTTTAGAAGATGAACCCATAGAAACAGATGCCTCGAATTCATTTGTCCGAAAAGCACCCTTGGGTGTTATTTTGGGCGCGATGCCTTGGAATTTTCCTTTTTGGCAAGTATTTCGTTTTGCTGTGCCGGCAATTATGGCGGGAAACGCAGTTGTCTTGAAACACGCGAGTAACGTATCGGGTTGCGCTCTTGCTTTGGAGCAGCTTTTTGCGTCCCTTGATTTCGAGAAGAATGTTTTTCAAACACTTCTGCTTCCAAGTTCGCGTGTGGGAGAAGTCCTAGCTAACCCTATTTGCCGCGGGGTCTCTTTAACTGGTTCCAGTAATGCGGGCGCTTCGGTAGCCGCCCTAGCGGGCCGATATTTAATACCGTCTCTTCTCGAACTAGGGGGCAACAACGCTTTTGTGGTGTTGGAAGACGCTAATATTGACCATGCAATTGATCGGGCCGTGCAGGCCCGAATTCAAAACAGTGGTCAAAGTTGTATTGCAGCCAAAAGATTCCTTGTTCACACGTCGTTAATGGAATCGTTTATAGAAAGGTTGGTTGCGGAATTTGAGCTTCTAAAAATGGGTGACCCCTTTAAAGAACAAACTCAAGTGGGGCCCTTGGCTCGGATCGACCTCGCTGAGGAATTGGAGCGACAAGTCAACGAATCTGTTGCGCTGGGAGCCCGAATTCGTTGTGGTGGTGCGCGTTGTGAAGCTTTTTATGAGCCTACCATAGTATCGAATGTTGAATCCCGTATGCCTGTTTGGAAAGAAGAAACCTTTGGACCAGTAGCAGCGATTCGGTCGTTTCGGACCGAGAATGAATTAATTGAACTAGTTAATGACTCCGATTATGGTCTCGGCGTTTCTCTTTTTACAAAGTCGACCGATAAGGCGTTGGAATTGATCAATTCCTTCAATGAGGGAGCAGTATTCGTTAATGAGGGGGTGAAGTCGGACCCCAGATTACCTTTTGGAGGAGTTAAAAAGTCCGGCTACGGGCGTGAATTGGGAAAGGAAGGTATCGAGGCTTTTGTCAACAAGAAAACTGTTTACGTTCAATAGCGCGCGTGTTTTCGAACATAAGTGAGTTGAAGAACAACCCCGACGATCAACAAGAAAATAGCGCCGTACAAAAACACAAAAGATAAACTTCCACTGTTCGAATTGGGCTGAAAAAGGATTGGACTGAAAAACTGTCCGATAAATATAGAAAACGTCAATGCTCCGAGAATTCTACCGCGATTGTGGGGCTTGCTTTCTTGAATAAGCCACATGTTTGTATTTGGGAAGAGCATTCCAAAAGCCAATCCGGAGACCCCCATAGCCAGGAGTACTATTCCATAGGTTTGGGCCGAAAACGCAATAAAATAACCCACAGCGCCCAAAACGAAAATTAGTACATAGATCTTGCTGTATGAAAGTCGCTGAAGAATTTTAGAATAAAAACTACTTACTAGTGCTCCGAATACCGTAGTTGTGGCAATGGCTATACCGGAAAGCGCGTTTTTCTCAATTCCCATTTCCCTCAATAAGAAAGGTATTTGTACGGGAATCATATAGAATACAAGCATTCCTGAGAAGGCCAACGAAAAAATCATTATTTGCCGCAAGGTCGGGCGATAACGATAGAGTGAATGCTTTTGGTTTTGATCGACAACGACCTCCTTTAAATAAAGATAGGCCAGTGGAGCGCCAAGAAACGCAACCAAATAAATCAGAAACGGTAAACGCCAACTAATGTCGGCCAACACGCCGCCGAGACTAATGAATAACACACCACCAATGGCCATAAATACCCCTTGCAACCCCAGGAAAACGCTTCGTTCTGAGGGAGCGAAGTAATCGCCAATTAAGGTGTTGGTAGCCGTCATAATAATACTCACCGACAAACCCAAAACAGCCCTGCATATTAGAATAGCATGAAGGTCATTTAATAGATATGGAGCGGCTCCTGACATACCATAGAGCAACAGTGCTGCGATTAACAATCGAACTCTTCCCCATTTGTCTAAGGCCCTTCCGATAAATGGGCCTGTAAGGGCAATGACCAGCGCTGGAATGGTAAATACCATTTTAGTTAGCATACCAGCGGAAGGTAAATCTTGGAAAACTTCCGCTATTTGAGGCAATGATGGAGCAATGGTGGCTCCGGCCATAACTGTAAGAGCACTAGTGAGTAAAAGGGTTTCTTTGACCCCTTTCAAGGGCTGAGACATGAGTCTATTTTTACAGGATGCAAACGTCGTGAAAATCAGGCTAATACTTGCTACTCCGTAAATAATTTGTAATTTTAGCGATTGCACGCACTCTTCAAAACCCATGACCTATGATTGCCACCATTGAGAATCCGGAAACGGCGAAAGAATTATTAGCTACTATTGTCGTTCATCTTGAGAATCGCGGATACGACTCGATCAAAGCGGATCACCCGGATTACGAATCACCTTCTAAATTCATTCAGAAAGGAAGTGATGACCCAGTTATTCCAGATGTGACTGCGCAGCGCAACGGAAGTAAATATTACTTCGAAATCGCTCAAAAAACAGACAACCAAGACAGCTTAGTAAGTAAGTGGAAACTGCTTAGTACGATGGCTCACATCAAGAAATCACAATTTAAAGTCTTTGTTCCCCACGGAAGCATGCAATTCACTCGCCGAATCCTGAAGGCGAATAATATTGATGCGGGCGTCGTAAGCATTTAATCACTCTACATTATGTTCAAGAAAATTGCCTTTACCTTATTGATTGCTTGTGTAACCGTTTCTTCGGTTCAAGCTCAGAAATATGCTACTCGTTCTGGTACTGTTTATTTTAAATCGAACGGAACCATTGACGATGGAGTAGAAGCAACCAATGAACAAGTGGGTGTCGTACTAGACGCTTCAACGGGTGCCGTTGCCTTTCAAGTCTTGATTAAATCATTTCGTTTTGAAAAGGCACTCATGGAAGAACATTTCAATGAAAACTACATGGATTCCGATGAGTTCCCAAAAAGTATATTAAAAGGGAATATCCAAGATTACAATGCTTCCGAGTTTGAAGCGGATGGGGAATACGAGGTTACCATTGTAGGTGAAATGACCCTTCACGGAGTTTCCAAAAAAGTGAGTCAGCCCGGGTCTCTTGTGAAAAAAGGAGATCAAGTAATGATGAAAACGCACATGATGATTGCTCTAGATGATTATGGAATTGAGATCCCGAGCGTGGTACGCGAAAAAATCGCGGAAGTAATCGATGTAGATATCGATGTTACATTAGATAAGATTAAATAGACGCTTAGGTCTTTAGAATTTCTTCTAAATCTTCCAGTGAAATTTCAGGAAAGTCTTGTAAACCATGCGTTTGCGAGGCTTTTTTTATGAGCTCATCGCGAATAACAAGAATGAGTTTGTCGTCATTGGATCTGCTTTTCCAAGTAAAAATGAGCTTATCGATTTCGGGTGACAAACCCTCTCCTTTCAATTCAAGTTTTCCGAGTTCATCAACTACATTCCATTTTGCTGGATTTCTCTGTAATTGCTTAAACTCGCTCTTCATAGCTTCAAACGCCGATGTATAAAAATGATATCTACCTATAGAAAGTGTTTTTCCGGAAGGGTTTTCCGCTTGCATAGGAATAATTGGTTCACTGTCTCGCGGCAGGATATGCACTTCGCGCCCATTTTCACCATCGGGGGTTATAAACCCTCGAACATCTTCTCTATGACTAAAAAGGCGTTGAAGCGCACTGCTTTTACCCGTTTGTATTGGTCCGACTAGCAGTAGGATGTTCTTTTTCATAACTCAGTGAATATTCAAGCCACAAGATGAAAAGGGCTTTGAATCCTTTCATTTGTTCGCTTTTTTGACTTTTACGCGCCGCTTTAAGCAGGGCTGCACTTACCGGAATAAAATCGCGGGCACGACTAATTTGCTCTTGATAGACCTCCTTCCATTGACGTGATTTTCGTCGCGCCGCTAGGCGTATAATAGGAAGCAAAATAAAAAACCAAATGCCGAGAACAAATGCCGCTCTGATAATACTCGAAAAAGCGCGGGACCATTGATCCAGCAGAAATCCTTGCGCGGCTATTATAATCAGCGCCGTTACGGCAAGAAAAAGCCCTGTTTTCCCGATATTTCTTTTCGAATCCTTACTCTTTTGCATTTCCGGATCGACTTCAATAATGCGACGTTTAAAATCGTGCTGCATCAGTTCAAAATTCCATCGCCCAATAACAATTCCAGCCACGGTATATACCAACACGAAGAGCCCAATGAAAAACTCACTGGCGCTTATATTCGGGAAAATGGGGGCGAATAGTGCCGTCACTTGGCTACCGAAAGCGTTGATAGAATCCCATAATGATTGCCCAAAGAGCACCGTCAGTATGATAATCTTTTGAAAAGCAGAGAATAGAATGGTCGTGAAGGCCAATACAAATGCTCTAACCGCTAAACGACTCGATCCGAGAAACAAGAGCGCTCCTAGAAGTATTTGAACAGTTAGTGCGAAGTAGGCTCCCGGTGGACTCTGAGGAGAAAGGACTCCCTTAAGAACCAGCACTACAATGCCGCTTTGGATAATGCTTTTGGCCGGATGCTCGGAAAACCGTGCGATAAGTGAAATCCATATAATGGATAATCCACCCACGAGAATCCCAGAAAAAGGTAAATGGAACGCGTGTAAAAACCCTCCAATACCCGATTCCGTGAAAGCCCAAAGCGCGGTTAATCGTTCCGTGGTTCGAACTTCGTTGAGAAAAGTATTATTTTGCTCTTTATCCATATCACATTTATGCCTACACCTCAAACCCCGGCCGAAATGGAGGCCATACTTTTAGACAAGCTTCCAGAGCGGTACGGGAAATCGCTTTCCGAGTGGATGAAGATATGCGAATCGGCTGGACTTGAAAAGAAAATGGAGTATGTCCATTACTTAAAGCAGCAGTATGGCATTAAACACGGAGAGGCGTTTGTCCTGACTCAAATTTACTTTAATGAAGGAAAGCCTGTTTACGGTGATCCCGAAGCGCTTCTCAAAGAACAATACAAAACGAAAAAGGATAGAATTCTCTACGATTTCGTAGTGGAAAAAATTGTCGAAAGCCTTAACGAGCCCATTAAAATTGGAATCTGCAAAGGTTATACTTCACTGCTTGGGCAAAAACAATTCGCCGTTCTTTTGCCGAAGAAAAGGGAGCTCTGGATCGGTCTTGCTTTACCCCAAGAAGAAGTAAATGACCTGTTAAAAACGACCAAAAATCTAGGTGGTAGCGATAAAATTAATCGGTACATTCCCATTTCGAAAAAAGAAGATTGGGGTCGGCGCATTTCTGAATATGTACTCAAATCCTATGAATACAACATCTAATTAGCTAAATATGAAGGTTTTACTGAATCTCTTCCTGTGTTTTTTACTCGTCGTTCCAGCAACACAAGCGCAGGTGCCCACTCCTAAAGAGCATAATGACTTTCCTGATTTGAGCTGGCGAAACATAGGACCTCATCGCGGAGGTCGAAGTGCAGCAGTAGTGGGACATCCGACAGATGAGAATAAGTTCTATTTCGGTTCAACAGGTGGAGGGGTATGGCAAACCAATGACGCGGGTCAAACCTGGTTCAATATCAGCGATGGTTTTTTTGGCGGATCCATAGG
>ENA-OUOG01004448-OUOG01004448.1-marine-metagenome-genome-assembly--contig:-NODE-4448-length-12069-cov-2.724316_pt1 | contig 12069 bp, 13 predicted proteins | sample MGYA00248635_ERZ508505 | MGnify/ENA primary metagenome ERZ508505 (study PRJEB26176, sample SAMN06267871) | marine metagenome | isolation source: Saanich Inlet, British Columbia, Canada | place: Pacific...
AGTCCAACGGTTAGGATGCGACCCTTTCAAGGTTGAGATTCGGGTTCGATTCCCGATAGAGGAACCTGCACCTATAGCTCAGTTGGTTAGAGCATCGGTCTTATGAGCCGAAGGTCTGCGGTTCGAGCCCGCATTTGTGCAATGACCTGAATATGTCTTGAAACTGTTCAAAGTGGAGTAAAGCAAAGTTGCTTATCATAATTATTATGTTAGGTTGGCGCTTTACAGTTATAATGGGGTGGGTCATTATAACAAATCTTAGCACGAATGTCCGAGTGGTCTAAGGAGCCAGACTTAAGACCTGGTGCTTAACAGCGCGTGGGTTCGAACCCCACTTCGTGCAATTCCCCCTGATATACGGGTTAACGTATATTTTTTCTCCTATAGTGTAGTGGTTATCACTCGAGACTTTGAAAAATATTTATATGAGCATATTTATATGAAGTTATCTCGAAACTCTGGTTCGATTCCGGATAGGAGAATTTATTAGCATTAGTGCTATAATAATTTGGATTCTATAATTCAGATTATTATACGATATATTTACACATTTGAATACTAACTTTTTTTCTCTGCTTCATGTATTATGGGTAATTGTTATAGTGAATCCGAATGCGAACATTGTGATATATGCCATGCCAGCGTTGATGAAAAATATATTGTTTGTACCCATTGCTCTCGTCATTTTCATTATAATTGTTTACTGCAGACCAGTCCAGCGTTAGAAAGGTGTATATGTGGTAGACATACCATTCAGTTCGTCAATGTGAATATGAAATTTAGATGAATTTCTACATCGAATTCAATCGAGTTGAATTATATTTTTTCAATGTTGAAACAACTTAGAGTCGTGAATTTTTATTATTCAAGGATATTTACATTTTTTCTGTTTACATAAAGTATATGAAAACCCCATACATAATACCTGGATACAACGGTATTATGTCGCTTGATTTAACACATATTGACCCAAAACATCACAAAGAACTCATTTACCACCATATGGCTGATATAACTGAATACAAAATTTATCAGAATACATTGCGATCTGGATTGCAATATGAAAATTCGGTTGATCGTATTTTACAACGAATTGAAAGAAATAACCTGATTCTGAAAAAACGAAACCAGGAAAAAATATTCAAGAAAAATCAAGAAATTATGCGCAGTCGCCTGTAATAAAAAATTGATAGAACTTCTATGCAATTATTATACGTATCAATACACTTTTATGTTTGGTTTTGTCAAGCAATATACTCCTAACCATCAACAATATGCTATGGACGGCTTTGACAAGACACAGTTCAGTTATTTTGACGGCCATACTAGTTGGAATACAGTTTTGGTTCATAATATTGACTTACATGACGATTCAAATCATCAAGAACACGTAATCACTACCTATATCGAAAAATACATTGGTAAGATTACGTCTATCAAAGATGTTTATTCTAACAAATACGAAAAAACAATTGCTATTACATTTGAATGGTGGTATAGAAATGGGTTTACTATTGCGTTGTCTGATACAATGGATAAACAAATTAACCTACCTAACGCAAAAAAGACGTATACCCAAATAGAGTTGTTTTATGAGGATGAAAACGAATCCAGATTTTCAAATCTCATTGAAGCAGTGTAGACTATTGGCAAACTAAATTATTGAACCTTTACACATTGAATACTATTGATTCATTTTTTCATCGTATAGCGAATGCAAATGGTTTCAATGTCAGCGCACTAAAAATTGATGATGTTGTTTGGTAAAGGTATTCTCTAAACATAATTTCCAACTACTATTAGATGCCGAAGACAAACGATCCTCCCCTGGGTTTACGAAAACTTCGCATAGAAGATTTTCTAGACGACGATAACCACCCGCCCTCACGATACAACCACCAATATTCGCACAATGATGATAAGGTAGCCAAGAATCAACAAGAGTACGGTCAGAAAAAAAGAATTAAGCCCTGACGCACGGGAACAAAAAGCCAGCAGCAAATTGCTCCCAAGGGTTTTACTAAGGGGTTCAGAGGATAAATAAATCAAGCGGTGGGTTATAGTGAATGACGTAATTTATTGAACGCGATAACCTAGGTTAATGTGGGAGTAAATCGCTGATAACATAATGCATAACTTGAAATTTCATACGCAATAAAAAATACATTTTTACATTATTCCATATACATCTTCACATATTTTTATTGTTTCTTGCATTTTTCATAAGAGCGATATAGTTCTTGGGACGTCAAACCCCTTGTCTTATGTTTTTCTAATTGTATTGTACACAATCCGGACGCCTTGACCTTCACCACGCATATCTTATGCAGATTCAAAATATGTTTCATACTGAATTGTTAATAATTTGTTGATTGTTCATATATTTTTTGAATATATGAATAAAAAAATCAATTTATGGCATTTTCAACTAAATTGATAGGTTAGTGCAGTTGTCAATGAAAACAATATTCCTCCCCACAATGTGTCAACAATAGCTAGACCAGGGGACCATTTTTTGAATACAGCGTATGAAGTTGCGTCATATACGCCATAAATAATAAATCCTAATAAAAACGCATCTATCACGGGTTTCTTATCCTTAATAATAAAATAGTATAAACAAAATATGAGGAGCGTATAACAAACAATTACTCCTACCATATTTATGTTCATTGCAGTACGTTGTATACTTGCAATTTGGTGTGCATATGATGTACTTATTAAATTCAAATAAATACCATCTAAAACTAGTAAAAAAATTGCTATGAATGTAATTTTTTTCCACATATACACTCTCAAAAGATAAATATCTGGTTCAAGGATATAAAAATATTATACACCTTTATCGACTAAAATATGCCGGGACAACTTTTTGATCACTTTATTATCCAATCTTGTTTGTTCGTTTCCGATGTCTCCCAAAACGTTTTTCATCATATCAATACAAAACTCATATTGCGGATGTTCCCAATGACTGCATTCCGGATGTTTCTCCTTCCATTTTGGTATAATCGAATAATTTCGATCTGCCACATACGCCATCATTTTGTGCAATTTAGAGTTATCAGGCGTATCTTTATACCATTCATTATTGTCTTTAATGTACATTGTTTCGCGCTTTAAATCTGTACAGTGCAGTGGTCGTTTTGTAATATCTAATTCTTTAATACGAGAAACTATCATATCGGTCATACCGCTGACATACCCATTTCTGCCGATATTCTCTATGTCCTTGAAATCAGATTCGATATTTTCAATAAACTCGGACATATTCATAGCATCCTTACAAGTTGTATTCAAAAAGAAATTCAAATTAAATTTTTGATTGTTATTATTCGTAGTATGATTATTAATAATTTTCCCATCCTTTACTACCTCCAATAACTGTTTTTGAATTGACATATTTTGCTCTTGCGTTTCCCAAAGTTGTTTTTGTGTAATTTGTATTTGTTTTGCTTGTTCAAACAAGATTTCTTTGAAATCCTTGTTCTCGGTAATTAAATTTATTACGTCGGTGTTGCCAGTCATATTGTTAAGTTGATTTTTCATATCATTATCATTATAAGTTGCCGACAGTTTACACTTTTGAGAATGACGCCATAGTCCACTCCTATCTTTATAAATCTTACCACAATTACAGCGATAACCCTCACATATACCTTGTTTGGAACTTTTTTGTTGAATTTGTTGACAAAACATCGATGTTATATGTTTTCGAGTCAATTCGTGTCTTTGCAATTGACTCAAACGGCTCGTAGAATAGTTGCATATTTTACAATAAAAATTATTGGAACTTTTCGGAACTTTTTTGGTTGATTCTGTTGACATATTTTATCAACAGAAAAAGTTCCTAAATTGTTTTTTTGAAAATGTTTTTTTAAAAGTGTGCAGCCAATTAATAATTATTTATTTTGTATTGAAAGCATAAAGCTTTAAATCGAAAAATGCGTTTTTTTTTGCAAAAAAGTCCATTGAGATTTTCAAAAATGGACATTTATTTTTGTCCTTTTTTTGTTTTTCCAATGAACTCTTTTGGTAAAAAAAACACCTTTTTTTTGAAGATATATTGTATTATTATATATAAAATAATACAACATATTTATATACTAGCTGGTAGTATACTTTCTAGTTCCACTATATCGTCTAAAAGTACAGATTCGTCAATAGATTTGGGCGAATTTGATTCATCTGTTTTATTCAAGTCAATACTTTTGGTCATTTTAGTTTTAATATTATTTTGTTGTAAAAAATAAAGCCCAATGTCTTTAATATTAGCAGCATAATTAATGATTGTATTATACGTAAACCCAGTCAACATTGTAGAATCAGATAAATATTGTATACTGTACCACCAATATGGTGGAATATAAACAACATTTCCTTCTGGAATATCAAATTCTAAAAATTTGAGTTTGTCCATTTCGTTAAAAAATATACGTTGTGGTTTCCAGACATTAATTGGCGACTTGAACTCGTATAATTCGTAATCCTTTGAAGGATACAAATATCGGCTACTTTTCCAAGGCGATAGTTTAATTCTTATTTTCCCACTATTTACACATACAAAATATCTATCATTTGTATGATACCTGAAGGGCATATTTGCTTTATCTGATCCTAACAAAATGTCATACTTTTTGCTGATAGCAGATGATTGTTTCAATAACTCGTCTACTTGTGTGAAATGATGTAGTAAATTATCTTCTTCTATGAAAAAATCATTACTTTCAGTAATATAGTTTTGGTGAGTGTCTGTTTTTAAAAGAGTTCTAGTAGTGTGGTATGGTAATAAAATATAATCAATGTCTTTTTTCTCTATCCAATAATCGTGGCTTTCTTTTACTTTCATTTCCGATTTTCCGATCTTATCCAGATTATCAATGTTTATATTTTCAAAAAAATCTGGGATTATGTGTTTGATTTTGAATACCGCCGGTTGTTTTATATTGCATACTTCTTGTAGATGTTCTGTATTTTCATAATCAAATTCATAAATTTCCAAATCCTCGCTTGTTTTGTATTGATGGACGATGTGTATGTAGAGTAGTAATATTATGATAAACAATAGTATGTGAATAAGTGGAGACATTCTATGCGATATATACAATATATATAATATATATTGTGTATTCAAATGCACTAATTGGTTATATTTATTCGTCAATCTTAGGAGCTAGGTAAAATAGCATTTTTGCATTTTCTATTCCCAAATTATACGTAATGCGCATTGGAAAATTATTAGTAATAGATATTTCCAACTCCTGCGACATTTTATTATACAAACAAATATTATGCAATTTACCTAAACTAAAAGAGTTGCTGAATGATTCATTTTCTGTGATAGAGTAAGAGGTCAAGTCGTCTATATTAACATCAGCGGTCATTTTACCAGAGTCTGCACTCACAGATAAGAGTTCTATTTTGTCTTCATTGCATTTAAATGTGATAGTATCTCCGAATAATTGTAGGTGTGTTATAACTGATGCAAAATTCTGCGAAAGCAATGTCATATCTACATTGGTATCATATTCAGGAATGCTCATCATATCAGTTTCAATATCAATCAGGGGTAGTTCAAAATGTTTATCAAAACTATTTTTATTATCATTCATAAAATGAATTTCGAGTTTATCTGAGTTGTCTTCTTTAAACTGAAATAGAACAGATTGGGTTTTGTCTCGAGCGTGCAAAACTTTGAATAATAAATCCGAATGAACTCCAATAGTAATATCTGATTCTACATTAATTTCATAAGTATCAAACCAAATATTAGGCAAAATAATTTCAGAAATAGATACTCTGCTTGTATCCATTGTTTGTAAATACATTTTTTCTTTACTAAATATAATATTTATGTAGTCTGTGAAAAGTTTGATATGCTGAAACATATTCGAAAATTGTTCGCATTTAGCAAAATCAGTAATTTCAACATTCATATATTACCTTACATAATAAAGTATTTATGTCATTATTTGTAAAATATTTTCAATTTTCCCAACACTTTCTTTTTTGTTAAATAGTGAAATTTTGTGTTGAGCGCGGGCGTCAATAAACGAGTTAAAAAATGTTTGCAAATTGCTAACAACTGTCGGTGTATTATAACAATGTAAATAGTCTAATTTATCGCTAAATTGAATATTGTTATCATTGCATAGATTGAAAAAATAAGTATACCAGTGTTTATATCTTTCGTGTGCAGAAATTGTATATGTGCTCATATCAATCACCATTGCAAATGAATTATGATTCATAATTACATCCGTTAATATTTTCAAAAAATATTTTATAACGACCTCTATATTTTCATTGGATGCGTAAGTTTTGAAAATTGGATATTTAAAACTGATTATATTTTGCGTTGGGTGTATGACAAATGTATGTTGTAAGAGCTCCTGTAAATCAATATTTTGAGAGATAGAATTGGCACAATCGTTTTTCTGTTGTTTTTTTAAAAATAGATGTTTTGTATGATTCCTATAATAAGTGTTTTTGAATTGCTCAATTTTGTCATTAATATTTTCCTCTTTCATAATATAATAATTATATTATTAAAGTATAATTTTTCCGTATTCTTTATTCGGCAATTGATAATTCTTCTTCAACTTGTTTTTTGATATCTTCGCTATCAGGTTCTGGTAGTTCGTTTTGAATATCGTCTGTGATATCATGTTTTGCAACCTCGTGAATAGCGTAGGTATCGTCATTGTCGGATTCAATATCTAAAATAGTGTCCTTCACATTATTATTATCATCTACATCTGAAAAGATTTGAATTCTCTCGTCATACAATGATTTATTCACTTCCATTGTGAACGATTGTAATTTCATTATGGTATCTTTCATATCACTTAGTTCATTTGCTAATATTTCAAATCGGCTATTAAATTCGTCCAATATATCATTTGAAAATACAGAATTTGTTGCATTTAGATCGGGAAGATTCGATTCTAAATATTTGATACGTTTATCTAATCCATTGATAATTTGCGGAAGAGAAACACTTTTAGGAGCAGGTTGCACAGGTTGTGTGCTTTGTTTATTAATTGGATTGCCTGCACTTACTTGAGTCGTATTTTGAGTAGATACTCTACGTCGAATTGCTGCTGCATTTGCTGCACTCATTTGTAATATATGATGATGATATAATATCTCTATATAGATAAATTAAAAAATATATTATGCAGATAAGTTCATTTTAATTGGTTCATGATGTACATATTTTTTCGTCCATTGAATATCGTCAATTGAATAATCGTTAATGTTATTATGTGTATTTATTATTTTCATAGATGGAAATTCGAGAGGTTCTCTTTCTATTTGAATTTTCAAAGAATCGAAATGGTCTTCATATATATGGGCATTTCCAATGAAATGAACAAATTCGTCCGCAATAAGTCCGCAGTGATTTGCTATAATATGTGTTAAAAATGAATAAGATGCAATATTGAAAGGTACACCTAGCCCAATATCCCCGCTTCTTTGGTACAGTGAACAAGATAAGTATTTATTTTCCTTTACGTAAAATTGCATCAATACATGGCACGGTGGCAATGCCATTTCACTAATTTGACACGGATTCCATGCAGACAATACTAGCCTTCTAGAAGTCCTTTGTTCTGGGTCTTTTAAACTATTAATTATATTTTGCAATTGATCGATACCTTTACCGGTATAGTCTGTATGACAATTTTCATATTCTGCATTAAAATATCTCCATTGATGTCCATATACAGGTCCTAGGTCATTGATTTCATTATTTTGCAGCCCCCTACTATCTAAAAATTCCCTTGTTGAATTCGCATCCCAAATATGAACATTTTTGTCAATAAGTTTTTGATTATTAGTACATCCATTTATGAACCAAATTAATTCATTGAAGCAAGTCTTCCACGCAACACGTTTAGTGGTTAGTAGAGGAACACATCCGTTTTTTAATGAAAATCGCATAGAATATCCAAAAATAGATTTAGTAATTCCATTTCTCCCTGTCTCAGTAGATCCATTTTCTAGAACATCTTTGATCAGATTCAAATACTGTGATTCTGGATGATCCATGTATTTAATTATAATTATCATTTATATATATATTTTTCTAAGTGTTCTATATAAGAAAATGGAAATTTTGCAAGAAACAACAAGTATATCCAAAAAATCGTTTTTCACACACGTATTTTCTATGACCGAAGAAAGTAATGCCGAGATTTTAAATGTCATTCAGTATTCAACACTGGGGGTTTTACCTATTGTCGCACTCAATAAATCAATTCAGCGTTTTATTCCCGATGCCGACCCTGATAATTCTTCAGTTGAGATTTTAGCAGAAATTTTCATACAGTTAGTTGTAATGTTTGTTGGAATCATTTTAATTCATAGAATAATTACTTATATTCCCACATATAGTGGATTCAAATATGAGAATTTAACATTGACAAATATAGTTTTAGCATTTTTGATCATAGTATTAAGTATTCAAACTAAACTAGGAATAAAAGTGAATCTATTAGTTGATCGTTTGGTTGAATTGTGGAATGGACCCTCTACGAAGAAGAAAAAAGAGGGTATGAAAAATAATGTCAACGTAGCTTCTCCTGTATCTAGACACGCCCCGAGTCAATCAGATTATTTGGATAATTCAAATGTTCAGAATAATGTCTTCCCTCCAGCACCGGTTGCGACCTCACGCCAAAATGGGGCAATCGAATCATATGACAATATGATGGGCAATAACCAACAAATGCACGAAATGGCACCCGGTCCTACTGCCGCCAATGGATTATTAGGCGGGTCTTTTGGATCTTCTTTTTAAATAAATAATTTTTAATAAATTTAACAAATTTAATTCGTTAAATTTATTTCCCAAACCTATATTAAATGAGCGACAAAAAAAATGATTCTAATATTTCATACGCAGTAGACGATTTGAGTGGAAATACCTCTATTATACAAGAACCATCTACTATATTAACAACCATAATAGACGACCGGGATTGGTTCAAACAATCTGAATATATTATTTTTAAAAACGAATTAAATTCGTTGAAAAAAATTAATTTAGTAGTTTTGAAAGAGTGTAAGGAGAACAAACGATTATTAGATCTAAAATATGACGATTTGACACATAATATAAATAATATTCAAACTTCAGTCATTTTATTTTCAACAATATCAGGTTTTTTACAAGCAACAAGAGTTCAATTTCGTATTCCAGATGATGTTATATCTATTATATCAATATTTATCTCTACTTATATTTCACTTTTGCTATCAATATCTAAATTTTATAAGTTAGATGAAGTAAAAGAAAGAATACAAACCTTAAGAGAGAAGTTCTCCATACTTCATAATACATTAGATTATAGAATGGATGTTATTGGTCCTTGGAACGATAAGAATATTTGGAAATATCAGGATCCTAAGAAAAAATTAGCAGAATGGACCAAACTACAAAAAGATTTAACAGCTGAATATGAAGAGATTATTCAAACAAAGAAGGAGTTAGTTACTGAATTCCAAATCATAATGGATACTATATCAAGAAATACATATCATATTATAAATAGAGAGCGAAATTATGAGAACAGAAAAGTAATTAATAGTTGGGATCATAAAGAGCATAATTTGGAGCAATCTATAAATAAAAGTATTACCAGATCCAATAGTATTAAATTACAGCATGAAGAATTGAATAATTGGGAGACTGATAGTGATGAAATATAACATACTACGTTGATTTATGGTTTTGAATATCGATTGAGTTGAGTAATTCCATTTTTTTCATAGACTTTTCGAATACAGAGTTTTGTTCCATATTCTTGAATAGATAATCTGTATTTGGACTTTTCTCTTCTTTTTTGATTTGTTTATAGATAACATTGATATTATTGATGGTATTTTTTAGAACATTATTGTTAGCTTGTGAGATTAATTCAATATTTTCATTAATTTTCTGTGTTATTAACGAAACTGCGAAATATAACAAATATCTTCTTTTTTTACAAGACGCAGTAGTGTACTTAATACAAAAAACGTTGAAACAACTATCAATACATTTATTTATAAATAGACTTTTTGTCTTTGCATAATGAAATATTATATCCCATAAAATCCAAATAATATCGTTGCGATATTTACTTTCTACCTTTACGAACTCTCTAGATTCACTGTTGCATTTATTTTTTTTTTTTTTACAAATTTTTTCGAATTCTATTGTCCATTCAATCCAATAGCACGCATTAAGCATATTATGTTTGTTAGAAGATATGCTGTATGCAAATTCATTCGCCGGTATATAAAATTCTTTGGGATCATCTTGTTTGAATATATCTTGAATATATTCAATACTAGGAGCAGTTAGTTTTTCGGATATTTGTGTCATATCAAATTCATCCTTTTTAATTTTAATGGATTCAATACTATTCGTTTTTTCACTTAAACATATGGTAGTTATTATTTCACAAAATAATTTTCGAATCATTGGATGATTTCTTAACTCTAATTCGTTTAGATACTCACCCTTATCGATGATATTTTTGAATAAATTATATCGATTGTTTAAGTAAATTATTATTTTAGGATTTCCTAAATGTATGTATTTACAAGCATATTGAATAAATATTTCCCATATGTCAGTATAATGTCCTGAACAAACAAGTTCTCCTATCCAATAACACGCATTTTCGATCCTAGCCTTTTTAATATTTTCGATCAATTGCTTTTGGACATCAGTCTTTTTGTATTCAGAAAAAGTAATTCCTTTAAAGTCAGGTGGTGTTCGAATATCATTAATCAATACATTATTATTGACTGTTTCCATTTCATTTTCCATAATGTAAATTATAATTCATATAGACAAAAATATAAAGACTATAACTTAATTTCCTCATTATGTATAGAATACGAGTTTTTTCGGGATTTGGTTCTGATGATGTATGTAAAGAAGTATTTGAAAGATTAGGAGAAGCACAAATATGCGAGTTTTATGGTATCGATAAAAAAATATATTTTACAAATGGAGATGATTACACACACGTTTTACTATTGAATACGCCCACTCCCGAAATACCAGAACACATACCAAAAGAAAATGTAGTGGGTCTAGCATATGAACCTTATATAAAAGGTAAAGGGTGGCCATATTTAGAGTTAACTCCAGAATTTATAGAATATGCAAAAAAAAAAATAGGAAAGTATTATGTAGGTGATAAGTATGATTTACCAGACCCATTTATTGAATCATATTCATATATGTGGCATATAACACCATTAAAGGAGGTACCAGTAAAAAAGACAACAATGTCAATCATGATCAGCAATAAATATGATATAACTGGCCATAAATATAGACACCGACTAGCAGAGCGAATATTAAATGAAAAAATAGATGTTGACATTTATGGTAATGGTTGCAAATTATATGAATTACCTGATCATAAGAATATGAAGGGAAAATTTGATAGTATAGAACCATATGAGCATTATGATTTTCATATAGCTATTGAAAATTCAGAAACTCCACATTATTTTAGTGAAAAAATAATAAATACTTTATAGAACATACAGGATTACGAATATGCGAATTAATGACATACTTACTGAAAGCTCACAACTTGATGAATTTATACCTATTACTAAAAAGGGTAGAATGATTAAACGAGCTGAGAAAGCAGGAGCAGCTGACTTAAAACAATCGGTTGATGATCTTACGTCTGAGTTTTCTAGTCAACTAGGTAGTCAAGGCAAGAAGTTTAAAACTGCTACAACTGATGATGTTATTGCATTTTTAAAATCTAAAAAAGTAGACACTAAAAAGATTGATACTACACAACCGATGAATTCAAAAAGAATCCAAACAATTTTTACTACATTAATTAAAGATAAGATGGGTGGCAAGAGTATTGCAGGCGGTGATGATACAACTGAACAGCCAAAAACTGATCCTAAAGTATTGAAGACGGTGTATGCTCAAACTAAAAATGCGTTTGCTCAACTTAATATGAAAGAGAAAAGGCGTTTACTTGCAGCTCTTGAAAAAGACATTGCTTCTAACACTAAAAAGCCAGCTGCATCTGC
>ENA-OUOG01004449-OUOG01004449.1-marine-metagenome-genome-assembly--contig:-NODE-4449-length-12068-cov-7.720540_pt1 | contig 12068 bp, 7 predicted proteins | sample MGYA00248635_ERZ508505 | MGnify/ENA primary metagenome ERZ508505 (study PRJEB26176, sample SAMN06267871) | marine metagenome | isolation source: Saanich Inlet, British Columbia, Canada | place: Pacific...
GCTTCATCCTCCGCCAGATCAGACGTCGAGACGTTGCGAACCTGTGCCTGTTCAATATCGGCGCCCTCATTTGAGTCGGTCATATTCGAGCGCACAAATTTGGTGGTATATATATCCACACGGTCTGACTGTTTAAGTTTAAATTGCCCCTTTTGATCAAGAAATTGACTCGGAACAACCGCTCCAAAACGCCAGCCGTCGCCACCCTCTCGCTTGCGCAATAGGTTTGCATAGAGCGGATAAATTGACGAATCAGCAATGGCGCGGGAAAAATAGTCTGATGTATCGAGGAATTTATGCGGCGCGATGAGCGAGACCAGCCTACCGTCCACATAAATCGACGCCAGCTCCGTTTGCCGTGCCATGTCCAGCAATGGGCTCGATCGGGGGCTGTTATAACTGCCAAGAATATCTCTATATGTGGACCCGGTCATAAAGTGTATTGTTTGCTTTGGCCTAAGGCGGATGTAATCGGCGGCGCTCAGATTAACGGCCATGGGCGGCTGGGAGGAGCGATATTCGCTCACAAATGCCAATTCTGTGGATAGGTCGGCTGGCAATCCACCCAATATATCGACGACATCCCCAAGGGTCATCACGTCGTGAAATGGCAAAAACGCAATGATTTCACCATCCAATTCGATGCGCGTGACCTCGGCAAAATTGAGCACTTCAACAACCAAGGCCAGCTTCTCTTTCTCGCGGGCAACCCGGTGGCTCTGCTCCAACTCTGCCAGAGAAGAGTCGGATCCTCCGGTATTGTGCGTCACGCCTGCAGTCGAAATTTGGCCACCTAATTTCATCGCCGTGTCCGCGTAAAGCCCATCGAGGTCGCTGTCCCCCCGAACCGTTTTGATCAAATTTTGGTAAAATGTCTTCTCAAATACAAACAATCGATCGCCCGCGCGCATTTTAACGTCTGAGGCTTTTGACAGCACGTCGCGCAGAGATATCGCATCCACCTTTTGGCTTTCCACACCAACCCTCTGAATCAAAGCAAAATCCAAGACGGTTTGTGGTGTCGGCGAATAAAATGGGCGAATGGAATCGGTCAAGCTGCGCGTGTCCGATGGCGGCACATAGGCGAGCCTCTCCCCATTAAGATAGATTTCCGCAACCGCCGCCTGGGTGATTGCTGCGGCCATCGGATCCACCGTGTCATTCGGGTTGGCCGACACAAGCTCACGATATTCACTTTGCTCAAAAACATAAAGCGTCGCGCCGGCTGGAATTGTGATGGCAGGATCCATTAGCGCATGCTCCAGATCAATCGCCCGATTCACCACATTGCGTCCGACGATGAGCGCAAAATTCAGCAAGGCTTCCGGCTTAAGAACCGAAGCATTTTTCAACACATCTTTAACGGGCAAAGCCTTATTCGTGGCCAGAGAATATTCCCCAATCACGGCACCGCGCACCTGAATGGTTGAAACATCCCGCGTCTCCACGAACCGCACCGTAAGCGCCTCCCCCGCCGATAGCACATCCGTCAAGGCGACGGGCCGAGAATTCGCCGTGCCATCTTCATCAAAATAAAGTGCTTCCACCACCGCGCCGGGTGGCACAAATGTGGTGCCCGAGAGCTTCAACAGATCGCTCACTGTGATCTGCGTCTCCCCTTCGGGCAATTCGTAAATCCCAGGCCGCGCCACGAATCCCGTTGTCGCCACGGTCGCGCCCTTATCGCCGACGAAAACCCGCGCGCTATCTGCAACCAACGGATCATGCGCGCCGAGAGGGTTTTGCAAAAACTCATAAAAATCAACCTGAGACATCTCGCCATTTCGGTCGCGCAACGTCACATTGCGCAGGGATCCATTGTCGGAAATCCCGCCTGCATAGGCGAAAATCCGGCTCAAAGGCGTATAGGCCGGCACGGCCAGCGTCCGCGGAGCGTTCACATTTCCAGAGACTTGAACCGTGATCAAACGTGCGGTGTCGAGGGTCAAATAGGCAGAGGCTGAGGCATCATCAAGCCGCAAGATATCGAGCAGCTGTTCCTGAATCTCGCCAATGGTGTGGCCGCTGACTTGGATTGGCGGCAGGGTGTTGAGCACCAAATAACCATCACGCCCAATCGCGACCGTCTGATCTACCTCCTGGAACCCCCTCAGGGTGACACGTAAAACATCGCCAGCGGCAAGTCGGTAATCCCGGCCTGTGGTGTTGAAAAATAGGAGAGTTTCGTCCTGCATTTGACGAAACTCATCAGCGCCATAAACCGGCAACTGCTGCCCTGTCAGAATTGAAAAATACTGCGATAATACGGATGGTTCTTGGGGTGGCTGCCCTTCGCTTTGCAAAATCAAGGCCGGATTGCCCCGTAAATCGTTTGCATTTAACACTTGCGGGGCGCGCGATGTCGGAACGCCAAACCCATTATTGCGCTCAGAATTTCCCGAATTCAAAGCATCAAATTGCTTTTTTAGAGAGGGATCATTTTGCAACAAACGCTGCAAGTCCACACCCTGAGCCGCGAGACCTGTTCCAAGACCCAATAAAACAATGACAAAAAAACGTAAAAAATTCAACATAGTCATGTAACTTTCGTATTACTCAGGGCAGAGCGGATGACAACCAAAGCCGCACCGGAAAACAGGCCCAATACCAAGGCCAAAGCCAAGACCAAGACCGATTTTGGCGAGGTTGGATCCATGCTTGTGGTCGCTCGGGTCAGCGGTTCGGCCACGAAATGCCGCCCCTCCGAGGTCAACATCAATTTTTGATCCTCTGCGGAGATCAACTTCGCCAAAGCTTCGCGATGTTCACGCGAACGGGATGTTAATATTTTCGATTGATAAAACTGCAAGGTTTGCTCCGCATTGACGATGTAGCGCTCTTTCATCAGTTGGTCTGTTGCTTCAGTGGCCGCAACAATCAGCGCTACAAGCGTTTCAGGATCTTCGGATTCGGCTGAGACGGTTAAAAAACCCGTCTCATTGTTCACGGAAAGCCCAAGCGTCCGATCCATAAAAATCGACAATCTCTGCGGATTCGGTGCGATATAATCGCGTTTTTCATCGCCCGTTAATATAGATTTTAAACCGCTGAGACTGCGCCCCAATAGCCCGCGCGGCGGTTTGCGAAACTGCGCTTGCTGCGCGTCCCATTCATTTTTGAAAATTGCTGGCAAAAGCTCCGTTGCGGCGATCACACGTTCCGCCACCTCTTCGGACCGCAACAAGGTGCGAAAGGTGGCAAAGTCACCACTGCCGCTCTGCGGCAGAGATACACCGGCCAAAGAGGCCAAGCCGCCAAGGCCGGCTAAATTTGGACCCGCGCCCTCTTCAATCACCGGCTTAAATGTCATTGAAACGGTGTATTTGCGCGCCGCTACATGCAGATAGAAAGACGCCAGTACCAGCGCCACACTGCACAGCGAAGCAATGACCCATCTCCCACGCCAAAGCTTGGTGAATAATTCGCGAAGGTCAATTTCATCATCGGCTAAGTCGGGTCTAAAATCGGTCATAAGATCATGCACACAAGTTAAATAAATTTTCTACGTAAATATACCCGTTCAGCCCAAGCCGCCCTGAAGAAATCCAACGCGTCTAAGCTGAGCGGTGATCACTCAAATTGAGTCCCTATGCGATGCGAAGCGCCACACCGAATCGACGACTAATTTTATGGTAAATAATTTTTCAAAGAATTACCACGCTACAGCGCCCTGCAACCTGTCCATTTGGGCCGGTCCCAGCGGCCCGCACGGCCGGTGCCGGTGCAAAATCCAATCGCGGCATGGCGCGTCGCAAGCGACCTTTACAGCTTATTCACACTTCACTCTGCGAAAGGTAATTTTCTGGTTGACGCGCGATTTTCTAAGTCGTACTCGTGCGCGCACCGAGGCCTCGCCTCAGGTCAAAGTGGGCGACAGGCCGCAAGGTGTGGCAGGGGACTGTAACTCCCTCGCGGAGACGCACGCCTGGTTCGATTCCAGGGTCGCCCACCACTTTCACGGAAAACGCCCTAACATCACTGGCGCCGCGCCCCGCGGCTCTGCAAATTCACTCAAAACATATCAATAGGTTAGCTTGGGGGCGTGCCGAAATTTAGCGAGACCCAGCTGGCCCCTATGACTTGAGCGCAAGAATTTTGAAATGCTGAGCAAAAACAGGGACGCGCCAAAAGAGCAGGCAAGAATTTCACCAAAGAACAGGTGTCTATGCCCGCGGGTCAACGCTGTGCGTTTTTGTGATTTGGGCTCTTCCAAACCGGCAAATCCATCGGTGGAAGCGGGGCAAGCCCGAGGATGGCGTCACTGAGTTTTTCGGCCAGCATTATCGTGGGCGCATTGGTGTTGCCATTGGTCACAAAGGGCATAATCGAGGCATCGACCACCCGCAGCCCGGACACTCCATACACCTTGGCGTCTGAATCCACCACAGCCAGCCGGTCCGTCGCCGGCCCCATGCGGGCCGTACAGGACAAATGCCATTGTGAGCTGGTATGGCTGTTGAGCTTCGCATCAAGCTCTGCCTCCGATTGACAGTGAGCCCCCGGGAAAATTTCAACACCTTTCAGAGCAGAAAACGCAGGTTGCTCCACCAATTCACGCACAAAGCGAATGCCCTTTCGCATCAACGCGCGATCCCTTGGATCTTGCAGATAATTTGCCAAAATACGCGGCGCATCGGCCGGGTCATCCGACCTCAATTCAATCGAGCCACGGCTGTGCGCACGCATCAAGCCCACATGAATTTGAAAGGCATGTTCTGGTAAAGGCGACCAATTTTCATCCACTGCAATTGGAGAAATGGTAAGCTGGAGATCGGGATATTCGACACCGGCCTCCGACCGAATGCAGGCCACAGCGTCAAAGTGATTGGTCGCACACAGCCCGTCACCCGCGACCAGCCAACGAAGTCCCGCCGCGACCATGGCCCAGGGCCTTGTCTTTGGCCAAAGTGAGACAGGCTGCAAGCATTTAAATTGCAACACAAAATCTGGATGGTCATGCAGATTTTGACCCACCCCCGGCAAATCCGCCTTCACGGCAATGCCCATCGCCTGCAAATGGGATTTGGGCCCAATGCCAGACAGCAACAAAAGATGCGGCGAGCCAACGGCACCGGCAGAAAGAATAACCTCTTGCCGCGCCATCACGGTCACAAGCCCGCCGTGCCGATCCCGATACAAAACACCCGTCACCCGATCACCCGACAGGATCACGCGATGCACCAAGGCCCGCGTGACAATTGTCAGGTTCTCACGCCCGCGCGCAGGGTCCAAGTACGCGCGCGACGCGCTCCAGCGTTGGCCTTTGAAAACCGTTCGGTCAAAACCACCAAAACCTTCTTGGCAATAACCGCTGATATCGTCGGTGGTTTGATATCCCGCCTGAGCGCCGGCTTCCAAGAAGGCACGCGCCAGCGGTTCCGTTGGTTCAGCCCTCTGAACATGCAGCGGGCCCTCGGTGCCACGAAACGCATCAGCTCCACCGCTATAGCACTCCATACGTTTGAAATAGGGCAGCACGTCGGCGTAGCTCCAACCCTCGCAACCGGCTTGACGCCAGCCTTCATAATCCAGCGCATGGCCGCGGATAAAACACATGCCATTGATCGACGACGAGCCCCCAAGAGTTTTGCCGCGATCATGCTGAAGCTGGCGACCCTCCAATTGCGGCTCCGCTTCGCCTTGAAACGCCCAATTATGTTTTGTGCTCTTAAGATTGGACAAACAGGCCGCTGGCATTCTGATAGAGAGAGCCTTATCCTCCGGCCCAGCCTCCAGCAGAAGCACCCGGGTGCCGGGGTCACGGCTCAAGCGGTTCGCCAACACACAGCCTGCCGACCCGGCCCCGATGATAATATAATCAAATTCCATAACACGCGCCCCGAATGCTCCGCCAAAACGGCCCATAGCCTATGCTGGCGCAGTCAGGCACATTCAGCAATTAAAAAACACTGGCATCCTTGAAAACCCGGTTTTATCGCCGCCCGCGCTGGATTATAAGTGGCGCATCTTGCCGAGATGCTGTATTCTCCTAGATGGCATCGTAATCCTTTTGTCGCCCAAATCGTTTTTCATATTTATGTTATTGTCGAATAGGACATCCTCACCTGATGACGTGTAATATCTTAATCATTGGTCAATCCGGACGCTTGCAATATGAGGCCATACTGTTCTTAGCCAGTTTACGCCAATCCGCGCCAGAGTTTAGCGGCCAAGTCTTCGTCGCCGAGCCGCTCCATAATCATCGATGGTCTCAAAACCCCGCAATCACCGATCCTGAGACCCGTGCGTTGATCGAGACCTTGGGCGGAAAGATTATACAATTTGAGAACAAACATTTCGGCGAATACTACCCTTACGGCAATAAAATCGAAGCGCTCTCTGTCCTACCCGAGGGCGAGCCCTTCGTCTTTTTTGACACGGACACGTTGATTACAGGCGCATTGGACAGGGTGCCTTTTGACTTCGAGCGCCCCTCTGCCTCGCTCAAAGTTGAAGGGACATGGCCGGTGATCGAACTTTACGGCCCCGGGTATACAGCCACTTGGAAGAGCCTATACGATAAATTTAAGCTCAATTTCGACAGCAGCTTAGATTTATCGCAACCGGATGAATATTGGCGTCGCTATCTGTATTTTAACGCTGGGTATTTCTACTATAAATGCCCCAAAATTTTTGGCGATAGATTTTTGGACTATGCCCTAACCATCCGCGACGATGGGCCGGAGGAGATTGTCTGCCAAGTGCTGGACCCGTGGCTCGATCAAGTCGCCCTGCCCTTGGTCATCCACAGTTTCGGGGGTGGCCGTGATGCGCTGGAGGCCGGCCATTTGGATGGGGCGGTCTCTTGTCACTATCGCCTCTTGCCTTTGCTTTATGCGCGCGAGAGTGATCTGGCGATCGACACCCTGGAGCGGGCCATTGCGCCCAATAAGATCAAGAAAGTCGTCAAGGCCTATGAGCCCATCCGCCGAATGGTCTACCAAAAACGCGGCGCCAAGGTGCGGGCGCTGTTTGATCAAAACAACCTGCCGCGCAAAGAGCAGCAGATCCGAAACACACTCAAACGCGCCGGATATTGGATGCGCTGATCTTTGGCTTTAGTGGCTGGCAAATACCGCCTCTAAATCGGCGAAACCCTTAATCTCGATGGGATTGCCAGATGGATCTCTGAAGAACATGGTCCATTGCTCACCCGGCTCGCCTTCAAAGCGCACCGAAGGCGGCAGAATAAACTCCACTTGTGCAGCCGTGAGCCGCGCGGTCAAAGCTTGCCACTCCGGCAGGGCCAAAACCATGCCAAAATGCGGCATAGGCACCAAATGATCCCCCACATGGCCGGTGTTTTCCGTTTTCATCACCGGCCCTAGGTGGAACGAAAGCTGATGGCCGAAGAAATCAAAATCGACCCAAGTGCGCGTGCTGCGCCCCTCCTTTGCGCCCAACACCTCACCGTAAAAGACCCGCGTGGCCTCCAAATCTGTCACATTAATCGCAAGATGAAAGGGGGTGAGCATGGAGGCTTTCCTCAAATTATTGATCATTTCAAAGCCACTGGCAATAAATTGCCGAGGCCCTGCGCGATGATTGGCCTGTTCTGTTGGATAAATCAATTCACTGGGCATAAATTCATCCTATTGCTGCATGATCGTTGCACCAGCGACCCGATTATGCGAGTTTCTCAGGGTCTAATGTGGATCTGACAGGTCGATTGAGGGTGTGATGACATCAAAATTTCTACTCCATCTCTCCAGTGACAGTATTGACCTCGATCGCGCGGATGCCTCGGGCCAGTGGCATCGGCTTGGATCGATCTCGCCAGACTCCGAAAATTTGGCGGAAACATTCACCCATCTGCGCCAAACCGCAATGCCAGACGCGGCCGATCCGCTGGACGCTCTCATCGCGCTGCCCACCGATCAGATCAAGCTTTTGGATCTGGATCACTCCGACACCAGCGAAGCAGCCTTGCAGCATGCGCTGGCGGGCCAAACCCCTTATGAATACAACCAACTTTGCGTGGATTGCCACCCGACTCCCCAGGGGCAAACCATCGCCGCAATTGCTCAAGAAACGCTGGACGAGGCCGACAGGCTCGCCGCGGCCTTTGGCTTTAACGCCGTGGGTTTCGTCGCTCTGCCAGGCGGCGCTTGGGAAAATAATTTCGCTATATTCCAACCCTCCGGCTCTGCTGCCCAAAGCCGGCCCAGCGCCTTTATCGCAGCGGCCCCTGCGCCCAAACCGCCCATGGCAACGCCCGCCGCCGCCGCCGCCTCCCCCGCGCCGGAGCTGCGCGCGCGCCCAGACGATCCAGCGGCACCGATGCCGCAAATTTCGACCAATGCACAGATGGCCGCCACTCCAACCTTAAATCTCGACATGACCGCGCCGCAAGTGAGCGACATCCGCGCCATGCCTCATGAGACCTTGCCAACCGCAAGCACAAAGACGCAGGCCGGCCTACCCCTGGTCATCGCGCAACGCCTCGCAAGGATCCTCAGAGGCCTACGCCCGCCCCCGCGCCCGCCCAAATCCGCGCCAGCACCGATCACAACAATACAAGCGCAGGTCGGCGGAAAGCCAAAATATTTAGGCTTGATCCTGACCACTCTGCTCTTGTTATTCATGTTTACCGTGGCCGCGCTGGCCGCAACGCTCGGGCGCGATCGGATTTCCGCCTGGTTGGGGTTGTCCCCTTCCCAGACAGAGGTGACCGCAGGTCTTCCAGCGGAGCCCACCGGACAGGCCATTGAAATCAGCCTGCAACCTCTGAACACTCCTCCCGCTCCAGCCGAGCAGGCGGCGCGCCGGCCACAGGCGACGGATGAGGCGCTGCAATTGCAAAGGGCAGAGGTGGCACTCAAAGATCCCGAAAGTGACGCGGAACCCGCGATAGCCCTGGCCGCGCAGCAACCACTGGGTGTGCGCGCTTTGACCATCGGCCCTGCCGCCGAGCCTGTCACCGCACCCTCCACAGACTCAATGGGGCTCATCGCGGCGCGAGAGCCCAAGCTGCAAAATTCTGGCGCCACGCCGCTTTTGGACATGCCCTGGTTGACCCCCGACCCGCTGCCAGACAAAGAAGACCCCAGGCCAAACATTGCGCAAGATCAAAACGAGGCACCCTCTGCCGCCAATCTAACGGCGCTTGCAGACCCGGCAAACATAGCGCCGATCACAGCTGCGCTGGAGCAAAGCAATTTGTCACCGGCGCTCCTGCCGCTCGAGGACGCATCCCCAGAGGAGGCCGATCCTTTGGCCGCATTCCGGCCCCGGCTGCGGCCCGCGAAACTCTCACCGCCCGTGCGGGTCACAACTCTGCCTGAGGGCCAAAGTCTTGCGCGCACGCTGCGGCCGCGCGCCCGTCCCCGCGCGATTGAACTGGCAGCGCTCCTGCCGGCGCCTGTGGTGGCCAAGCCCTCAGAAATCCAAGCCCCCACCGCCACCAGCCGCAAGACAGTGACCCGTGCGGCCACAATAACAAATGTTATCAATTTGCGCGATGTCAATCTCATTGGAATCACCGGCACAACCCGCCTGCGCAACGCCTTGGTGCGCCTTCCCAATGGTCAGGTCGTCAAAGTCCGTATTGGTGATCGATTGGATGGCGGACGGGTGACCGATATTTCGAGCAATAGTCTCACCTATGCCAAATCTGGCCGTTCAATTACGCTGGATATGCCCCGCGGTTAGCCGTCTTACGCATCCGAGACCCCGGCTTCCGCAAATGTCGCCATGCCCGAAAGGCAGGCCACTGCCCCTTTCAAAACGCCTATGGCCAATGCGGCGCCCGAACCTTCTCCCAGACGCAGCCCCAGAGACAACAAGGGGGTCTTGCCGAGATGCTCCAGAAGCCGCGCATGGGCGCCTTCCGCGCTCTTGTGACCTGCTTGGCAGTGATCCAAAGCCGCCGGGTTCATCGCCTGCAGAACCAAAGCAGCCGCGGTGCAAATAAACCCATCCAGAAGCACCGGCACGCCATGGGCACGCGCCGCCGCAATGGCGCCTGCCATGGCGGCAATTTCCCGCCCGCCCAGCGCCTGCAGAACCGCGAGGGGATCATCCAAAACCTCTGCATGTCGGGCCAATCCCGCCGCCACCACGGAGCATTTCCGGGCCAAGCCCGCATCATCTACACCCGTGCCGCGCCCAACCCACTCTTGAACCGACCCACCCAGCAAAGCCGCCGCAATCGCCGCCGCCGGTGTTGTATTGCCGATTCCCATTTCGCCAGCCACGAATAAATCAGCCTGCGGATCCACCGCCCGCCAGCCGGTCTGCAAAGCACAGAGCAACTCAGCCGGGGTCATGGCCGGCCCCAGGGTGAAATCTTGCGTTGGCCGGTCCAGCTCCAATGCCACCACGTCCATCTTTGCACCAAAGGTCTTGGATATCTGGTTGATCGCCGCACCACCCGCTTGGAAGTTATAGACCATTTGCTGCGTCACTTCCGGCGGGAAGGCCGAAACTCCAGCGGCAGCAACCCCATGGTTTCCCGCGAAAATAACCACTTGAGGCGCGTCAATGCGGGGCCGCGCCTGTCCTGACCAGCGGGCGTACCAAATCGCCAAATCCTCCAAATCACCCAAAGCGCCAGGCGGTTTGGTCAGTTGAGCATTGCGCTCTGTCGCAGCCCGCCCCGCGCGCTCATCAGCCCCAGGCAGATTGCTCATAAACTCACGAAACTGAGCCACCGAAGAAATGTCACGCATGGTTAAAGTAAATCCGTTGATTGCAGTTGATCCTCTGTCTACCGAAGCGCAGAATAAGTCGATGCGACGAAAGGACCCGCTGAATGTCTAACTCCGACACATGGATTCCGAAAATGGGCGACATCCCCGCCGCGATCGGTCTGCTGAGCCGCTTGCCCATGCCGGTTGATATGCACAAGGCGCAAGCCCGTGGCGCGCATCCAAGCTGGGCCTATGGTCTGGCCGGAGGCCTCTTGGGCGCGCTGGTCGCTTTGGCCGCCTGGGCGGGGCTTATTCTGGGCCTGCCAAGCCTTGCCATCGGCCTCAGTGTGGTCGGCACGACGGCATGGCTCACCGGTGCAATGCATTATGACGGTCTGGCCGATAGTTTGGACGGGCTTTGGGGCGGCTGGAGCCCACAGCAGCGCCTCGACATAATGAAGGACAGCCATATTGGCGTTTATGGCGTTGTTGGTCTGATCTGTGTGTTGGGCCTGCAAGCCACGCTCTATGGTCAGCTGGCGGCGCAGAGCCTTTGGGCCATACTCGGCGTCATGGCCCTCTCGCGGGCGGTTATGGTGCCGCTGATGACCGCGCTGCCCAATGCCCGTAGCAAAGGTTTATCGGCCAGCGTTGGCCGCCCGACCCTGAAAACTGCCATTTTGGCCGTGGCTCTTGGGGGGGCAATTGCGGCGTTGAGCGGGGCCTGGCCCGCCCTAATCGGGGCGCCCCTTGGCGCTCTGGCCGTCGCCATCATCGCCAAGCGCAAAATCGGGGGGCAGACGGGTGATATTTTAGGGGCGAGTCAGCAATGCGCCGAAACCTGCGCCTTGATCTGTCTCATCGCCTTCCTGTGAGCACGTCTCAAATAATGACAGCTCCCGCACCAACCGATGGATCGTCGGTGCGGGCATTGTCTCACAGCGCGCTCTAACCGGCAGCAGGCACCACACGCGACATCAACACATCGTTGATTTCTTGGCCGGCCGTTGATTCTTCGGCCCCGTTCACCACGGCAATTTCGCGTGTCAGACGCTCAAGTGCCGCTTCATAAAGCTGGCGTTCGGAATAGCTTTGCTCGCGTTGATCATCGGTGCGGTGCAAATCACGCACCACCTCAGCTATGGCGATCAAATCACCGGAGTTGATCTTCTGCTCATATTCCTGCGCTCTGCGGGACCACATAGCCCGCTTTACCTTGGCCTTGCCGCGTAGGATCGCCATGGCATGGGCCACGACATCTGGCGTTGCCAAGGGGCGCATGCCCACTTCGATCGCCTTATGGGTTGGCACGCGCAGGGTCATCTTGTCTTTGTCGAAAGCCACAACGAATAACTCAAGGGTGATGCCCGCAACCTCTTGCTCATCAACCGCAGTGACCTTGCCAACCCCATGGGCAGGATAGACCACATACTCATC
>ENA-OUOG01004450-OUOG01004450.1-marine-metagenome-genome-assembly--contig:-NODE-4450-length-12067-cov-9.061718_pt1 | contig 12067 bp, 9 predicted proteins | sample MGYA00248635_ERZ508505 | MGnify/ENA primary metagenome ERZ508505 (study PRJEB26176, sample SAMN06267871) | marine metagenome | isolation source: Saanich Inlet, British Columbia, Canada | place: Pacific...
ACCTATGTTCGTATCAGTCTCGATCATGACCGAAAATTTATAACCTACAAAATTGAAAACGATGGGTTGTTAAAAAAGCCAAACACTTCTCACAAAAAGGGGATTGGCTTAATTGGTATTGAACAAAGGATAAAGAAATACAATGGCGTTTTGCAATATCACACCCTCAATAATAAATTTAGATTGACTATAAAAGTACAAAAAAAAACCTGACTTAATGTCAGGTTTTAAAAAATATAGGAGAATTTTTATTTACTTCTAAGCTAGATAGCCCATTGCGCACGAACAATAAATTGATCTATATCATCTACGTTACTTCCATTATTTTTGTTCAATAAATCAATGTCGTAAGTTCTTTCAAGTCCAGCTAAGACTCTTATGTTTTCATTAAGATACCAATTAAGGTTTAATCCTACACGCTTGGCTTCACCCCCTACAGGAGAAACATTGCTTGCTTGAATATCGGCATCGTTAAGATCAACAGCATCGTATCTTAATGCAAGCTCCCATGCGCCCCATGTTCCTTTGTCAGGATCAAAGTTTTTAGCTGGTTTAAGACGTTTAAATTCGCCATCAGTTGCCTTATAAGTTCTACTTTCGCCAGTGAGAGTCCAACCCACCTGAGCATAATATGCATCCACATCATAGTCAGAATAACCATCATCGCGATTTACCCAGCCCTTGGCGTACTCAGACTGAAACGAAAATGGTCCATTCATGGCACTAAATTCAAGTATACCCATTTGCACATCGTTAAACCCTGTAATATGTCCAGAGTTAACAAACTTCAAACCTGAGAAGTTATTTGTAGCGATTGCAAAACTTGGCGTTTTACCGTTGTTAATCTCTCCACCATCACTTTGCTTACGATAACCGTAATTAGCGCCCAAATGAATCATACGATCTTTTTCTAAAACTGGGTTCCATGTTCCACGGATACCAAAACCTTTTCCTTCTGAATTTTCTTGAGTAGCACTAGATGAATTATTTGCAGCAGACGCATCAGTTGTATTTCCTACACCGTCTCCATAAAAACCACCTTGAACATTCCAATTTTTACCCATGGCTTTTAAATTGACTCCAATAGCTCGATCAAAATAAGGAACTGAAAGTGCATACACTAGAGATCGCTCAGCAAACATGATATCGTTCGAGCTTTCTTGGACCTCCATACTAAAAGCATGTTTTTGGTTACCAACTGTTAACTCCCAATTCTTATTTGGGTTATAGGTTGCAAAAAAGTCTTTAATGGAAACTTTGTCTCCCGCAAAATCGACTTCTGCCATGTAACCAAATTTTTTGTAAAATTTACCCTTGGCATAGAGTCGAGCGCGTCGAATTTCAGTTCCATCTGTAGGGTCAGCTGTTGATCCTAGATTGCCGTGAGAATGATCAGCAAAAGTTGCATGCAAACGTCCACCAATCTGCATTTTGAAGTTATCATCGGCACTTTTTACTGTAATTCCTTTTTTATCAACACTTACTTTTGGTTCAGATTTTTTTTCTTTGGTTCTGTTTTTTGCGAGTAAGGCACCCTCTTCTTCAGTTAATACCCCTTTTGTAACCAGCGCATTCACTAAATCTTCGGTTGAGTCAGCAAATGACGCTAAAGGAAGACCGGCTAAACCAGTCAACATCAATGCCGTAGTTAGTTTTTTAAGTTTCATTTAAGATCTCCATATAATTCTTAAGTTGAATTATGGAGATCAAATGTGACACTATTATGACAATTTTATAAAATGATAAAATTAAAGATTATTCAGGCCTCATGTGGGGGAAGAGAATAACATCGCGGATACTCGGTTTATTGGTAATGAGCATAATTAAACGATCAATACCGATACCACATCCGCCCGTTGGCGGCAGACCATATTCAAGCGCACGAATAAAATCAGCATCGTAGAACATGGCTTCATCATCACCCGCTTCTTTTTGCTCGACTTGTTTTTTAAATCGGGCAGCCTGCTCTTCCGGATCATTTAATTCTGAGAATCCATTAGCAATTTCTCGACCTGCAATAAATAATTCAAATCGCTCTGTGATGCTTGGATCAGTATCTGAAGCACGAGCCAATGGTGAAACCTCGGTCGGATAATCAATGATATAGGTTGGATGCCATAAATGTTCTTCGGCAACCGCTTCAAACAAAGCCAGTTGTAATGACCCCCGTGTTGCATTGGTTGGTAAACCCTCACCTAAACGCTGCACTTCTTTGGATAGAAATTCAACATTTTGCAAATCCTGCTCTTTATATTGAGGGCTATATTTTTCAATGGCCTGAACGAGAGTTAGGCGATCAAAATCTTTGGCAAAATCAATTTCTTTTTCTTGATAAGTGAGTTTGAGATCAAGACCACAGCTTTGGATACAGGCACGAATACAATCCTCGGTAAAAGTCATGAGCCACTGATAGTCAGCATAAGCCGCATAAAACTCCATCATGGTAAATTCAGGATTGTGACGCACACTTAATCCCTCGTTTCTAAAATTTCGATTGATCTCAAAAACACGATCAAATCCACCGACAACCAAACGCTTTAGATAAAGCTCAGGTGCGATCCTTAAAAACATTTCCATATCCAACGCATTGTGGTGAGTCTTAAAAGGTTTTGCACTTGCCCCTCCTGGAATCGGATGGAGCATTGGTGTTTCAACTTCGAGAAATTGATTGTTCCCCATAAATTCTCGAATCGATTGCATGGCTTTGGACCGGGTTAAGAAGGTATCTTTGGTGTCCTGGTTCACCATCAGATCGACATAGCGCTGACGATACTTCATCTCTTGATCTTGCAGTCCATGAAACTTTTCGGGAAGCGGCCTTAATGATTTTGTGAGCAGGATAATCTCCGTCACTTCAATGGTTAATTCATTGGTGTTGGTTTTAAATAACTTGCCCTTTGCCCCAATAATGTCACCCATATCCCACTTTTTAAATGCAGAATAGAGTTCAGGATTTTGCTCATTATTGACCAGATCACGTGCGACATATAATTGAATGCGTCCCGAACCATCCTGGATGGTGGCAAAACTTGCTTTACCCATCACCCGTTTTAGCATCATGCGTCCCGCAACAACGACATGAATATTTTTTTCTTCTAAGCCCGGCTTATCGATGGCGTCATAATCCTGATGTAACGTTTGCGCAAGATGCTCCGGCTTGAAATGATTTGGAAAAGCGACTCCCGCCTGTCTCAACTCCTGAAGCTTGGCTCGTCTTTCTTGAATAATGGTATTTTCGTCTACCGCTTGAATGTCATTATTTTCCAACTTATACCCCTTGTTTTAAACTCTCTGTAATAAAAGGATCCAGATTCCCATCTAACACCCCTTGTGTGTTTCCTACCTCGACCCCTGTACGTAAATCTTTAATTCTCGATTGATCTAACACGTAGCTTCTAATTTGATGCCCCCAACCAATATCCGACTTGGCGTCTTCAAGCGCCTTTTTTTCCTGATTGCGCTTTTCCATTTCAATTCGATAGAGCTGTGACTTCAACATATCCATCGCCTGTGCTTTATTTCTGTGCTGTGAACGGTCATTCTGACACTGCACAACCACACCACTCGGTTCATGCGTAATTCTAACAGCAGAATCAGTTTTGTTAATATGCTGTCCTCCTGCACCCGATGCCCGATAAGTATCAATTCTTAAATCAGCGGGGTTGATTTCAATATCCACAGACTCATCGATTTCAGGATAGACGTTTACCCCAGCGAAAGAGGTATGTCGTCGACTCCCTGAATCAAATGGAGATTTTCGTACTAATCGATGAATACCAGTTTCGGTACGAAAGTAACCGTAGGCATAATCGCCAATGACTTTGATGGTAGCCCCTTTAATCCCTGCCACCTCACCTTCGGTAATTTCCATCACCTCCACCTTGAATCCCTTTTCCTCACTGTATCGAAGATACATGCGTAACAACATATTGGCCCAGTCCTGCGCCTCAGTCCCACCACTGCCTGATTGAAAATCAATAAAACAATTATTAGGATCCAGCGGATTAGAGAACATGCGTTTGAATTCTAATTGATTGAGCTGTTTCTCTAGTTTTTCTGCATCCTGTAAGAGGTCTTGCAATGTGGCGTCATCCTCCTCAGCTTGTGCTAATTCAAATAATTCCTGATTATTCTCAATGGATGTATCTAATTTTTCAAACTCCTGAATGGTATCCTCAAGAATTCTTTTCTCTTTTCCAATCTTCTGGCTCAGTGCATTATCTTCCCAGATTTTTGGATCTTCTTGTTGCTCAGTTAATTCTTTTAATTGATTTTTTTTATGATCAAGGTCAAAGATAGCTCCGCAAGGCTGAGAATCGGTCACTGATTTCTGTGAGTGATTGTTTTAATTGATTGAGTTGTTCTGAATCCATTTTTTAATCTATGTAAATAATTTGCGTTATTTTAACCTGTTTTTGTTAAAGGGAGAATTGTCATAAATTTGTCATAATTTAACAATATAATTAGCAAAATTATTATTAATCTTTATCAGGAGTTATGAATGGTCTCAACCCTTAAAAAAACAGTTTTAGCAACCTTGGCAACTAGCGCATTCACTTCATCAGTTTTGGCCGTTGACATTGTTGCCATTGATGGTTCATCAACCGTATATCCGATTACTGAAGCTGTTGCTGAAGAATTTCAAAAGGAAACAGGTATTAAAGTCACTGTAGGCGTTTCCGGCACCGGTGGTGGTTTTAAGAAATTTTGTCGTGGTGAAACAGTGATTTCTGATGCATCCCGTCCAATAAAAGCTAAAGAAGCAAAAGCATGTAGTGAGGCAGGCATATCATTCATTGAAATCCCAGTGGCTTTTGATGCACTAACAGTCGTGGTAAATAAGGGTAACGATTGGGCCAAAGAAATGTCTCCAGCAGAGCTAAAAAAAATGTGGGGTCCTGACGCTCAAGGAAAAATCAAGAATTGGAATCAAATTCGTGAAGGTTTCCCAAATCAACCCCTGAAATTATATGGCCCAGGTGCCGATTCAGGTACCTTTGATTATTTCACTGAAGCCATTATTGAAAAATCTAAATCAATTCGCGGCGATTTTACCGCATCCGAAGATGATAACGTTTTAGTTCAAGGAGTTGCGGGTGATAAAGGCGGTATCGGTTATTTCGGTCTTGCATACTATGTTGAAAATAAAGATAAGCTCGATGCTGTAAAAATTAAAAACAAAGAGGGTAAGTTTGTCGAGCCATCACTAGAAACGGTCATGGATGGATCCTACAATCCCCTCTCAAGACCTTTGTTTATATATTTAAATGCAGCCAAAGCGGCCTTTGATCCTAAAGTGAAAAAGTTTGTTGAGTTTTACCTCAAAAATGCAGGAAAACTATCGAAAGAAGTGGGTTATGTTCCTTTCTCAAAGGCAGAGTATGATGCGATCAATGCGCATTACAAAACTTTAAAAACTGGAACTGCTTTTAAAGATGGTCCAGCCATCGGATTATCAGTCAAAGAAATCCTAGACAAAGCAACGGACTAGGATTTTATTGATTTATTGACATAAAAAAAAGGGGAAATATCCCCTTTTTTTTTAGTCCTGATGATCCATTTATGTGTAATAATTATTTGCGCTTTTAATAGTTTTATTTAAAACATGTCCAAAACAAAATCTACAGTTAGTAAGGCTCTCGCAAAAAATATTCGACGAAATTTTGTTGAAAGATTAATTGAATGGGCCTTAATGTTGTCAGGGCTGATTGCCATATTAATCACCTTTGGAATTGTTTTTATTCTAGTCACAGAATCCATACCCTTTTTTGAAGTGGTTTCAATCAAAGAATTTTTAACCTCAACCATTTGGACCCCAAATTTTGAGATTAAAAATTATGGCATTCTCCCGCTAGTGGCAGGAACGGTAACCATTACTGGAATAGCCCTCTTGGTTGCCATACCGCTTGGGACCATTACCGCAGTCTATCTTTCTGAATTCGCGTCGCATAAATTAAGAGAAACCGTTAAACCCATATTGGAACTTTTAGTAGGAGTTCCAACCGTTGTGTTTGGTTACTTCGCTCTCTTACTTGTCACTCCTTTATTGCAAAAAATTTATCCAGACTTACCGACGTTCAATATGCTTGGACCGGGAATTGTTATGGGAATTATGATTGTCCCTTATATTGCCTCAGTTGCGGAAGATGCGATGCGGGCTGTCCCAATGGCAATGAGAGAGGGGTCTTACGCGATGGGAGCTACTCGATTTCAAACTGCTAAAACGGTGGTCATGCCAGCGGCCTTATCCGGAATTATTGCCGCATATATTCTAGCCATCAGTCGGGGTATTGGTGAGACCATGATTGTGGCTATTGCGGCTGGGCAGCAACCGAACTTCACCTTCAACCCCGTTGAGAGTGCCGCCACAATTACAGCTTATATTGTCTCAGTTGCTCTTGGGGATTTGGAACATGGGGGAATTGGTTACCAAAGTATCTTTGCAGCTGGTATCGTATTATTTATTATGACTTTATCTTTAAATATTTTGGGTCAATGGACTCGGAAAAAATTTACGGAAAGGTATTAAATCTTGGCTATTGGAGATCAAAACATAAAAGATTTAAATGCTATTCGCAAGCTAATAAAGCAACATAAAAAAAATGACAGTATTTTTGCGGGTGTTGGTTTATTTGTGATCGCAACGCTCGCAGTGGCTCTTCTTGTATTATTTTTAGACCTAGTCATAGATGGATACCCGAAAATGAATTTAGATTTTTTTTCCAATTTTCCATCTCGCAAAGCTGAGGGTGCAGGAATTTTATCTGCCTGGGTTGGGTCAAGCCTGGTTTTAATTGTTACTTTTTTTGTCGCAGTCCCCATGGGTGTCGCCGCTGGCATCTATCTTGAAGAATATGCAAAAAAAGGTTGGTTTGCTGATCTGATTGAAATCAATGTCGCAAATCTTGCGGGTGTTCCATCCATTATTTATGGCTTACTGGCTCTCGGCTTATTTGTGTATGAATTTGGTTTAGGGCAAAGTATTTTAACTGCAGGCCTTACATTATCCTTACTCATGCTCCCCATTGTAATTGTCTCGACCCGAGAAGCGATTCGAGCCATACCCGTGCATATTCGTGAGGCGGCCTATGCTGTCGGAGCGACCAAGTGGCAAGTCACTCTTCATCATGTTTTACAATATGCTATGGGGGGAGTGTTAACTGGAATCATCATTGGAATGGCCAGGGCTATTGGAGAAACCGCACCTGTGATAACGATTGGGGCACTGACTTTTATTGCCTTTTTACCTCCCTCGCCTGTGACTGATGTCGTGCCTTTTATTAACTTTGCATGGCTTGATGCAGGTTTTACGGTCCTCCCCATTCAAATGTTCAATTGGATCTCCCGACCTGAACATGCGTTTCATATTAATGCTGCAGCAACGGGAGCCGTGATTATCATTCTCACTTTACTGATGAATGGTATTGCAATTAAATTACGTTACAACATCAGAAAGAAAATTAAATGGTAGGAATTTCACTATGGTAAAAAAACAAGAAATAATAAAAGCTGAATCAAAAGAATTTAATTTTCATTACGCAGACGGAACACACGCCCTTAAAGATATCAACATTCCTTTGTATGAAAAAAGGATTACTGCCCTCATTGGTCCATCTGGCTGTGGCAAATCAACGTTCCTCAGATCATTTAATCGAATGCATGACCTGTATCCCGGGAATAAATATGCCGGTGAGATTATCTTATACCCCGACAATACAAATATTCTCGATAAAAAAGTTGACCCCATTGAAGTCAGAATGAGGATTAGTATGGTCTTCCAAAAACCTAATCCCTTTCCTAAGTCTATTTATGAAAATGTGGCCTACGGTCTAAGGGTGCGCGGTGAAAACAATAAACGTCTTCTTGATGACAAGGTGGAGGAAGCCTTAAAAGGAGCTTCACTGTGGAATGAAGTTAAAGATCGACTTCAAGACCTGGCTTATAACCTTTCAGGCGGTCAGCAGCAAAGATTATGTATTGCCAGGGCGCTAGCCACTGATCCTGAAATCATGTTATTTGATGAACCCACATCAGCCCTAGATCCAATCGCAACCGTTAATATTGAAGAACTCATGAGTGAGTTAAAGAAAAAATTAACCATTTTAATTGTGACTCACAATATGCAGCAAGCAGCGAGGATTTCTGACTATACGGCCTATATGTATTTAGGCAAAATGATTGAATTTGATGAGACGGATATAATTTTTACCAACCCCTCTAAAAAAGAAACCGAAGATTATATTACCGGTAAATTTGGTTAATATTAACCAAAGATTGTTTTTTTAATTGCCTCAGCCGCTTTCATGGCTAGGTCTCGATCAGCACACTCTGTCATAATTCTAATCTTTGCTTCTGTGCCTGATTTTCTTAACAACACCCTTCCTTGATCATGCATGATTTTCTCAGCATTTTTTACTGCCTCTTGCACATGCTCAGCATCCAGATTAACTGCTTCATTTGTGGCAATGTTTAATAAAATTTGTGGATACAATTCTATTTCAGCAACGGCCTCATCAAAGCTTATTTGGCGCTGTTGAATGGCTTTGAGCACCTGTAACGCAGAGATGATTCCATCTCCGGTGCTGTGATGTTTCTTTAATAAGATATGGCCAGAATTTTCTCCGCCATAATCCCAGTGTCGTTCTTCCATTAATTCAGAAACATAGCGATCGCCCACTTTTGATCGTTCAAATAACACATGATTAGCTTTGAGATTCTCTTCCATCGCTAAGTTTGTCATTAAAGTCCCAACAACACCGCCCTGGAATGAGCCTGAAATGAGCTCAGCTTTCACAATAATAAATAAAAGCTGATCGCCATCAATAATTTGTCCTTGAGCGCTCACCATCAACACACGATCTCCATCGCCATCAAATGCTATGCCCAAATCTGCTTTATTTTTTCGAACTTCTGTAATCAATAAATCTAAATCCGTTGAACCACAGTCTTGGTTAATATTGCTTCCATCAGGACTGACCCCAATCGTGATCACTTCAGCGCCTAAATCATTAAAAATTTTTGGTCCAACTTGGTATGTTGCCCCATGCGCACAATCGATCACAACCTTCAATCCCTCAAGGGATAGATCTTTTGGAAAGGTATTTTTACAAAACTCAGCGTATCTGCCTTGAGCATCCTCTACACGTTTTGCTTTACCAATAATCTCAGAATCAAGATTCTCAATTGCATCAATTGTTGCCTCTATTTCTAATTCAATCTCATCATCTAATTTTATGCCAGTGCTGGAAAAAAACTTGATACCATTGTCTTGATAGAGATTATGAGAGGCGGAAATAACCACCCCTATCTGTGCTCTCATGGCTTTAGTCAAATAGGCAACTGCGGGAGTTGGAATAGGGCCGGTTAAGTAAACGTCAACTCCAGCCGCAGAAAAACCGGCTTCAAGGGCTGACTCAAGCATATACCCAGACACACGGGTATCTTTACCAATAATGACTTTGGGTTTACTTGCGGATTGGAATTTTTTTGTTAATACCTTTCCTGCCGCAAATCCAAGCTTAGTAAAAAAATCAACTGTAATTGGAAATTTTCCTGCTCGTCCTCGGATACCATCGGTTCCAAAATACTTTCTCATTTTCTATCTTCCAGATATTTTTTAGTTACTTTTACATTGTGTGTTCTTATAATCATGGGGTACTTATCTACGAGCTTAGATGAGAAAAAACCAGTTGCTTCATCAAGCCAATCCTCACGATCACCCATAATTTTTTTTAACATGCTCTTTCGTGAAAGACCAATTAATAAGGGATAGTTTAGTTTGGTAAAGGTCTCCATATTTTGAAATATTTTCCAATTATGCTCAAACGTTTTGCCAAAACCAAAACCTGGATCTAATATAAATCTTTCAAGGCTAATGCCAGATTGTAAACATACATCCAGTCTATTTTTAAAAAATTTTATGATTTCTAAATGAATCTCATTTTCATAGCTGGGATTATTTTGCATATTGAGCGGATCCCCTTGCATATGCATCATACAAACCATAGCATGTTCATAGCATTTTATAACTTGCAGGGAATTTTCCCCGGTCAATGCTTTAATGTCATTAATTAAATCTACCCCTTCGTCTAAAACCAACTGCATCAATTTTGACTTATAGGTGTCTACAGAAATGTGTATTGAAGATTTCTTTTTTAAAAGCTTTACCACTGGAAGAACTCTATCCATTTCATCTTTAAACGAAACAGGAATAGCGCCAGGTCTTGAAGACTCACCCCCAATATCAATGATATCCGCACCCTCATCAATTAATTGAAGGGCATGATCATAAGCTTTTTCGGTCGTATTAAATTGACCCCCATCAGAGAATGAATCCGGAGTGACATTCAACACCCCCATAATCAGAGGCTTTTTCTTCTTCAGTAGTTTTTGTAATGACATAAATAAGGTAGTGTTAAAACTACCTTATTTTACTTTGATTTTGCAGACGGTTGTGGAGAAGTTACAGCAGGTCCAGAACCTGATCCTTTTTTGTTAGTTGTGGATGAGCCATTACTTAGGTTTGGTGTCGGTATTCTTACTTTTTTACCCGCCATGATGTCGTTGATTTGATCTGCATCAATCGTCTCAAACTCTAATAAAGCTTTTGCCATGGCCTCAACTTTTTTCTTATTTTTTTCAAGAATTTTACGAGCCACCGCATATTGTTCATCTAGAATTCTTCTCACTTCAGCATCGACTTTTTGTTGCGTCGCCTCAGAGATCGATTTTGATGGCATACCGAAGGTAGACTCATTTTGATTATCGCTATAAACCATTGTCCCCAGCTTATCGGACATTCCATATTTTGTGACCATATCCCGGGCTAATTTAGTGGCACGTTCAAAATCATTCGAAGCTCCAGTAGACATTTGCTTCATAAAAATTTCTTCAGCAATACGGCCCCCAAATAAAATTGAAATTTCTTCGAGCATCTTATCCTTAAAGTTACTAAAGCGATCAAACTCTGGTAATTGCCAGGTTAATCCAAGCGCCCAACCTCTTGGCATAATGGTCACTTTATGCACGGGATCAGCTTTTGGTAAAGATTTAGCAACAATGGCATGACCCGATTCATGATAAGCCGTATTAATTCTTTCATCTTCTTGCATCACTAAAGATTTACGCTCAGGTCCCATATAAATTTTATCTTTGGCATCTTCAAAATCTTGCATGGTCACTGTTCGGTGTGAGCGTCGTGCCGCAAATAATGCAGCTTCATTTACCAAATTAGCAAGATCAGCCCCAGAGAAACCTGGTGTTCCTCTAGCAATAATATCTGCCTTCACATCGGCATCACTCGGAATTTTTCGCATGTGAACATTTAAAATTTGCTCTCTGCCTTTAATGTCAGGAAGAGATACAGCCACTTGGCGGTCAAACCTTCCAGGACGTAATAACGCTTTATCTAAAACGTCCGCTCGGTTGGTTGCTGCAATCACAATCACTCCAGAATTTGCGTCAAATCCATCCATTTCAACAAGCAACTGATTTAAGGTTTGTTCGCGTTCATCATTACCACCCCCCATGCCTGCACCACGGTGTCTTCCAACGGCATCAATCTCGTCGATAAAAACGATACAAGGGGAGTTTTTCTTCGCTTGTTCAAACATATCTCGAACTCGAGCTGCACCAACACCAACAAACATTTCCACAAAGTCTGAACCAGAGATTGTATAAAAAGGAACTTTGGCCTCACCCGCAATAGCTCGCGCCAATAAAGTTTTACCCGTTCCTGGAGGACCAACCATGAGAACGCCTCGAGGAATTCGACCGCCTAACTTATGAAAGCGATTTGGATCTCTTAAAAAATCAACTAACTCACTAACTTCTTCTTTGGCCTCATCACACCCAGCGACATCAGCAAAGGTCGTTTTATTGGTTGCTTGATCAAGTTGGCGGGCTTTACTTTTTCCAAACGAAAATGGACCGCCACCTTTTCCACCGCCCTGCATTTGCTTCATAAAGAAGATCCAAACACCAATCAACAAAATCATGGGGAACCAAGAAATGAAAATACTCATTAACATGGATTGTTTTTCCTCAGGCTTCGCCTCAACTATCACGT
>ENA-OUOG01004451-OUOG01004451.1-marine-metagenome-genome-assembly--contig:-NODE-4451-length-12058-cov-4.426759_pt1 | contig 12058 bp, 22 predicted proteins | sample MGYA00248635_ERZ508505 | MGnify/ENA primary metagenome ERZ508505 (study PRJEB26176, sample SAMN06267871) | marine metagenome | isolation source: Saanich Inlet, British Columbia, Canada | place: Pacific...
CAATATTATCACCTTTGACAGCGTTTGGTAGATTTGTTAAGTCTAATTTCCAAGGAAAATATACATTCCCTGAACTATCAGTAATTCGTAAATCTAAATCATTAATCAATACAGGTGTTTGGGTACATTCTTCTTCTGAATCTCTGGCACTAGCAACAGGGTCGGTCCAACAAATGGTTGCTATTAATTTTTCCTCGTTTGAAACATTAACATTAAAGGAATACGTTTGTGCGTTGTTTAATGTGTTTTCTTCTATAATTGCTTCGCCAGATTGAGCATCAGTTATGGTTTGTGCTGCAAATTCTGTATTTAACAACCCCCATCCCCAAAATGGATCTGGCCCAGGGTAAGATATCGAAGTAACATTTGGATTTTCTGCATCATCGGTTGCAGTATGACATGCCAGTCCCTTTAATGTAGATGATTTCATGTAATTTGGATTTAAGTCACGATAATATTCTTGTAAAAGTAACAAGCTTCCTGCAACATTTGGTCCAGCCATTGATGTCCCTGATGCTTGGCTATATGGTGGGCTACTAAATGGATCACAAGAATTCACATTAGTACCTCTTCCGGTAATATCTGGTTTAATTCTTCCGTCATCAGTTGGTCCCTGACTACTCGAGCTGTTTATACTAGCACCGCTAACTGTATATCCAAGTGGAGAAAAGTTAACACTTATATGCGCCTATATATGTTGCTATCGCCCTATTTAGGCTACAGGTCTACAGAAAAGCTACATATATGTGTCATTCGTGTAGACTTAATTACTTTCTTTTCGACATCATGATCCATAAATAGATCATTATCGACACTCATGATTCATATACGACTCATTCGTGTAGACTTATCTGCCTTTGGTGGTTATGATCCAGTAAAGTATGTAACCGCATAGCCCAATAGCAGAAAGAGCGGCAACGGTAACAGCGATACCAATACTCCAGTCTTTAATGAGTTTCTTTCTACGGGCTTTCTTAGCGGCTTGTCGTTTAGCTTCATTTTCCCTAAGCGTCTTTCTGTTGGCAATAAAAGTGCAGTAGTCATCCCACAGTCCGGGCCTTCCTGCATAGATAAACATTTGCTTGACTTCAGCTTCATGTCTCTTGATATCCTCAAGTGCCCAGAAGGCTTCCATGTCACCTTCTTTCGCTGACTTCTGTAATTCGTCTTTTGCGTCAGCTAACTTGGTTAGGTCTTTGCCCATTGCGCCAACAGATTCAACATGCCCTGCAAACTCTTTGATGGCACCGATAGCTTCGTTGGCTATCTTGATTGCGGCCAGTGCTTCAAATATCATTCTTCTCCCCCGTCATGATACATCTTGTATTTGTAGAGGCTGTATAGAATATCCGCACTGTCCATTGCAAGTCCCAATGCTTTGTTACAAGGGTTGCACAGTAGTCCTCTAACCTTTCCAGTCTTGTGGTTATGGTCTATGCACAACTTGCCATGAATATTTTCTACATCAGGTAGTCCACATACTGCGCACTTGTTGTCTTGCGCTTCAAGCATATCTAAATAATCCTGATGCGATATGCCGTATTTTCTTAATAGGTCTGTGTTACGTGTTTGTTCCCTTTTAAGTATGCTATTTTTTCTTGAGCACTCTTTGCACCAAGCGTAGTGTCCGTCCTGCGATGCCCTTTGTTTGTAAAACTTTTCATAAGATTTACGTTCCTTGCATTTTTTGCAGGTTTTCATTTGTCGGCTTTAGAGTCGATCTTCAATTCAATATGATCTAGCTTGTCGAATAGTCTCTCTATGACTCTATCAAAATCTTCCTTCTTTACGTACTCACCTGCAACCAAGACTTCGATCTTGCCTACCTTCTCAGCGAGTTGTCTGTCCTGTGCTTGCAATCCCTGTAGACTGTCCCACATAACTCGTAAGAACCAGCCACAGAGCAGTACGATAAATCCTACTGCAGTGTTGAAGAGATCTTGGAATTCCATGGGTTAGCCTGCGATTTCCATTACTGTTAATGTAGATACACCACGACCATCAAAGCCATCTGTATTATTATCATCTCGTGGAGTTCTGTTAATATGTGCTACACCGCCAGATGCACGAGACCGTACTTGTAACTTATAAACAATTGACTGATCTGTTTGCGGCTCATCAAGAAACTCTAAAGCAGGAAATTCAGCGGCATATCCGCCTGAGTTATTTGCATCATGAAAAAATCCAAAACTTCCTGTATTTCTATTAAATGTATCAGCACCTGTAGGAACATGTAACTGAGTGGAATCACGCATTAAACGTACCCAAGCAAAGAAGTTACTTCCGCTAATCATCAAAGCAGATGTAATTAAAATTTTACTTGAGGCCGATTGAGGAGTAATTGTGATAGATAGATCGGGAATGTCATACCATGCTCCGCCTGTTGGAGTTGTATATGTATCATTTAAGACAGCCTGTTTAACGTCTACGATTGTATTCGCAGGTAACCCCGCCGCAGTGACCGCAGAGAGACTGTTGTTGTTGATGCGTGTTAGTGCCATGTGTCTCTCCGTGTTATCCGATTAGTACGCCAGTGAACCAGCAGTCTACATCAAAGTAGATTGATCCACTTTTGACATAAGCCTGAACGGTATCATCGGCCTCTAAATTTAAAACTGCTGATATTGAAAGCATGGTGTAGGCTATACTTGCACCCGAGGGAGCTTGTAACGTAGGGTAATTTTCAGTATAGTTATCATTCACAGACAATCGCATACTTCCTGCCGCACTGTTGTTACTAAACGCAGTCATCGTAAATAAGTACAATCCTGCCACAGGACAGGTAAACTCTTTGTCCGTGTAGTTATAATGATTGCCGATGTTGTGTGTTACGCCAGTTTCAGAGCCGCTGTAAGGAGCTTTTGTAGTCGCACTAACACCACCTCCAGCACCTCTCGCAGAAAAAGAGGGAATGTACGACAGACCACGACTTGTTAGCAGACCCTGCGCCTCAACATTCCCAGACCCATCAATACTCAACGCATCCGTACCAGTGGAGTTCTGGATGGTGTCTACTTTTAATACGCTTGTCATCCGTTGTTCTCCTTATCCGATGAGGTGGCCCATAAAAGCATTCTGTTCGTTTCTTGCGCTAGATGGGATTTCAATCTTAATGGCATCGTTTGCAGAAAGGTCTAAAATAACCTGATTGATTGTTTGATTATGGTTGTTGTGTGTTCCACCGTAACCAACAACACCTTCGGCACCAATTCTAGTACCATTTTTTTGAAACCAAAGAGGCACATAACCAGTTCCGCCAGAATTATATAGCTGTATCATCGCATAGAACAGATATATTCCATCCACTGGAACTGTGTACTCACCTGTTGTGCTGTTATATCCACTTGCAGTATCAGTAAGCGATGTTCCGCCTCTTAGAAAATCAGCCGCACCATCTTGATCGGTAGTCAGGTTGTATATGTAAAATGCGGGAATGCTACTCTGCTTAATATACTGTGCCGCAGTGACAACACCATCAGAACCGACTGTCAGCGCATCTGTCCCGTTGGTGTGCTGTATTGTTTGTACGCCTAATTCACTTGCCATTGTCTTATCCTATGAAATGTCCGCTAAAAGTTGTACCTGCGGTGTTAGTCCCGGCATTGCCGCCGTTATCATCCACTAGATAAACATACGATTCGACAGTGTCGCCCTCTGCAAGATCGACCATTGTTGTGATGGTCAGCGGAACAAATGCCATATCCCTGTAAGTAACATTGGTAAAACGAAGAGTCACATAGGAAGATCCATTGACATAGATGAACCCTTGAGCAACTTCACCATCATTACCAATTGCGTCAAAGTCACAGGATATTGTAGTAGTAACACTGTAAATTCCAGCCATTCCCGTAGGTACTGTAAAGGTAGTCCCGTCAAACGCATTTGCAGTGTCAATTTTATTTGTAGTAAATCCTGTTAACTTTACATTTACCCCACGGGTAATTGTCTGCTCAGTAGCCATGCGACCGAACCAGATTGGCTTAGTGGGTGTCTTAACAAGGCCGCCCGTTGTCTTAGGCGCAATCTCATCTACATATATCTTGCTCATACGACTGTAAACGTCCCATTAACTGTGAGTGTTGCGTTCAACGTGAACGGCCCAGCTACCATCGCATTCTCATCTGCCGCAATGGTTACTGCCGTATTCAACGCTGTGTCATTCACTCTGATTGCATTGTCTTTCATAATACTGCTGGAGACCTTGTTGAGGTCTACGCTACCATCTGTAGGCACGACAGAGTTACCAACTTCCCCCAGTGCGAGGATGAAATCTATTACATCCCCTGTGACTAAGTTCTCTGAGAAGGTGATTGTGTTACCTGAGATTGTGTAGGCTGTGTTAGCCGCCTGTACAACACCGTTGACAGATACGATGATCTGCTCCGCTGTGGCAGGTTTAAAGTTAACACCACCATACTGCATCGTGTATGCCGCTTGGCCGTTCACCACAGAGATGCTGTCGAGTACTTTGAATTGTCCTGTCTGGGGACTTGGGCCAATGTAAGGCATTTTAGATTACTCCGCTAATGCTGAAGGTACAACTGCTTTCAGTTCGTCTGGTGTAGTCGCCGCAGTGATTGCAGGATCATCTGTCGCATCACGTAGTGCTTGCTTCTTAGCCGCAATCGTAGCCTGTGCGTCTGCGTCACCTGCTTCAACAGCCCGCATGAACTGCACATCAAGGTCAGCCAACAGTGGCGCACGTTCTGCACGAATCATGTCTTTCTTAATCTCGACCGCTTTGGTCATGTTTATGTTAATCATGGGTTATCTCCAAATATAGTAAAGCAAACAACTTCTGGATCAGCTAACGCATTACTAGAATTACGACAGTCCATGTAAAACGATCCCGCTGAAAGAAGTCCCAAAGAAGGGGAACGAAGAGAATTGGTCTGTCCATCGTTTCTGTACTCCCCTCCATTACCTATGGCGGCGTAGTTACCGTCTGACAATGCGTTGGTAAAGGTTACTGTGTACGATCCAGTACCCTCATCAGCAATACTACTAATGTTATACGAATCACGAATAGCAGGAGTACCAGTGCCATTAAAGTTCACCCACGCCTTCGCAGTGTTCTGCGCTGACACTAAGGTAGTTGCACCACCGCTAGTGTCTGTGATGTTACTTACCTTGAGCGTTGACATCTTATTCGCCTACGCCGTCAGTTAATGTGTCTGCATCGACTTCCCACGCATTGCGGAAGGTACGATCTGAAGGTACGTCTGCTACGTCTACAATCTTGTAGGCTTTGCCAGTCGGTACGTCCTTCTTAGCAATCTGCTCAATTGTGAGTTCACAGTTAGGTGCAGGTACGATTACCGCTACACCGCCTTCTTCTGTTTGGTAGATAATTCTTTGGTTGCTCATTTGGTTTCTCCTTTGGGAATTTTGTTCATAGGTTTCTCCTAGCGGAATATGGCGACTGAGTTGTAATCCAGATCAAGGTTAACGCCTGAAATATTTCTAAGTACGACGGTAACTGACGTTGTTGCAAAAGCATTGGGGCATAAAGTCGTTTGGTTTATACCTGTTGCAGAGACACAATAATTTGCATCTGGCATTGCAGTCGTGAAGTTCGCCGTGTAATTGCCAGTACCGTTATCCGTAATACTACCTACGTTATAAGCCTCCCGAATCGCCACAGTGCCAGTACCATTGAAGTTGACCCACGCCTTTGCGCTACCCTTGACAACATTCGTAGTGCTTGTGCTGTTTGTTCCGTCGGAGATGTTTTCTGTTCTTAGTGTACTCATATGTTTCTCCTAGCGGAATACTGCGACATATACGCCATTTGACTCAATTGATACTCCAGCGGCGGTATCACTTGATCCTCGCATACACGCAATTCTAACCGATGCTGTTGTTAAAGATGCTTGAGGTGCGGCAGGGCTTTGTTGAGTTTGATATGGTCCAATAAAAAATCCTGCCCGATTTGATCCGGGAATAGGAATACTTGTGGTTGTTACCGCATAGTTCGTGTCAGGCATTGCAGTTATAAAATTCACCGTGTAATCACCTGTGCCATTATCTGTAATACTATCCACATTACCTGACGCACGAATTGACGGAGTACCAGTACCATCAAAGTTCACCCACGCACGACACTTGTAGTTCTCTGTGCCATCAGTGTTTTTCCACGTATCAAACTTAGCTGTACTCATACGATTGCCCACTCCGAACCTGTAGTGATTGTGACTGTAACACCTGTGGTGATCTCAATAGGGCCAGCACTCATCGCATTGTAGTTTGCAGGTATTGTGTAGTCAGCATCTACAGTCTGGCTAGACAGGAAGAAAACACCGCCAATTGCTGGTGTGTTATTTTCAAATGCGCCGCTGTCAATCTTACTCAGTGCCATTGTCAGCCTCCTGAATCGTTAGCTCACCCGCCTCAACCTGACGCATGATTTCTGCGTAGTGGCGGTTTGTTTCTGCTAGCGGAATAGATAATTTTTTATCACCTACAAACGCAGTAATACAGACGTTTTCGCCGTTAAACTGCTCATACTTAACACCGGTATATGTTTGAGATTCCATTATAGTTCGTCCTCAATGGCTATGTAGGTATTGCTGTTTCTGGTCCACACCAAACCCGCCTGACCCGCTGTCCCCGATACACCACTGTCAACGTACAGTTGCGCCGTGGATGCAGTGGTTCTAAGCATACCCGTCCAAGAGTTAAAGTCATCTGTTGCTCCGCTTCGTTCAAATGTATAACCATTGGCGACTGTAGTTTGCTCTAAACTTGGACTATTTGTTCTCTTGTGTTCAAACTTGAGGCCCAGAAAAACTAAACTAGAATTGTAATATGCGGCGTTCCCAATAACCCCATTGGTTACAGTAGTGTCTTTTAGTACCTCATAATACCTCTGACACAACGCAAGCTCCTCACCGTAGCTTCTGTGTTCAAACGGTGTTGCTACGCTTCCGACTTCTAGTTGGACGCCGGTGATTTCAAATGTAGCAGACGCAGTTTGATTCCAGTGTTGTGGAAAGTCAGGCACTTGAGATGAAACTGAAAGGTTGCCCCACTGATCCAAAGTAAAACCACTGTCTGAATAGTCACCACCTTCATCAATAACCCAGTACACATAAAGGCCAATTCCGTTATCAGTGTTGAAGGTTAAGTTTGCATCCCCAGAAACAGTGATGGTTACCTTTTTCCAAGTGTCTGCTGACAATGTATAAGATGAGGCGTAGTTTCTTGCAGTGCCATCATTGCTTAAAAAAGAACAATAGTACGTTCCTGCAAGGCTTGATTTTGCCCAAAAGGATAGCGTCACATCCGCTGATGATGATTTATAGTTCCATCCTGATTGAGCAACATTTTGCGCCTCAATGACTTGGAAGATTCTAGCAAAGCCATTTGTAGCTGACGATGTACTTGTATTCGCCAACTTCATTGAATACCGATGACCTTCGTCATAGGGGCTACCAGAGGTTAAAGCGTTTTGAGTTGTTGTTACAGCAACGCCAGAAAAATAAGGACGAAATCTATCCACAGTATTGTAAGCACTTGAAGTAGCACTCGTCCCACGCTGTGCAATAGCCATTGAACCGTTCAGAATAAGATTGCGTCTACCCAACGATGGTGATGCTGTGGTGACGACAGTACCCGACTCAGCCGGTACAGTGAGTGAGCCTGTGCCGTCAGCTTTCTTGATTGTGTTGACTAAGAGTTCGCTCATTCTGGTTTCTCCGGCCAAGCTATGTTTTCAAATTCGACATAACCTTTGTCATTGAACGGGACTGTTAATCCATCGGTAATATCCCTGAGTGCTTGTCTGTAATTAGCCCACGCTGTTTTTTGCTCAGTAGATAAAGCACTGTCTGGCATCTGAGTCCAATCAGTTTCTACAAGAAGATTGTTTCTGTGCTGACGTACTTGCCACAGCCCAAGCTCTTGTGACGAAGGAAGCCAGTCTGGATTAAATTTCATTAAGCAACCCCCCACAGCTTTGCTCTAACCTGTCCGCTACTCCCACCACTTGCATTAGCCTGATCCATATTGATGTAATACCTTGAGATTTTTGAGCCGCTGTCAACATAACAAGTTCCGTTTGCAAAAGTTGCCCCAATTCCTTGGTAGTACCAAGCACTTTGACTCTGTATAACACAGTCCATACTTGCGTCTGACTGATTACCATTGACGATATACATCCAATGAGCGTAGCGAGTATCAAACTGACAACTAAAACCAGTGCGCCAGTAGTTACCTGAACCTACACCCGGTGTAGAACGAGAGTCAGTTTGATTCCAACCACTTGTTCCGTACCTTAATCCCAATTGAGTCCCACTAGAATCTGTAAACACATTATAAAAATGCTGTGATCCAGAGGCCGCTTCAGGGTAATACTCTAAGTACATAAAGAAGATACTGTAATCAGATGTGTAACTATCAAAATCAAAAATCAATGTGTCGGAGTCATAAGCCACAGTTGATGTATCTGTACGCTCTAACAACAAGTTCATCCCGTTTGGATTAGTTACAGTCTTACCAGATAAATCCAAATTCGATGCAAGCATATCTGCTGATACGCTACCTGTACCGCCTGTTGTAACAACCGTCCCCGCCTCATCAGGCAAGGTCAGTGTGCGGTCTGTGGAGGTAGCAGGTGCTTCAATTGTGAATGTGGCTGTGCCTGAGTCATTGCCTTTGATTGCTAGTTTTGACATTATGGTTTCTCCGGCCAGACTACATCATCAAGAGATGTATAAGTATCAGTGATATCACGCAGTGCTTGTCTGTACGCTGTCTGCGCTTCAGTCATTGTCAGGTCAGATGATGCCCACCAGTCTGTTTCTGCGAGTTTGTTGTTTCGCACATCTCGCAATACTTCCAGTTTACGGGCTGTTAATTCTTCTGCGGTAGGTAATCCTGCAAGAAACTCTGTCGCTTCTTCTGATGACATCTCTACCTTAACGCCGTTTTGTACTTTATATAGAATCGTCATAGCTATGATGCCTTCACTCCGTACAATGTGTAGTTACGGTAAGAAAAAGTTCCACTAGATGGATAAAATCTAAGTCCATCTACTAAACCAGTAGAGCCGTTGTATTGCCCTGTGGACTGACCGACTACCGATATACCAGTGTTAATTGAGCCGCCATATGTTGTCTGTAGTCTAAAATGCCCCGTAGTATTATTTGAGTTGAAGATGCTTATTTCCCAATCTACGGCTTCATTGTTTGCATCGCCCTGACCATACCAACACAAACGCATAACGCTTGCTCCGGCACCGGCTGTATATCCGCTACCGCCTGTTCCGTTACCTTCGTGCGCACTATAATCATAGTCGCTAGCACCGCTTTCAAACCCAGTGTTTCCATCTAATCGGACTCTTGAATACATATCAAAACCGACAGACCCATATACTCCGGTTAATACCAACTTAAAATAACGATAAGAAGAGTCTGTTGGAAGGTCTATATCAATGGCGCTAGCCCCACTAGTAAAAGTATCACTGCTAGAAATCACTTGCATAGAAGACTGATTTTCAGCAGGAAGCGTCAATGTTTTGGTGGACAAATCCAGAGTCGATGCAAGATCAGCCGCAGTGACTACACCATCCTGTACAAGACTGACGCCTGTTGAACCATCAATTACTACAGCCATTATACAATCACCAATCTTGAGCCATCAGGCACTGTTACTGTAATCCCACTCGACACTGTCAGTGGCCCTGCCGCCATAGCGTTATATCCTGCATCCACACTCAAGTCCTGCTGTACAAGCTTATTGTTCTGGAAGATTGTCGCATTGAGTTTAGTTGAGTATGTCTCAGCTAACTGATCCGCCTTACCCCGGATGAGTACATAAATGTTACCAGTACCCGCTGGAGGAGCCTCTGTGAACGTGAGAGTGCTACCCGCTACTGAGTATGCTGAGACAGGTTCCTGCTGTACATTCTCAACGAATACTTCTACGTCATTCGTAGTTGAAGCACCGGAGAGTGAGAAGTCTACTGTAGTACCGTCACCATTGAACGATTCCTTCGTGACTTCATGCTTGATCTGATTAGGAGCGTTACCGATGTAAGCCATGATGACCTCTTAGGTTGAAATGTCGTCTACTGCCGATACCCAAACATCTACCGATGCCGCAGTATCTGAAACAACCTTGAGTACGTCACCTGATTGGACCACTACCTTTGCACCGCCATCCAAGACCTGTAGTGCACCACCTGCCGCAATAGGTACTTGCTTCACGAGGTAGATGTCATTCACAGAGTCATTAATGTACACATCCACGAGGATTGTATTCGTGGTGACGTTCGTGCAGTGGATACCCACCAGTGTGTCAAAAGAATCAGCAGTAAGGACTGTAGAAGCTGATGTTCCTACTCCGTTTGCTGTATAACGTCTGAAGTTCTGAGCCATAGTTTCTTTACCTTAAAGTGCTACTGCCATTGCAATTGCAAAACCTGCTGATGCGCCAGATACGCTGAGGTTAGTTAATTGTGAGCCGTCTACCGCTGGTAGCCGTGCTGATCCATCAAGTTGTACTACATTACCTGCCGATGTGCCTACGTCCTCTACTGCCGCAGTGCCTAAGCCTAGGTTAGTACGGGCTGTAGCGGCGTTGGTTAAGTCAGAGAGATTGTTAGAAGCTTGTAATGCTCCAGCGCCGAAGTCTTCGGCCTTAGCCGCATAATGAAGTGCGGAGTATCCTGTGGTGACACCATCAGAAAGTGTGAACTGAGTATCTTCAGGATGGATAGCTAGCTTTTCAGCATCTGCCGCTGAGTCAGCCGCATCTGCCGCACTTGTTGCCGCAGAGGATGTAGAACCGAAGAGTGTATCAATATATCCCTTGCGTGTCAAGTCATCTGCTGTAGTTGGTGTAGCAGTCGATGTAACTTTGTTGGCACCCATTACAAGGTTACCAGTCATCGTGCTACCAGTAAGCAATACAGCAGTTGTATCTACATAGTTCTTAGTAGCCGCATCGGATGCCGCAGATGGGACAGCAAGACCAGTGACTGTGTATCCACCCATCGTGATGGAGCCAGTCATTGTGCCGCCAGCCAGTGGTAGCTTAGTAGCGATGCTATTACTTAATGTAGTGTAGGCATTCGCATCATCATTCAATGCCGCCGCTAACTCATTCAAAGTATCCAGAGCCGCTGGAGCGCCGTCAATCAGATTAGTGATCTCAGTGTCTACGTAGTTCTTAGTAGCGGCATCTTGAGCATTTGTAGGGTCAGTCAGGTTCGTAATGGTAGCGGCAGTTGCGGCATCCATGTTGAGGTTGCCGTTGATGACAACATTACTGAATGTAGAAGTACCAGACGACGCAGTGACATTTCCTGTCACATTGCCCGTTACGTTACCTGTGACGTTACCTGTCAAGTCACCAGTCACATCACCAGTCAGATCGCCTGTAATACCCGCTGTAGCTGATACAGTAGTGAAAGCACCTGATCCTGCTGTCGTAGTACCGATGTTAGTACCGTCGATTGCACCACCGTTAATGTCAACAGTAGTGAATGTAGATGTACCCGTCGATGTCACATTACCAGTGACATTGCCAGTCAGATTCCCTGTTACATTGCCAGTGACATTACCTGTCACATTTCCTGTTAGGTTGCCAGTAACATTGCCTGTGACATTACCAGTGAGATCACCAGTTACGTCCCCAGTGAATGTTGCATTCGTACCGTCAGTACCGTTCTCAAGTACCTTAGATGTGCCGTTAGATGCGTACACATCACCAGTCAAATTGCCAGTGGTATTGCCTGTAACATTACCAGTCAGGTTACCAGTGACATTACCAGTGACGTTACCAGTTAAATTAGAAGTTAGCGTACCGCTGACTGTAACATTGTTGAATGTAGACAGACCAGAAGATGAGGTTACGTTACCAGTAAGGTTGCCTACTACGTTGCCTGTAACGCCACCAGTGACATTACCTGTCAGTGGTCCCACAAACGATGTAGCAGTTGCTGTAGTAAATGTGCCAGCGGCAGGAGTAGTTGCGCCAATGATTGTGCCATCAATGTTGCCGCCAGTGATCGTGACAGCCGCTGAGACAAGCGCATCAATGTTTGCAGTACCAT
>ENA-OUOG01004452-OUOG01004452.1-marine-metagenome-genome-assembly--contig:-NODE-4452-length-12056-cov-3.835712_pt1 | contig 12056 bp, 7 predicted proteins | sample MGYA00248635_ERZ508505 | MGnify/ENA primary metagenome ERZ508505 (study PRJEB26176, sample SAMN06267871) | marine metagenome | isolation source: Saanich Inlet, British Columbia, Canada | place: Pacific...
AACAACATGGTTGAAAAAGTAATATTAAATATGAACATAAAAACAATATGACTAATTCTAATAAATTTAATTTTCATATTTTTCTTTCGTTTATATAAACTAATTATATATAAAAAAGGCTTACATAATTTGTAAGCCTTGTTTTTTTGGTGGGCCCACCAGGACTCGAACCTGGGACCAAAGGATTATGAGTCCTTACGCTAAAATTAATAATCAATAAAATCAATTACTTATAATAACTTTACTTGTTGCTTTTAGTAGTCTATCATAATTTTTGTTGCCTTAACATTTTGACATCATGGACACATTCACGAAAGTTCTGAACACCAAAGGCTTATATAAACGCCAACAAAAAGACTCGTCGAGCTGGGTGGTCAAAGGTCGTATTAAAGGCGGTAAGGTAGTTACCGTCACCATTGGCGATACCAGGCTGTATAAACAAGCCGAAGCCAAGCAGAAAACCCTCACTATTTTAAAAATGATGTCCGACGGCATTAACCCCAATGAGGCCAAACGAGCCGAACGTGAAATTAACAGATTGCGCGGGTTCACTTTGCAACAGGCGTTAGAAGAGAGTGCGCGTTTAGCACAATGGAAAGATATTACCCGCAAGGATATTCATTCTGTCATGCAACGACGGTTTAATGATTGGCTCAATCGTCCGCTCACTTCCATCACCAAACAAGAGTGTTTGGATCGATTCAAACAGATCAAGATAGACATCAAACAAAACAATCGTCAAAAGAATCGCAGCAGTGTGAACGAAGTTGGTGAAGGAGAAGCACAAAAAGCCTTTCGATATTTGAGTGCCATTTTTAATACTTTCATCGACGATGATGTTGGTGATGAAAAACTGTTACCTAAAGGCAATCCCTGTTCGATTTTAAAAACCAAGCGAGTCAGAAAAACTTTGCTCTCTCGAGATCGATTCTTGAATTTAGACCAACGACAAAAACTGCATGAGCTTTTTCGAGAATCTTACGAATTGGAAAGCATTGGAGATTCAACACGAATCAAACAAGACGATCGAGATCTGATCATGTTACTGATTCACACTGGGGTCCGTTTGGATGAAGCCCTGACTCTAAAATGGGAAGCGATTGATTTTGAGAGTCAGACCTATGTCATGTTCAATACCAAGAATCGACGCAATCACACCTTACCCATGACTGAAGATATTAAATATTTATTTACTCGACGCCACAACAATGGCTCTATCTATGTATTCCCATCGCCTCTCGACTCATCCCAGCCGATGTCTGCCAGCAAAACTTTCAAACGAGTTTCGGAAGAAGTGGGCTTTAATTTCTCAGCACATGATTTGAGACGAACGGTAGCCACCATCGCTGCAGAATGTGGCTATGACATCTCAAATGTAGGAGCCTTACTTAACCATTCTCAGAGGAATGTAACGGAAGGTTATGTTCAGAGAACCCTGCCCCGTTTAAAACGTATATTAGAGGATATAGAAGAGGCTCTCTTTTTTTAATGCTGAACTTAAATATCAACACAAATCAGGCTTTCTATTATCGCAAAGCAATGAATTTTTATGTTTATAAAATTCGCCATCCTGCTTTAAAGAAATGTTTTAAAACAATCTGGCTGCAAGTTTTAAAAAAATATAAAGTTAAAGCAAAAAGGCTAAGAAGTCTTGATAAACGAGAGAATGCTTGTTTTCACATTTTAAATAATCTTTTTAAAGCTCAATATTTAACATTCAATCCCTGGGTGGGATACTCAAGAGATAAAAATCAATATGCAAAAGGTGCTTATAGAAATGAAACTCACTTCAAGTATGAATCATTTACTCAAACAGTAGATTATTTAATAGACCTAGGCTTAATTATTCATAAAAAAAATGTTCATTTCCCAGGCTGTTCCTACTCTTCAAGAATGAAAGCAAGTAAAAAACTTATTAAGATTTTTGATAATTTGGATATTACAAATTTAACTTCGATTTATGATCAACCAAAACAGCAAGACAAAATAATCTTAAAAGATATTAATAAAAAATCTCTCTCATACAGAGCAAATGACTTAATAAAATGCTGGAGAAATAATCTGCTCATAATTAATAATAAGATTAATGAGTCTAGAGTTTGTTTAGATATGCAAGATGACCAATATCATCAATTAATAATAAAGCTCAATAAAGATAAATATAGAGTTGATTCATTCCCAGACTTCACAGCTACAACACTACATCGGGTATTTAATAATAGTTCATTTGAAGAAGGTGGAAGATTTTTTGGTGGGTGGTGGCAATCTATTCCAAGAGATTTTAGGAAATTCATTACGATTAATTACAAACCTACAGAAGAGGTTGATTATTCAGGGCATCATATTCGCATTTTGTATTCATTAGAGAAAAAAGATTTGATAGGGCAGCCATATGAGGTGGAGAATCCATCCAGAAATACAAGAGACCTAATTCAAGATAGAAAAGATGCAACATTAATAATGCTTAATTCTAAGAACAGGGTTCAAGCTGCTCGAGCCATAAAGAATAACGGCATTCACAATATAGAGAAATTAATGCTTGAGATTGAGTCTAGACATCATCTGATTAGCCATAAATTTTATACAGGCGTTGGAAATAAATTGATGAATCAAGATTCAATGATTGCTGAAGAAGTTATGATAGAGATGATTAATCACAACCATACAGTCTTGCCTGTTCATGATAGTTTTATTGTAAGAAATTCAGCAGCTAGTGATTTAATTTCAATTATGGATAAAGTCTTCATTAAACATTGTAAAAGTGAAACTATTTTAAAAATAAAACAAACAATGCTCGAATGGGATGCAGTCCAAGGAAAACAGAATAGAAGGGATTCGAATGATAAATTTAATTTTACAAACATGGATTTGGATTATTTAATTGAAGAAAACTTTGAAAAGAAAACTATGGTTAATAAATTTTGGAACCCTTAGGGGGGTTCCAAATCCACTTACATAAAGATAGGACAAATACAACTTCTTCCCATTACCCAGTAGATTAAGAGACGTTCTACTGCATAATAAACACTCTTAACACATATAACCTATTGATTTAATGAGATTTTTTTATATAAGAGTTAACAATTATGATGAAATTAATATCTAGTTTATTACCTTTATAATCACCTTACAGATATTGTATATGTAGATAATCTTCAATATATATTGAAAATTTAAATTTGGATTAATTTCCAAAGATAGAATTGGTTCCACTAGAAAAAATAAAATCCATTTAACTAATTAGTTTCAATAAAGCTAATCTCATCATCAGTTAATTCATATAAACTATAAACTAATGTATCAATCTCTTTTTCTTTGTCAGTTGTGTCTTCTCCTTGTTTTTTTCCTTCAATGATTTGATCAACTAAAGATTCAAAAGGTTTTGTATTGTCAATGTTATCTATTTTAGGAAATGGAAATGGACTTAGGCTATCTCTAGTATATGTATAGTAACCGCCACTCATTACAGAACTAGTATTTTTAATAAAGAACCACATTAGTTTGGAATTTAAAATTGATAAATAAAACTTATAACTTTCTTTTACATCTATTTTTTTTATCAATCCAAAACATTTAGTATTTCCATAAAACTTTCCATATTCATCATAAGACAATTGACTACCCATAGACAAATAAGGCATGACTATCTTTTCTTTATTAAACATATTTAAATTTTTTGGATAAATATATCTAAACCAATAATCATCATTTATTAATCTGCCTCTTTCTCTGTTTCTCAAAACATTTTCACATTCTTTTAAATACCTGTATCCAAGAGGAAATTTTTTTGATAATTGGTCTTCAGAATAAAGTTTTGCTATCTCTTTATCACCGTCAACATCAATATAATAAGGAAATATAACGGCCATGCTTGTTTTCAAAGTCTCGTACCTATGAATGCCATCACCTTTCAAAAGTGGCTTTGCCAATTCTTTTTCAATCTTAATTATTTTTTCTAATTCGCTAGAATAACCCTCTAAAGTAGTTTCATTTATCTCAGAGATATTTTTTAGAAAATATACGCTATCCTTACTAGTTGCTATACCTTGAAATATCTTATAAAAAATATCTTTTGCTCTTAATGGAAACAAATTTATTTTATCTAAAATAGTCTTCACTATTTTATTTGAAAATATCCACATATCAGAATCTAAGCTTTCATTTTTAATAACTGTATAGTCAGCTTCAGATAGTTTTGAAAGAAACAATTCTAGTTCCTGGTTAGTCTTTAAATCTTTTTCCAATCCAACATAATTAAGATATTTATTTTGTGCTTTATCAAACCATACTAAACTAGTATAAGTTGAAGCATTAAAAACCTGATAAGCCTCAAAAGATATTAATTTTTTTATTTTATCTTTTGTTATTTCTCTCAAGCCTTTGCCGAAAGCAGAGTTAACCCACTTATGGGGCATAATGAAATTCAATACACCATTCTTAGACAAAAGATCCAACCCTTTTTCGGTGAATAACACATACAAATCATAACTACCAGAAGCTGCTTTAAAAGATGACTTATATTGTTCAGATATTTCTCTATCAATACCCTGAACTCTTAAATAAGGTGGATTTCCAATTACAATATCAAAACCATTTTTCTTCTTAAATACTTCTAGAAATTCTAATTTCCAAATAAAGAAGGGCTGAATACTTTTAGCTTTAAGCCTATTAAATTCCTCTGCTTTTTTTGCATTATCAATAGACTCTTCTATAAGAGTCCATTTCAAATCATCTATTTCTTTCTTGAGAATATCTTTATTTTTATTTCCATCTAAAAATATGAATTCTGAAATTTTAGTTTGAAGCAAATCAACCTGTTTTTTTACTTTAGAAAATGCATCATTTACCTCAAATAACATTTCTGTTACAGGAATATTTTTACCCTCCTGTTGAATCTTTACTCTTTGTTTCTCAAGACTAATTAAACGTTTTTTAATTGCTTTAATTCTTGAGATATCAATTGTACTTGCTTCCGAAGTAAGTTCTTTTTTTAAGGTATTTACTTCCTCGAAAATTACATCAAGCTGGGACTGTCGACCATCCTCTTGTGTTATAAATTCTTCATTAAATAATTCAATTCCTTGATAACTCGATAAAAGAGAATTACCTTGCATTAATTTATGTTCTAAATTAGGTAAGGGAGTTGGTTTCTCTTCTTCAATAATTAATGATAGCCAAAAACGAAGGCGAGCTATGTCTACGGCAGATGGATCAATATCAACTCCATACAATGAATGTCTAATCGTATGAAGTTTTAACTCATACATTGATTGTTTTTCTGATAAAAAGGGTTGAAGTGCATATCGAGCACCTACTATTTCAATAAGCATACCCATAGGAAATGCTCCAGATCCAACTGCTGGATCACAGACCAAAATATTTGCTAGAAGTTGATCAAGATCAATTGCATTCTCAGCAATCACTGTCAATTCTGATTCATTGAAATCCATCTCCTGTAAAGTGGAGTGATTTTTTATAAAAACCTTTAGAATATCAGAGGATATTTCATCTTCAGAATTTTTGATTAGGTATTCAATAATTGATTCCTGGCACATGTATCTAACAATCTCCCTTGGTGTATAAAAAGCTCCTTTGCTTTTTCTGTCTTGAATCTCAAGAAGATTTTCAAAAACTTTACCTAACATTTCAGGATCAACTGCAATATCTTGCTCTATGGAATCATTTTCAAAGACTGTAAAATTGAAGCGATTTAAAACATCTAATAGACCATCTCCAATGTCACCATTTTTAGTTTCATTTTGATTTTTGAAAAAAGAATCTGGAATTACAATATTTGTTTTTTCCCAATCATATCCTCTAATTGGTTCAAATAAACCTCCATTTAAGTAGGGAAAACTAAATGCTTTAATTACTTCATATTTATTATTAGTCGATTCTTCTTTCGCTAATGACTCATAAAAAATTGGCTCTATCAAATCATTAAAAAAATTATCTCCATATCTAGATCTATTGGAAAATAATTCTGAAATCGAAAACTCTAATTCTGGATTATTTAAATCTTTAATCCATCCTTTTTTTTGAATGAAATATAAAAAAATAAATTGTCCCAGTGTCTTTTTTGCGAAATCACTTGGTAAAACTTCTTTTTCTTTAAAGTCTCTTGCGATAACATCATCTTGTTTTATAAAATCATTTAGGTAATCAGTAAGATTCAAATAGAGCTCTTTGTATTGATCGTAAAAATCATCATTAACTGGTTCAATTTTAAAAATCAGCTCAATATCTTTAAGACTTGGTAATTCTGTATTACATAAAATTGGCAAGATTTGAAGTTTTGCAGTATGAGTTCCCTCATTGGGGCCAGCAAGGAATGACTGTCTTCTAGAGGGAGTAAGCTGTTCAATAAATTTTAGGCGCTTGGATGATTCATCAATTAAAATTTCACTTTGAACAAAAGAAAAACGCCACTCATTAGTATTTTCAGCATAATAGCTTACAATAGCAGATGAATGACTTGAGTTTCTCAGTTGATTCGCAACTATATTTCTTTGAGCAACACGTGCTCGATTTAATGAATTTCTATTAGATAATTTAATCTCATATATACCAATTTCATCTCCGTCTGAATCATAAGACCCTAAAAAATTAAATTGTAAAAAATTCTTTTGGTCATCAGGTAAGGTAATTTCTCTATATTGTCTGTCATAACTTTTAAAGATATTTGAAATAAGATCGATAAAATTATCATTTGAATAGCGTGAGTTAAAAACTCTCTCGACTAATTTTTTTGCAGCCTCTAGTTCCATAAATTAAGAAAAATACTCAGAAAGGATTACTTCTTTTTTTGTTAAATTATCATCTAATGATTTTTTTTCTTTGGTAAATATATCTTCAGGGATGATGTCTTTTAACCGATTAATAAATTTAATAGGATCTTTTCTTAATGGCTCACAGGCATTTAAAGCCTCTTTAGCTTTCCCCTTTACCAAAGAGCCATTATTTATTTCTTTAATTAAATCTTTTAGATACTTTTCCTGGTGTTCAACATAACCATGGTAATTTTTAATCTCTTTTACAGATAATAAATTCCTAAGATCATTAAGTACATTTTTACCTCCTGTTTTCTTACCTACCTCTTCATTACTTTCATCAATTGCAGAATCTAATTTTCTTTTATTTGAAGCTAAAAGCTCATAGTAATCTGGGCTGAACTTACCACTTTTTTCATTCACTTCTGCTTTTAGTAACTGAGCTGCTTCAATGAAATCTTTTTCAATTGTATCTTTATTAATTTCACTAAAATAAAACCTCTTCAAACTTCCTCGCCTCAAAAAAGTAAGCAATCCTTTATTTTCTGAATTTCTAGCTGCACGACATTTCCTTGGCATTTTTTTTATTTTTAAAAAAAGATCACTATCTTCATCCCTGATTGCTCTAATTTCTTTTAAATAACCTAGTTCACTTACCTCACCTACATCTTCACCTCCAACTGCTTGTTGAGAATTTAGAAACTCAAAAAGCGAGTGCGCCTCAACTTCTTCATCATCTGTTAAAAGTTTTGCATCAGTACCTAATAGAGAAATAAATGCTTTAATTTTCGCTTCAGCATTTTCTTTTAAGCCAATTTCATTATTGCCTTTTTCAGTTGGAAAAAAGTTATAAGTAAACAGGGTGTCATGAGGTGAGTCCACTCTATTTATTCGGCCTACACGCTGCATAATTTTAGTTGGATTCCATGGAATATCATAATTTATGACAGTATTACATCGATGCAAACTTACGCCTTCAGCAAGAACGTCTGTAGTTATTAATACATCATAATCATCACGTCTTTCATTAGAATTGTTATCAAAATTATTTAAAACTTTTTTTCGTTCATCTTGGCTTGTGTTATCCCCACTAAAATTAATCACTCTATTATTTAGCAAAGGAGCGAGCGACTCTTTAAGATAATCGCTGGTATCTTTTGATTCTGTAAAAATAATATATTTATTTTTTTTAAAAACTTTATCTTTATTTATTAACTCTTTAAATGTATTAAGCTTTGAATCAGATTTAATCTTATTCCATTCTTTAAGAATTTTTTTACAATTTAATAAATCCTTATTTAAGTCATCAATAAAATAATCTTCAAATTCTTTCGCCTCATATTTCTCAATATCGCCTTTTTCAACCAAGTCATCAACTGCTTCTAAATCTCCTTTTTCAAGCAAATCCATTATTTTTTGGAAATGCTTTTTACTAATATAAATTGTTCCTGAATGATATTGATCAATAAAATGTTCATAGGATTTAATAAGGCGTTCCATAGTTTTTGAAAAGGCATAGTAAGAACTTTCAAGTCGCTTTATTACAAGTATTTTCATAAACTTGGTAATGTTCTTTTGCCTGGTTTTGTCGAGTGCTGATAGTTTCTTTTGATCTTTTAAATAATCTAATGGTCGATAACGGGCATAATTAAAATCAGAAGCGAGCAGAGTTAAGGTATTATCAAAAGTTGTGTTTTCGAGTGAATCAAATTGATAAAAAATTGGTTGTGGATCTTTGATTTTTGGAAAACTCATATTCTTCGACTCAAGATCCTTACCATAATATGTTTTAATCTCTTCTCGAGTTCTTCTAACCATAATATATTTTAAAAGTCTTTCCCTAATTAACCTTGCATTTCTTTTTACTTGCTCTAAGTACTCATCAGGCTGCTCAGTTTTACTTATGCCTTTTAAATTCTTTTTAAGTTGATTAAAGAAAAATTCAATATTAGTGAGATTAGGAATATTGCTATTTCTCGAAGCCTGAAACAGTTTTATCTGAGAAAGTAAATCATTTGGGGAATTGTTATATGGTGTAGCTGTAACAAGAATCACTTTTTTATTTTTACATATAGTATTTAAGTAAGTATATGTTTGAGTATCTTCGTTTCTATAATTATGTGCTTCATCAATCAGTACAACCCTAAATCTATGTAAATCGTCTCTTGCTGCTAACTGGTCAATCTTTCCTTTTGACTCACACTCATAGTAAGTATCAATATTAAAGCTACTAAATGCATTTCTCCAGCTACCAGGGTTCTCTTTCGCTATGAGGTGTGGGGGCGCAATTACTAAGGTGGGAACCCTTAAAATCTGGCATAACATTGTGCCCATATATGTTTTACCCAACCCAACAACATCCGACAGAAATACACCATTATATTCATTCAATATTCTTTTAGCAGTTATGACTGCATGCTCTTGGTATTCAAGTGGTTTAAAATTTTTAGGTCGAAAAAGATTTGAAAAATCTTCTTCATCATTAATGTCACTTTTAAAATATTCATAAAGAAACTTAAGATAAAGCTCATAAGGTGTAACGTTATCTTTAAGCCATGTTTCTTGGTTGATTGTTTGAACATAGCGCTCACTCAAATCAACTCCTTTTTCCCACAATTCCTCAAATTTCTCTAATGCATAGTCATAATCAGCCTCATCTTTTAGTTCAACATTGAATTCAATATTTCCCCTTAAGCCGCTTTCTGTAAAATTACTAGACCCAGTAATTACGCTACCTTTAGTAAAGCTTCGTGTCTTTTCATCAGCTGTCATAATGTAAATTTTAGAATGGATCTTTTCATCTGGATATGCTCGTATTTCTATTTTTTTTGACTCAAGCCATTCTTTGAATTTAGCAATGCTTTCTTCAACATCAATATTGTCTTCAGATTCATCTAATTCATCTTTGACTAATTCTGAAAATGAATCTCCAACTTCTTTATGTGACATTTTTGCAGATTGAACAGCTTTAAATGTTTTATAGTCTGTACTAATGCCAATTAGGATTCTAATCTTTTCAGTATTTTCTAGAGATGGATAAATAGCCTTAAAACCACTTGAATAAAAATACCCAACCAAAACATCAAAAAATTGTGTATTTTTTATTCTTGATGCAAATCTTTCTTGAAGTGTGTGTCCATCTTCATTTGAAATAAATTTTGTATTTGACATTATTCATGCTCTTTTCTTTGTTTTGCATAAGCGCAATTTTCACAACTAATATGACTGTGTGGCAATTCATTACTATTCATACAATCAATCATTAATTGCACTTGATCATCTATCCATGAAATATCATGCTGATAGGGTATTAATGTTTCACTAAATTCCATTTTACCCATAAAACCATCTGCATTTCTATTGGCATTTACGACTAAGAAATAGGATGTACCTGATGTTTTAAAACCCATATTAGTGAGTAAGTAATTATAAAAATCCATCTGGATTTTATATCCCTCATGATAGGGAGAGTTTAAATAAGATTCTGTTTCAACTGGATTGTTGCTGGCTTGAGATTTATAATCCACTACGATCAATTCTTCTTTATTTGTATCAAACCAAATGTCATCCACACCACCGGAAAGAATGATATTGGAATCTTTATAACGCCACATTAAGCCTTTACGTAATGAATCACGCCAATCATCCATGGATTCATGTTTGAAAGGAACTACATGATCTAATCCATATTGTGAAAATAAACGATGAGGGATTTGTCGTTCACGACATTGATCGAATTCTTTTTTAAGAAGTAAGTCTGTGGTTTCATTTAACGTCCAGCCTGGCATTCCTGGCTCAGCTAACCCCACCACTCGATCTAAATAAAAACATCGTGGGCATGTAATAAATGTTGAAAACTTACCACGGCTGATTTTAAAATCTTCTGTTTGACCTGGATTGTAAATAGAAGTCTCACGAGTCCGTCTTCCAGTCGCCTCGACTAATTCCAGTTTGCTATTTCTTTTTAAGCTCACCATATCTTGATTATATTGAAATCAGGCTGATTTTGATAATTTATATTAGATATTTTTAAGCTCTAATTCATACTAAAAAAAGAGGTCATATCCCCCTGGGGTGGGTATTACTCATCTCTCTCTACAAATGCAAAGTGATCATTATTCAATTCATTTTCACCCATCCAAGAATATGCCACCAACTTCCCATGAACTCGAGCCACACTCCAGTCGACGCAGGCAATGTTTGAAGCAAGAGTTTTAGGTTCACCACTCATCCAATAATGTCCCATAAATACTGGAGGCTGTGTCACATCATAATTAATTAAACAATCATCTGTTACAGGTTCATCAGGAATCGTAGGAACAGCATCCGCAGGACCTAAAAACATATCTCGGTAAGTGGTTGCTTCCTGCATCCACCACTTAATTCTGATCTCTGTTCGCTCGTTTCCCTCTTTATCCAAAAATGACTTTCCATTAGGTAATGATATTTCTTTTCCTTTTAATAATGTTTCAATTGCTTGATATTCCCAGTTCTCTTTATATGCCGATAGAAATAAAAATTCATCCGTCAGATAAGGTTGTTGATAGTTGTCTATTACCTTTTGAATAAGATCTGGGTCCCAGCAGGCATGGATGATTCTTAAGTTTCCTAAATCAATCCATAATGGCAACGTCTTAAACCAACTGAGTAACTCTAAATATTCATCTGTATCTGATGCATAAGCTTCTAGGAATGCTTTGTGCTGCTTGAAGTTTTTGTCATTGTGCTTTCTTAAAAAGCCACCGTTGGGATCTTCAGTTGCAAACGAAATGGCATTGTATTCATGGTTCCCCATCACCGCTAGAGCATGTCCATGTTCAACCATAGGTCTTACGATTTCAATGACTCGTCTTTGATAGTTTCCACGATCAATAAAGTCTCCTAAGAAAATAACTTTTCGTTCTGGATGTTGGTAGATGTTATTGATTATTTGATAGCCTAATTTAAGCAGAAGTTTTTCTAATTCTAAGGCTTGGCCATGAATGTCACCGATGATGTCAAATGCTTGCATTGCTCACACAGTCTACAAACAAACAATGGCACCCGATGGCACCACTTTACAGATCTGAACGTTACCATCCTTATCAACAATAGTGACGGTTTCATTGGCAACAGCAGGTAATGCAAATAATAAAATGAGTATTAGCTTTTTCATCTGACATATCCTTCTCGATTACCATCTAAATCATAAATATTGGTGACGCCATTGGAGTTAGGCACAGCGTATCCAGTGGCATTACCATCATTATCACGAATGACACGATCACTATTCCAGTTGTTTGAGTT
>ENA-OUOG01004453-OUOG01004453.1-marine-metagenome-genome-assembly--contig:-NODE-4453-length-12055-cov-6.574637_pt1 | contig 12055 bp, 6 predicted proteins | sample MGYA00248635_ERZ508505 | MGnify/ENA primary metagenome ERZ508505 (study PRJEB26176, sample SAMN06267871) | marine metagenome | isolation source: Saanich Inlet, British Columbia, Canada | place: Pacific...
CCGCCGCGCCCCGCGATGCCCGCTGCGGCGCCCGCGCCGAGGCCCGCCCCCCCCGCGGCGAAGCCCGTCCCCGCACCGGCGGCGCCCAAGGAGGAGGCGAAGCCCGCGGCGCCGGCGTCCGCGCCGGCGGCGTCGCTCGAGTCGGCGATGAAGGGCCTGTCCGTGGAGGAGCCCGCGAAGGCTCCCGCGCCCGCGAAGACCGAGGAGAAACCCGCGGCGGAGAAGGATACGCCGGCGGCTCCGCCCGCCGAGGAGAAGCCGGCGGTGGCGCCCGCGGCGGCGCCGCCCTCGGACTGGAAGCCCCCCACCGAGGGCGGCCCCGCGCCCGGCGGCGCGAAGAAGTACACGCTCGAGTTCCTCAAGGCGTACGAGCAGGCGCCCATGTGCCAGACCAAGCCCGGCGACTTGGAGACGCCCGACGACGTCGACTACTGGCCCTTGGTGGACTTCGTCGTGCCCGCCGGCTTTGGCGGCGGCGGCGGCGGCGGCCGCCGCGGCGGGCGCGGCGGCGGCCCGCAGTGGAACGGCCCTCCCGGCGGCGGCGGTCGCGGCGGTCGCGGCGGCGGCGGCAAGTGGGGCCACACGGGCTTGCCTCCGGACCAGGAGGGCGGCCAGCGCGGCCGAGGCGGCAGAGGCGGCGGTTTCCGGAACTACGGCGCGCCAGTTTCGAACCGCGCCGACCCGCGTTTGCCGCAGCTCGTGCAGACGGAGAACAAGTTCGTCGCGATCGACAAGAGCAAGTGGGACGAGGAGGAGAAGAAGCAGAGATCGTTCAAGGGCATCTTGAACAAGCTCACGCCTGAAAACTTCGACAAGCTTTTAGACAAGATCCTGGAAGAGGGCATTCACGAGGCGCAGACGCTGATGGGGCTCATCGGCCAGCTCTTCGACAAGGCGCTCACCGAGCCGACGTTCGCCGAGCTGTACGCCACGATGTGCGCGGCGCTGTCGGACCGGTTCCTGAGCGAGGGCGTCGAGTTCAAGGACCCGGCGTCGCCCGACCCCGAGAATCCCGTGGTGATCACGTTCAAGCGCGTGCTTCTGTCCAAGTGCCAGGAGGAGTTCGAGAAGGGCGACACCGCCATCAAGGCGGCGGAGAAGGAAGCGCTGGACGCGGCGGAGGCCAAGGCGAAGGCGGACGCCGGCGAGGCGCCTCCGCCCGCGGAGAAGGAGGAGGGCGAGGCGCCCGCCGCGCCCATGACTGCGGCGGAGCGGGACCTGGCCGAGCGCCGCGCGGAGATGGAGCGCGCGGACCGCATGCAGCAGGCGCGCCGGCGCATGCTGGGGAACATCCGGTTCATCGGCGAGCTGTTCAAGAAGCAGATGCTCTCCGAGCGCATCATGCACACGTGCATCCAGAAACTCCTGTCGGACCCGGAAAAACCCGACGAGGAGGACGTCGAGGCGCTCTGCAAGCTGCTCAGCACCATCGGCGGGCAGCTGGACCACGCCAAGGCGAAGAGCCACATGGACGCCTACGCCGCGCGCATCCACGGCCTGAGCAAGAACCAGACCATCTCCAGCAGGCACAGGTTCATGTGCCAGGACGTGCTGGAGATGCGCCAGAAGGGCTGGAGGGAGCGGCGCAAGCAGGAGGGGCCCAAGAAAATCGGGGACGTGCACAAGGATGCGCAGCGCGAGGCGTCCAACCAGGCGAGGGGGGGCGGCGGCCGAGGCGGCGGCCGCGACGAGCGAGGGCCGCCCCGCGGCGGAGACCGCGGCGGCGGCGACCGCGGTGGCCGCGACTTCGGCGGCCCGGGGGGGCGCGACGGCTTCCGCGGTGGCGACCGAGACAGCCGCGGAGGCGGGCGCGACCGCGACGGAGGCCGCGGCGGGCGCGATCGCGACGGCCGCGGGTCGCCCGCGAACGACGCCCCTCCCCGCGCGATGCGCGGCGGCGTCGCCGACGCCGGCGGTCGCCTGGCGCCTCGCAGCGACCTCGGTCGCGGCGGCGATCGCGGCGGGCGCGACGCGCCTCCCCGCCCCGTGCCTGGCCCGCGCGGGGAGAAGGGCGGCTCGGAGAAGGAGGCGAAGGAGAAGGCTCCCGAGCCGGCTTCGGCGGCGCCGGCGGCGGCGCCGCCCATGTCGGAAGAGGAGTACGAGACGGAACGCAAGCGCGTTCTCGAGTACTTCTTCGACGATAAGGACGCGGACGAGGCGATCGCCGCTATCTCCCGCTGGGGCGGTTTCGAGCCTCGCGTGCCCGAGTTCGTGCAGCACCTCGTGGTGTCCGGATTCGAGCGCCGGACCATGGACTGGGACGCCGCGGCGTCTCTGTTCCGGATGCTCCCCCGGAGCGCCGGCGGCCCGGCGCCCGAGGCGGGCCTCGTCGCCGGCGTCAAGCTGGTGCTCGACGACCTGGAGGACCACAAGTGCGACCTCCCGAAGGCTGACACGCACCTCGCGACGGTGCTCGCGGGCGTCGTGGCGGACGGCTCCGTCGCGTTCAAAGAGATCGCCGCCGCCGCACACGAGGCGGGCCCGGAGGGCGAGACGGGGTACCTGCGCGAGGAGGGCGGCGCGGCGCCGGTGCTGTGCAAGATCCTCGCCGCCGTCGCCGACGCCTGCGGCGCGCCGCGCGCCGAGCGCGTGCTCGCGGACTCGGGCGTCGACCTCGCGGCGTTCATCGGCGACATGGACAAGGAGGACGGCGTCACGCTCGACGCCATGCTCGAGAAGTACGGCATAGGCACGCTCCCCGCCGCCGCCGCGTTGCACCCGCTGCGCGCGAAACTCGCCGAGCTGAACGAGGTGTCCGCCGATTCGAGCGCCGCGCTTTTGTCTTGGATCGAGGGCGAAGCCGCCGCGAGCGCGCGCGTCTCCACGGAGTTCGTGGGCGAAGTCGCGGCGTGGGCGCTCGCCGCCGTGCCCGCGGACGCGGACACGTCCTCGCCCATCGCCGCGCTGGAGCCCTCGTTCGCGGCGCTGCGCGCGGCGTGCAAGGGTCCGGACGCCGGCTCTCCGAGTAAGTCGGAAATCGGCAAGGAGGCGCGCGAGATTGCGGTTTTGAGCGCCGCGCAGCGCTTGTGCGCGTCGCGATCGTTCCCGGCGGGGCTGCTCGAGCGCATCTTCCGCGACCTGCACGCCGGGGACGTCCTGGACGAGACCGCCATGAAAGCCTGGCGCGACGACGAGTCCAGCGCGATCGGGCTGGAGAAGATCGCGGGCAAGGAGAAGGCTCTGTTTGAGACGATGGAGCTCCTGCAGGAATTCGCCAGCGACGACGAGGGCGCCGAGGACGCGGCGTGATCTCAGTGATTTTTTCGGAGCCGATCGCGCCGGAGCCACTTTTTGGATGGCGCTCGAGTCCCACACCGGAGTCGCGCGTGTTTTTCTTCGCGGCGTACTCCGCGACGCGCCGTCGCAAAGACGCGCGTAGACGGTAGACGCGTTTTCAATTCATCGCAGCTCGCGTCGTGTCTTCGCGAAGCGCCTCTTCGCGCTCTCTGATCTCTGCTCGCGAAAACACGTTTTCCTCGGTTTTCATCGAAACACGCGGGCGTGCATCCTTTTCGGTTCAGACCCGATGAGCAACCTGGCCACCCCGGAGGCGGGCGCCTCGGTGGTGCTGGCGACGTGCTCGGACGATGACAGGCACCCCCCGGGGTGCGCCATCGACGGGAACCCCGGGACGTGCTGGGTGACCACGGGGATGTTCCCGCAGGAGCTGGTCGTTCGGCTCGGAAAACAGACACCGGTGAGCAGAGTTCGAACGCTCACGACGAAGGTCAAGGGCTTGGCGCTGGAGTACAGCGAGGGACCGCAACCGGACGGGTTCAAGCCCGTCTTCGAGGTGACCTTGCCGGACAAAGGCGGGGACCTTCAGACCGAAACGCACCAGTTCACCGCGAAGGCGACCTTCATAAAGCTGCGCGTCGCGAGCGGGTACGACGATTTCGCCAGCGTGCACTCGATCGAGGTGTTTTGAGTCACAACACACATTATGTGTTTATGTCGCGGATTTCGCGCGTCTTTCGCGCGTGACGCTTCAAATATCTCTCTCTCTTTCTACTTCGAAGACGTCCCGCTTCTGGCTTCCTTTCGGCGTCGGCGGCGAACATCGAACGCGACCTCGAACGACTTCACGTCGATCGTTTAAAGCCGCGCCGTCACTTTTTCTCGCCGCCGCGCCGAAAGGAAGACACAAATCTACTCCTCTGCTTCGTCTTCTGGAAAAAAAACCGGGGACGGTACTACCGACCCCTTAGAACCCGCTGTCGTACTCCTCTTTGACGTCGCTCAGCGCTTGCAGCGCGTCCTCCACGTCGCGCGCGATCTTCTTCAGGTCGAACGGCGCGTCGTACTTCTTGACAGGCACGCCGTCGGCGCCGACCAGGAACTTTGCGTAGTTCCAGCGGATGTCGTGTCCCTTCCCCACCTTCGAGTTCTTCAAAAAGCTCCACACCGGGACGGTCAGAGGGCCGTTCACGTGCGTCTTCGCGAACATCCGGAACCCTTCCGTGTGTAACGGGTCGGGGAACCCGTGCGACGAGGCGAACGCCAAAATCTCATCATTCGTCCCCGGCTCTTGCCCGCCGAACTGGTTGCACGGAAACGCCATGATCTGCAAACCGTCCGACGCGTATTTTTCGTGTAACGCCGCGAGCCCCTCGTAGTTGCTCGCGGCGAAACCTCACTCGGACGCGACGTTCGTGACCAGCGACACCTTACCAGCGGCGTACGACAGGTCCACCTCTTCGCCGCGCATGTCCAGCGCGGCGAGCGTGTATAAACCCTCAGGCTTCGCCTCGTATTCGCGCTCAGTCTCGTCGTCGTCGTCGTCGTCGTCGTCGTCGTCGTCGTCGTCGTCGTCATTCTCCTCCTCTCCGACGTCGTCGCGGTCGTCCTCCGTCTCCCCGACCAGATCGGTTCCCGTCTCGACGGTCCCGAAACCCTCCTCCTCCGCGAACGCCACCTTCGCGCCCACCTCTTCGTAGTTGGCCCTCTCGAGCACGCGCGCCGAATTTTTCGCTTTATTCAGCTGCAGAGGCACCCCCGTTCGTTTCCGCGGCATGGTGGTCTCGTGCAGCGCCCCCACGTCGCCCAGCTCCACCGCCGCGTTCTTGAGTTTCGACTTGAGATCGCCCACCGCGCTCGCCACGCCTTGCATGGACGCGAGCGCGCCCTGCCGCCCCTCGCTCGCGCCCGCCCGCCTCGGCCCGCCCCCGGCGACAGGCACGCGCTTGGGGTCGATGTGCGGGTCGGTGAAGAGCGTCACCATCAGCACCACGCACACGCACGCGATCGCGGCGTACCGGCCGTACCGCGCCGGCGCGCTCAGGGGCGCGACCGCGCCCTTCGGGTTATCGCTCCCCATGCTGAACGCGCGGGCCGACGTTCCCCGCGCGCTCGCCGCTGTGGTCCCGGCCGCGCGCCGAGGCGTCGCGTCGGGAAAGAAAGGGCCGCGGCCTCTGAAGCCGCGGCTCGCCAGTCCGCTCGCGCGAGAATCCACGGCCGAGAGAAGCCACCCGGTGTGAATCGCTTCAGGCGACGAATCGACGCGAAAAAGAAGCTTCGCTTCGTTGGCAGCCTTTTCGCGCGCCCATCGGAAACCTCTTTTGACGCGTCGCGCGCGTATGAGAACATCGTCGGACACACGACCGTCATCACGCGAGACGCCACCACCACGACACGAAACTTCGTGTCGTGAAACCGCGCCGCGACGGTATCCGCGCTGCGTCGGAAGCGTATGGGTTGTTTCGAATCGAACGGCTCGGCGGATAAAAAATCAACACACACGTTACGAAAAAAACTACCCCGCCCCCATGCCCATGTTGACCATCTCGCCGCGCAGCTCTCTTAACTCGTCGCGCGAGATTTGTTTGAGCGTCGCGAGCAGCGCGTCTGCGCCCGGCGCGCCGAATACCGCCGCCGCCGTCGCGAGCGCCGGGCCGGAAAGAGCCGCCGCCGCCTCGAACGCCGACTCGGGGCTCAGGTTCTCGGTCATCATGGTCTTCACGAACGACGCGGCGGCGAGATCCGCGGAGGTTTCGTCGGAGACGTCGCTAAAACGGTTCGTCAAAACCGACTCGTTTGAGGCGAGCGATCTTTCGTCGCCGTCAACCGTCGGATGGTGCGCGGCTCTCGCGACGGCGCTCGGCGACTCCCCTTCCCCCCCCCGGCCTCGCAAAGAAGCCTCCTCGGACTCCTGCTGATCGTAATACCACACTGTGAAGCTGTGCCGCGACCTGTGGCTGGGAAGCACCTCGTGCGGAATCTCATCCGCGTAGAACATCGCCACGACGCCGCCGGCGGGCGCGATGTTCAAAAAGCCGCGATTTACGGTTTGATCCTCTTCGTCTTCCTCTTCGCCTTCGAGCGGTACCTTCTCGGCGCGCGCGTTTAAACCGCTTGAACGCGTTCCCGCGGGACGGTCGTACACCTTGAGCGCGCCGCCGTGCTCGCCGAGCCAGTCCTCGTTCAGGTAGCACAGCACGGTCAGACGACGCCCGTCGCGCGCGGTGTTGTCCACGTGCTTGACGAAGCGCGACTCGCGCCCGGGGTACTCGGCGAGCATGGCGTGCGTGCGGTCGGCGAGACCCGCGAGCCTAGTCGCGACTTTCTTTTTCTCATAGACGTCGTCGTGCGATTTCGTCGCGTTTGCGTTTGCGTTTCGCCTCGCGTCGCGCGCCATGTGGTCCAGCACGAGCGTGTCTATCGCCTTGAGCACCGACGCGAGCGCGTCGAAGCGCCCAGCCTCGATCTGGTCGGGGTCCATCCAGAAAACGCGGTCGCCGCGAACGCTCTTCACCGAGATTTGCGCGCCGGCGTCGTTTCGCCCGAGCCAAATCTCGCCCGGCGTGTAGAACGGCGCGACGTTGGCAATCTCCGAGCGCACGAAACGCACCGCCTCGGGGGTGATGAACTCCGCGGTGGCGTACCCCTTATCGTGCAGCTGAGACGCGAGCGACTCCGCCAGGTCATCCAGCTGAGACACGGAGCGCGCGAGATGAACGCAACGCAGCAAACGCGACGGCGATTTCTTTGCGTTCTTTTCCCACTCGCGGCGTCTCCCGGACGCCTTCTTGCGGCTTTTTCTCGGCGCCGACGCCGACGCTCTCGACGACGAAAATCGAACGTCCGTTCGGGTCGCGTCGTCGGTGACGATCCTATCGTCGCCACCGCGAGGACCGCGCGGTCGATCCGAGAGCACCAGCGCCGAGTGCGACGTGCGTCGCGACGTCGACGTCGAAGCAGCCTCCGCGGATGTCGACGCGCGAGAAACAGTCCGCGCGGGGCCGGGTTTTGGGCCGGGGCGGTCCGCGTCGGCGACGTCTGCGGCGGCGTACATTTCGTTCGAAGCGACGCCGAGCATGGCGAGATACTCCGCCAGGGGGTTCTCTTCGTTCTCTTCGTCCTCGCGCGCCGCCTCCTCCCCTTCACACGGCTCGCCTTCGTGGCCCTCGCGTTCGTTAGAGCCCCGCGAGCCCCCATCGCCGCCGGACGCTTTTTTGGCGTTCGCCGCCGGAGACGTCGCGGCGTCCTCGCGCGATTTTTTTGGCCGCGCCGGGAACCGAACGACGAGCGAGTGCTTCTTCTTGCTGAACTTTACCATGGGCGCGGCGTCGCCGTCGCACGCGCGCGGCAAAGGCACGGTCGCCTTGAGCGCGCGCGAGGTCGTCTCGGGGTCCTCGCGCCCGGACGTCGTCGCGAGCACGGATAACCGTCGCGCGTCATCGTCCGCGAGCACCTCCGCCGAGACGTCGCTCGCGCGGTGCACGCCGGGCAACGACACCGTGATTTCCAGCCATCGGACGGCACCGTCGCCTTCGTCCACGGCGCCGTACTCCGCGTCCGTCCATCGCGTCGCCACAGCGGCATCCACCTCGAGCGGTGTCATGCCGGCGTCCGCCGCTCGCAAAAACAGGCGAACGCGGGTGCGGCTCAAGGCCCGCGCTCGAGTCGCCCCCCGCGCGACTTCTTCTGGAGACGCCAGGCACGTCACGACGACGAGAGTGTGTTCAGCGTCAGCGGCAACCTGTCCGCCGGATCGCCGGTAACAACGATGTTTCTCTCGGAAACCACGTCGCGCAGTGCCTCCCGCGCGCCTCCTCCGCGCGGGTTCGCCCTTCAGGACTCCGGGCGATGGACGATGCGGTGGCACTGAAGCGTCTCGAGGCTCTTCTCGAGGGCGTCGGCGCGGATGCCGTGTGCCAGCTGTGCCTGGTCGAGCTCGAAAACGCCTCCCGCGATCCCGCGGACGCAGGCGCCCCGCCGACCGCCGACTCTAGATGCGAGCACCGGACGTGCGCGAGGTGCATGGCGACCCTAAACCTGGACGACGGCGCGTGGGGACTCGCCGGGTGCCCCTCGTGCGAGATGGACGACACCGACGCGGGCATGACGCGCATGTTCGGCGCTGCGACCGGTGGTGGGGAGGCGACGCGCGACACCTCCGCGGACGAACCGAGCTCGTGTCGTTGCGGGCGCGTCCTTCTGACAAGAGAGTCGTTCGGCGGCGTCGAAGCCGCCGCGCTCGCGGGCGTCTTCGTCGCCGAGCGCCGCGCGGTCGCTCGAGCCCTGGGCATCGCGCGAGCATCGCCGAACCTCGCGAACGACGAGGAAGACGACGCAACCCGCGCGTTCTGGGGACCGGCGCCGAGTCGGTGTACGGACGTTCGCGAGACGACGGACGGTGACTTAAATGAACAAAAAAACGACGCGCCGCGGTGGTGGGATTGCGGCGCGCAGATTTTTTCTACGCGCGACGCCCTTCCCTCCGCGCGTACCTTCCTGTCTCATCTCAGGCTGGATCACGACTGCGCGGTCGTCTCGAACGGCTCAGCGTTGCTGGGCAGTCGATTCGGAAGAGACATCGACTTTGGCGACGCCGCGGTGGCGCGTTTCAACGAGTACGAGACGAGCGGCTTTGAACGCGACGTCGGCGTCCGGATTACGGCGCACGTCACCGGCTGGCTTTTCTCCGCGCGCCGCGGCGACCCGGGCGACCGCCTGGCGCACGAGGAGCCCAGTGAGGCGAGCGTGGAGATCAGACTCGCGCCCAACGTGGAGAGCCTCGCGCGCGCGTACTACGTCTCCTACGCGCGCGCCGTCGCGCACCACAAGCGCGCGTGGGTATCGAGTCGCGATACACGCGCGTTCGTGCGCCAGGCGGGGACGGATAAGACGAGCGGAGACGTCGGAGACGAAGACGACGGCTCTGTCTCCGAGACGAATGTCTCCGATGGCGACGCGTGGTGGCGCGACCGGCTCGAGAAGCGCCGCGCGCCCGTGGCGTTCGTCGCGGCGCCTTCGACGTACGCGAGACACTGGACGCACGTGCGATTGCACGGTCCGGGACCGCAGTCTCAGACGAACGCGGGACGAACGCGATTGACGACGCGAGTCACCAGCGGGTACGCGTTTCTTCTGCTCGCACTCGACTTCGCCGGGATGGCCCTTCCCGGCGTCGCGGAAGAGGAATGCGCTCGCGCTCCGCCGGGCGCGCGGACGAATGAGAATGAGAAAAAGAAGGGTTCCGTGCGTCTGTACGGGTTCGAGGACGATCCCCGGAACGCGCGGGACGGCGCGGGAGGGCACTTCTGGGACCCGGCGCACGCGCAGCACCACGAGATATACGACCTGCCGTGGGAACGAAGCGTCGTGCACGAGTTGGCGGCGACGCGACGCGGCGTGTCGCGCGCCGCCAACCCGGCGCTCCGTTTACATTCGTCGGCTCGACGTGGAGGCGACGAAAACCGAAACGACGCGCCTAAGATGAAAGGCTGAAGACTCGCGACGGAGAGGAGAAGGTAGATGAGCCTGAGCCACCCGCGGGCGGCTTTCACGAAGACTGCTTTAACGTTCCGTAGTAACGTTCCGATGCGGTATACTATCCGAGTCTCGACGCGAAAAGCCGTGTCGAAAAAGTCTCGTCATCAGTCCCCCACGGCGTACACCTTCTCCGGCGAGCGCATGATGTTTGCGCGCGATTCACTCGGCTGCACGACGACTATCCTGTCCCGGCCGACGTCCACGACCAGGTACTCGAACCGCCACTCGCCCGTTCGCTCGTCCTTGACCGCGTCGCAGTGCACGGTGCCCTTGCCGCTCGGGCCGCGCACGGCGCCCTGCACGCGCACGTGCTGCCTCCCGCGCGCATCCGTCTCCACGGCGTGCGCCAGAAACGCGCGCCGCGACCGGCTGCGGCCCTCGCTGCCGTAGCTCGTCATCGGCGTCCCGACCCGCACGGTGACGCGCGGGTCGTTCTCCGCCTCGCGCACCGCCAGCGCGAACACCGTCTGCTGCACCGGCTCCAGCACAAGCTCCTTGAGCGAGAACCACATCGCGCCCAGCGCCACGGCGAGGCCGGCGGCGATGGCGAAACCGTACCCGCTGGCTTCCGCGGCGGACACCGGCTTCTCGGGGATCCACTTGTCCGTGATCTCGTCGTACCGACCGCCCTCGCCTCGCGACTCGGCCAACGAGGAAGAAGCCTCGGGGGTCGCACGCCGGCCGCCCTCCTTCCGCGCGGCCGACGCGGCGGAAGTGCAGGAGACGCCGCGCGCGGAGGCCGCGGGCGCGGAACCCGCCAGACCCGCCGCGGCGAGACCGCGATGGGCGCGCGGAAGCACCCGGGGGGGCGTGCCGACGAGGGGCGGTATCGCGCGACACGCCTGGAGCATAGCGGGGGACGACCACGCGGAGGTGGACGCGGTGCGCGTCGCCACCAGGGCGATGCGTGTTTGCCCGCGGAAGAGGTGGGCCAGGCGCGACGCGGTTGACATCTTGGCGTGGCGCGCGAGGCAGTGGCAGCACACGCGCGCGGACCCCGCGAATTTCACGCGCAACCAACTGTTTAGCTAGGAGTACTGAGATGTTTTTTCTTTGACGAAATTTTTTTGACGTCGACGAACGCGGCTAACGCGCCGCGAGGGGAGAGAGACAACGAGCACGGGGTGGCGGTTGCGAGGACCGGTTCACCGGTTCCGCGTGATTGTCTTTGTGATACCCCGAAGGGAAATCTTTTTTTCATAAAAACAAAACATGTATGCATATCCTATATCAGTCAGGTAGGTTGATGGTCCGCGACGCGTCTCCGCGTCGCGCGCTTCGGCGGGAACGTTCGCGGCTCGAGACGTTCGTTATTTTACCCTGAACGGCGTTCATCATCTCATCCACGAGCACGACGCAGTCAAGGGGACGATCTCGTTGCGGAATCCACACCACTCCATCTCACCTCGGGCGGTCGGGTTGAATTCCTTCTTGTTTTGGTACTCGTCCACGAACTGGAGGTTGTACTGGCCAAACGTGTTGCCCTCGCCGGAGATGTCGTAGGCGATCCTGGCTTTAATGTCGGTGTTCGCGATGGGCATGGGCTCGCCCTCCCCGACACATCCGTTGTTGCGGAAGAAGTCTTGGCCCCAGAACTCGTCCACCATGCCGACCGTGATGTTCGAGCCGCCCCAAGTCTTGTAGTACTTGCGGCTCGCGTCCCTGTCGTTGGGGTACGTCTCGATGTACACGCCGTTCGACGCCCTGAACGTGTTTCGGCTGAGGTACACGTTCCACTCGCCGGGGTTCAAGCTCCCGCCACCAGAGTCGAACAAGGCCTTGTTGCACCCGTCGTTGGAGGTCATGACCCACCACGAGTTCGCGGACGCGGCCGCGTATTGCTGTTGGGGCCAACCGCCGGGCTTCTTGAGGGTGGTACGGCCCTTGACGCCCTTGGGGAAAATCATGATGGCGCGCGCGTTGCGGTTGTCTCTCGTGTATTCGTGCACCGTCTTGCCGTTGTTGGGGGTCTTGACGTACTGCTGCTGCACGCGCGCCCAGGCCCCGCCGGAGCGGAACTCGGAAAAGTACCTCGTCCCGACGCAATTCCTGCCGGTGTACGGCGGGGCGAGCGGCAGCGGCGGCGAGGGCGGCGGCGGCGGAGGCGATGCCGGCTGCGGCGGCGGCGAGGGCTGCGGCGGCGGCGAGGGCGGCGGCGGCGGCGGCGACGGCTGGGGCGGCGGCGACGGCGGCGGCGAGGGCGCCGGCGGCGGGGGCGGCGACGGCGGCGGCGGCGCCGGAGCCGGCGGGGGCGGCGGCGACGGCGATGGCGGGGGGCAGT
>ENA-OUOG01004454-OUOG01004454.1-marine-metagenome-genome-assembly--contig:-NODE-4454-length-12051-cov-2.840488_pt1 | contig 12051 bp, 14 predicted proteins | sample MGYA00248635_ERZ508505 | MGnify/ENA primary metagenome ERZ508505 (study PRJEB26176, sample SAMN06267871) | marine metagenome | isolation source: Saanich Inlet, British Columbia, Canada | place: Pacific...
CTATCAAAACGTTATAAACATCGAAAAAATAAGCGAAGTAAACCCGAAAAAAGAAGCATGGTATATGGCTTCTGTTAGTCCATACATCCAATGGCCCATTAACACGCAGGCAATGGGGTATGGTGATCGCACTTTCTGGATCATTCCGTTTACCACCGACCGTCTACCAGCTGTTGTCTATAAAGCAGAGAATACGCTTGATCGAATGCAGAAACGGGAAATACTAAATAGGTTTATTAGTACCCTCTCTTGGAAAACGGCAGGGGGAATTGAAATTGATGGCTACGGAGGAGGTGGGCGTATAAGTCCGTGGCTTAAGAATGGAGAAAGGCCAATAAAAATTATTGATGCATTCGAATTCAATCAGATGGATTTTGTCTCTGATCCAAAGGCAAGACTCTCTCTGGCGCTTATTAGAGAGGCTCGCAACTTACTCAATCCTATATTTAGCCCAACATCAAATTTTTATAGCTTCCTCAACTTTTGGAAAGTTCTGGAGGTGACGATTGGCGACGGAAAGATACGAGATTGGATTACAGAGAATTTATCAACCGCAAACAACAAAATTCAAAGCCCCTCTAAAGTCTCTGTTCATCAGGAAATTTTGGCAAAACATTTACACGAAAGCTGCAGGCACGCAGTTGCTCATGCGAATAAAAATCCGATCGTAGACCCTGATTTGTCAACAGACACAGAGAGAATTTTGAAAGTATTGCCTGTGATTGAAGCGTTGGCTGATCTATCAATCAGGCAGGAATACAACCTGTGAACCTGAGCAGCAACGTGAGGATTTATAATGCCTGCTGGTTATCGACGCCGTCATCCCGGTTGCCATGCAATTAGTCAGTCCCGGGCTAGATCCGGGAGGATCCATGGCCCTCTCAACGCATAAACCTCTCTGCCCCGTAATTCGAAGCTATTCATAATGGATCCCGGATCGCGGGTAACGTCCGGGATGACGAAAAATCATAAATCCAAAAAACTTATCCCCGTGCCGGAAACTTCATGCACGCTTTTGGGCATGGACCACTGGACCCTCGCCATTGAAAAGAACACGAAAGCCCTGACACAGATTGTGGCGGGGTTGTTTAGACTCTGTAACCTTTCCGACAAGCCCTCCGGCTTGTCGTCCGTTCACGCGCAGGCGTCTCGGCTAAACGCCTCATCTGGCGCTGCCACGGAGGGAGAGTGTGCTGATCAGGACGCAAGGTTTACTGTCACGCTCACCTCGATAAAACGCCGCATGCTTATGCGGGTACTCCGAACAACGGAAGCCGCACTTCGACGATTAATTGTCTTGTATGTCAATGTGCATGGGATCAAGGCCAAGGCCCCGAAACATGGCAACAGGCCCCTGCCCGATTTCGCATCTTTCGGGTCTGGCACACACGAACGAACCCCCGTGTTCCGGCTGTTTGATCCGAGGAAGAGCTTGGTGATGTTGGATGATAAAGAGGTTGATTTTTCTTCCGCTTCGCTTGCCTTGGATACCACGGCGGGAGAGTGCCATGATCAGACAGGGCATGTTGGCCTCGCGGGTGTGCCGAGAGTGCATTTCATAGGAAGCGCGGATTGGTACTCCACCCCCTCCGTGTGCAGTATTTGCGGCGGTAAAAAAGGAACCGGTTTCGATCAATCCCTGCGCGGCAGCAGAAGCAAATGCGACCAGCATTTGTGCCACTGCGCGAGCGCGCGCTCGCTGGATAGCGAGCAAGAAACAAACAACTCAGCGGAAAAATATTTAAGACGCCTTCACGCCCTTAACCACGCCCTGAAAACCCTTCCCAAACAGGCGCGGCGTTTGGCGCGCATTTTGGCAGCGCGGGAGGATGCACCCGCTGGCATCAAATGTATTCGACCGATCCGCCCCGGCATTCCGCCGGGCTACGCAAAACATTCCAAAACGCCGGAGCATGAAACATTGCGCGAGTGTCACGGGATATTGCGCGATTGGGAGAGCGGGTTTTCGTAAATTTTCTTCCCCTGCCCCATGCTTAACGCCTTGCAACACTGGCAAACCCCTTGCCCGTGACCCTACGCGCGCGCCATTTTTGCGCCCGGAACTCTCCCCTCATTCGGAAAAGTTTCAGAAGGCATGTTCGAAGTGTGCTAAAATGCACATCTCACGCGGGTCACAAGGGTTCGTGATTTGAAAATGCCATTTTCTCCGCCCAGATTGGGGGTGGGTCGTTATGGTGACAACAGAACTCTGAGGAGAATTCGATGAAGACACTACTCAAATTTATGGCTGTAGGCGCATTGGCTTTGGGTCCGGCCCTTTCTGCCGGAGCAGCACATGCAATCAGCCCGAACTACACGGAAGCTGCAATCAGCAAGCTGAACTGGGACGGGTTTAAAACCTGCAAGGCATTGGGTAATTCCGGTTATACGGCCGTAACACGCGGCACCCATAGCGCAGGCAGTTCCGGCCCCGAAGGCCGCGGCGATTCCCGGTTTGACATTCGCACCTGTTTTGAAACCGCAAGCGCGTGTGAAAGACACGTGAACCGCATTCACCACAAGGTCGGCAACATAGAGCAGCTTTGGCTAAACCGATGCTATCCACGCGGCTGATTTCGCGACTGGTTAAAGCAGAAAGACCGGGCGGCCCCGGTCACTTTAAAGCGCCGGATTGATCTTTGCGGTCAGTCCGGACACGCTTGTTTAAAATGAATGGCGACGCAGCCTATTGCAAAAACGGATTGGTTTGGCGTTCTTCACCCAGGGTTCCGCCGGGGCCATGCCCACACAGGAAGTTTACATCATCCCCCAGCGGCAGAAGCTTGTTCTTGATGGAGGCAATCAGCTGGTCATGGTCACCGCCGGGCAAATCCGTCCGCCCGACTGAGCCTTTGAACAGTACATCGCCCACATGGGCAAACTTGTGCGCGGCTGAATAGAAAATCACATGGCCCGGCGCATGACCCGGGCAATGATAAACTTCAAAATCAGCGCCACCGATGGAAACCGTCTCCCCCTCTTCCAGCCAGCGATCCGGCGTACAATTTTTCATCGCATCACCAAGGCCGTACTTTTGGGCAGTTTCCTCAACGCTTTCGCAAATTGGCTTGTCATCAATATGTGGACCGATGATCTCCACACGCAGCGCTTCCTTGAGTTCCATCGCACCACCCACATGATCCAGATGCCCGTGGGTCAGAAGAATATTCTCGACCTGAATGCCTGCCTGCTCAATTGCTGATAGAATATTGGGCACATCGCCACCGGGGTCTACCACCACGCCCTTGCTGGTATCCTCATTCCAGATCAGCGCACAATTTTGTTGAAACGCAGTAACAGGAACTATTCCGATTTTAAGTCTAATCATGATGAAAACTTTCGCAAATAAAAAGGCGGCACACTGATGTACCGCCTTTCACAATCATTTCAAAGCAAGCATTTGAAAGCAGGCTTACTTGCCTTTGAGCAACATGCCCGCAATGCCAGTCAATGCACCGCCACCAACAGCACCGCCACCGATTTGGCCAATCAGGCTGCCGATATCCAGACCACCGCCAACGTCACCGGTTGCAGCACCTGCCGCACCACCGATGATTGAACCAAGCGCTGAACCACCTGCAATACCACCAATGCCACCAGCAAGAAGCTTAGGCAAAAGGCTCATGGCAGCTTGCTTCAGAATTCCGCCAGCGATCCCGCCGCCAACCATGCCTGAAACCGCTTGAATGATGAGTGGTAAAATTGCTTCCATTGTTTATCTCCCTCAAGTCACGCAATGAAAATAAGTTGCATGAAAAGGATGTAACGACCATCGTCACCCCCTGAACATGGCTACTCATACCGCAATTCTTACGTTAAGTAACCCCTTAACGGGATGTTAACCAAAAAATTTTCCCGAGCGGGAAAAACAACCAAAACTTGCAAGCTTATGCCTTTAGATGTGCACGAACGGCTTCATCATAATCATTCATCAGATCAAGCGAGATTTGCCCGGGCGTAAAACGATGCTCGCCAATCTCTGAAACCGGTGTCACTTCCGCAGCTGTTCCAGTCAGGAAACACTCTTCAAAGCCATCAAGCTCTTCCGGCATAATCGCGCGTTCAACAACCTCGATCTGGCGCTGCTTCGCCAAGTCCACGACAGTCTGACGTGTGATACCATTAAGGAAGCAATCAGGTTCAGGCGTATGAATGACACCTTCTTTAACAAAGAACACATTGGCACCCGTTGCCTCTGCCACACGGCCACGATAGTCGAGCATCAATGCGTCCGCATATCCACGTTCCTCTGCCGCATGTTTGGAAAGTGTGCAGATCATGTAAAGCCCGGCAGCCTTTGCAAAACAGGGGATCGTGGCTGGATCCGGCCTGCGATAAATCGCATTGTCAAGGCGAATTCCCTTGATGCGCTCTTCTGGTGCGAAGTAGCTCGGCCACTCCCAAACAGCGATCGCGACGTTGATTGTATTGTGCTGCGCGGAAACACCCATCATTTCACTGCCGCGCCAAGCGACGGGCCGGATATAGGCATCTGTCAAACCCTGCTTTTCAAGCGTGTCTTCACAAGCTTTGTTGATTTCATCCGGCGTATAAGGAATCTCGAAGCCCAACTCTTTTGCAGAGAAAAACAAACGGTCCGTATGTTCTTGCAACTTGAATATCTTGCCGCCATACGCGCGCTCACCTTCAAACACGCTACTTGCGTAATGCAAACCGTGGGTCAATACATGAACCTGCGCTTTGCCCCATTCTACGAATTCACCATTATACCAAATATGGCCACCCATCTGATCATAGGAAACGCCTGCCATTGTTTTTCTCCAAGTCAATTTCGCAAGAATACGCTACGTCTAGTCAAAAGACGCTATGCAATGAATAAAAATATGTCAATAGTGCTGACATATTTTTGAATTAGTGCCATAATGCATTTATGAATGATCGTGTGATGAGAGACATGAAAGCAGTTAATAGCGACGAAATCGAAAATCTCGACGTTATCGAGAGCCTTTTCTTTGCCTATCGGGACTTTGTTGGAGATCCTGATAACATTCTGTTCGAATATGGATTTGGGCGGGCACACCACCGTGTTCTGTATTTCGTTTGCAGAAGACCGGGCCTGACCGTCGCAGAACTGCTCAATACCTTGAAAATCACCAAACAAAGCCTCGCAAGGGTTTTGAAACAGATGCTAAACGCAGAATACATTACCCAGATTGAAGGGAAAAACGATCGAAGAAAACGCCTTTTGTTTCCAACGGCCAAAGGGCGCGACCTGGTTTTGAAACTTTCAAGTCCGCAATCGGAACGGATATCAAGAGCGTTATCTGGGCTAGACGAGCAACAACGTGAGAATATCCTGACTTTTCTGCACCAGATGCGGGGCAACAAACGCTAACACTTCGTTATTTGTGATGGACGGGTGAGTGGGTATTATCGAGCAAGTGGAAGCATGGGCAAGGTTGAAGACCGCATGAATGACCAGACAGAAACGTTGGAAGCGCCGATTGACGACGCACCACACATTCTTGTTGTAGATGATGACAGTCGTCTGCGCACCTTGCTCACCCGATATTTGACTAATAACGGTTTCAGGGTTTCAAGCGCCGCAGATGCAGCTGAAGCAAGACGCCGATTGGAGGGGCTTCAGTTTGACCTTTTGGTGGTCGACGTGATGATGCCCGGTGAAACCGGAATCAGTCTCACCAAGAGCTTGAGCGATCAGAGCGATGTCCCCATTCTCCTGCTAACGGCACTGGCTGAGATTGAAAACCGTATTGAAGGCCTTGAGGCGGGCGCAGATGACTACCTGGCAAAACCGTTTGAGCCGCGCGAACTTTTATTGCGGATTAACAGCATCCTCAAACGCACCGTTAAACCGGAAGAGCCTGCAATTGAGCAGGTGCGGTTTGGCAATTTTCATTATTCCGTTAAGCGCGGTGAATTAACCCACGAGGGCAAGCCTGTTCGATTAACCGATCGCGAGCGCGAAATCATGACCGCATTCGCATCAAAACCCGGAGATACCGTTGCACGCCACGAATTGCTGGGCAATGAAGCCACTGCGGGCGAACGAAAAATTGATGTCCAGATCAACCGATTGCGAAGAAAAATTGAAGATGATCCGGCAAATCCGAAATGGCTTCAAACTGTACGGGGAATTGGCTATCGCCTTTGTGTAAACTGACAGCGCAAAAAAGTGACGTTTATCGGCTTCTTGTATCCTCCGACTCCCAAACAAGGATAATCTGTTATAAACAGTGCAGACAAGTTTTGACGGTAGGCAATTTTTACCTTGGCAGTTGAAGAGACAATTTCGGAAGAAACCCAGACAGATCAAATCCGGGCAGACCAAATAAGGAGACGGTCTCCATGGAGCCGTTTGTCGCGTTGGGTGTCACGCAAAATGCCACGCGGACTGTATGGGCGGTCCCTGATCATCATCATTGCACCAATGGTGCTGCTTCAGTCTGTGATCGCATTCGTCTTTATGGAAAGACATTGGCAGCTGGTTACACAACGCCTTTCACAGGCTGTGACAGCAGACATTGCCTCAATCATCGAAGTTTTGGAGAACTATCCCCAAGACCCGGAGTTTGCACAGATTACAACGATCGCTCAGGAGAAGCTGGACCTGACAATTACCATATTGCCACCAGATCCATTCCCTCCGGTCGTGGGCAAACCATTTTTCTCACTATTGGACAACACGCTTAGAACCGAGATTCAGCAACAGATTGGCCGACCCTTCTGGATTGATACAGTGGGCGACTCCAACGTTCTTGAAATCCGAATTCGCCTCGAGAAGCCGGAAGAAAACGTTCTTCGCGTTTTTGTGCGCCGCGACCGCGCTTATGCGTCCAACTCTCATATCTTCATGATCTGGATGTTCGGAACATCGTTGGTTCTTTTGCTCATTGCCATTTTGTTTTTGCGGAATCAGATTCGCCCGATCCAGCAATTGTCTCATGCAGCAGAAAAATTCGGAAAAGGCCAAACGCTTCCTGCAGATTTTCGCATTCGTGGTGCAACAGAGGTGCGTCAGGCCGGGCTTGCATTTCTGCAGATGCGGGAACGCATTGAACGCCAGATTGAACAACGTACTGCAATGCTGACAGGCGTAAGCCACGACCTCCGTACGATTTTGACACGCTTCAAATTACAATTGGCACTCATTCGCCAAACACCAGAGATTGAAGAACTGCAGGCTGACGTGGATGACATGCAGCAAATGCTTCAGGGCTACATCGACTTCGCCCGAGGCGACCAGTACGAGCAATCAGAAGATGTTAATGTGTTCGACGCCTTGATGAAGCACAAAATGGAAGCGGCCCTTCGTGAGAAACACTACGATGTGGATTGCAAGGATGATATTTCGATCCACATCACATCGGAAGCCTTCTCCCGTCTTGTGAGCAACATTGTCACCAACGCATGTAGATACGCCGGCCGCGTGGAAGCAAAGGTGAGCAAAGGGCAACGCAGGATAACCATTACCTTCGATGATAACGGGCCGGGCATCCCGGAAAACATGCGCGAAGAAGTTTTCAAGCCCTTCATGCGGCTTGATGAAGCGAGGAACCTGGACGAATCCGGAACCGGCTTGGGCCTATCCATCGCAAGGGATATCGCCAGAAACCACGGTGGCGACATCAATCTCTACGACAGCCCACTAGGTGGACTACGGGTTATCCTGACCCTGCCAGTTTAAGACCGAAAGTTTAATGCAAACGCCCACCCAACGGTACGTCCCGCTCGACTGCCGCGAGCACCACGTTTCCATCTTCATCTGTATAACCAAGGGTTAGAACTTCAGACATGAAAGGACCAATCTGGCGTGGTGGAAAATTGACCACTGCCATGACCAGTCTGCCCATCAAGTCTTCCTTGCTATAATTTGCAACGATCTGGGCTGATGTTTTCTTGAGACCTATTTTGTCACCAAAGTCGATCTTGAGTTTCCAGGCAGGTTTTCGCGCTTCAGGAAATTCCTCGACTTCGACAATCCTGCCGACACGAATATCCACCTTAAGAAAATCATCAATTGTAATTTGATCAGACGGTTCAGCAGACATGATACCTCACGACAGTTCTTCTGAGCGCTGCTTGGCAGCCGCAATTGCGTCTTCGAAAAGGGCCGGCATACCGCCCTCACCCATCAGGACTTCAAGCGCAGCAGCAGTCGTGCCGCCGGGCGACGTTACATTCTTGCGCAAGGTCGTCGGATCATCCTCAGACTGACGCAGCAATTCACCGGCACCAGAAACCGTTTCCCGCGCAAGCGTCATCGCAAGGTCTGGCGGCAAACCGGCTTTCACCCCTGCCGCTGCCATACATTCCGCCAAATGAAAGACATAGGCAGGACCACTACCAGACACCGCAGTCACAGCATCAATCAAGGCTTCTTCATCAACCCACTCCATATGGCCGATTGCCTGCATCAATTGCCCCACATGCTTTTTATGCATTGAGGTTGCCTTTGCATTTGGGCAACCAACAGACATGCCCCTTCCAACCAGAGAGGGTGTGTTTGGCATCACACGAATTGCAGCCACATCACCGAAAGGCTTGGTCAGCGTTTCAAGTTGTGTACCGGCAGCAACCGACACAATCACAGTATCATCACCGATCAACGGTCGAAGACCCGGCAACACCTTCTCCATCATCTGTGGCTTTACCGCGACCAACAAAACATCAGTTGTGTCCAGCTTTTCTGCCGAACTCTGACAGACAATTTGTTCAAGAGAAAGATAGTCTTTCATTGCATTAGAAGGAGATGGATCGATCACTGTGACCTGCTCTGGCTTCATGCCATTGGAAAGCCAGCCGCGAAGCATTGCTCCGCCCATATTCCCCGCACCAACCAGTGTAACCTTAAAGTCCATCGTAACCTCCTGTGATCGTCGGAAGGTTTACGCGTTTCCTCGCGTTTCGAAAAGGGCTGCATCAAGAGATTTTTCTGCCGTATTACCTGCCCACACGACGAACTGAAATGCCTGATAATATCGTTCACTTGCATCCAGCGCACTCATAAGCAGGCACTCAAGTTGCTCGCCGGTTGGAATCGCGCCGCCATTCAACATTAAGGTTTGACGAAACATGACCGAACCCTCGTTTGCCCAAATGTCAAAATGGCCGATCAACAACTGCTCATTAATCAATGACAACAAACGTGTGGTTTCCAAAATCCGGCTTGGCGGAACTTTCATATCGAATGCACAGGCCAGATGCAGCGCTTCGAAATCCTGCATCCAGGAAAGCGAGACACTGTAGTCAGTCCACTGACCAGCGACCGATAGACTGATCTCATCTTCAGTTGAACGTTCAAACTCCCATTTGTTATGGGCGGCGACATGCTCAATCATGTCGACGGGGTTCAGCTCACGCTCCAACTCAAGTTCGGCCAATGCCATGTTCTTTTCTTCCTCGTATCCCGTTCCTGTGCGATGATGTGTGCCTGAAATCCATCTGATGGAAAATGACACTCCACGAATTGAACCTCTGTCCAAGCCCGCGGAGTGTCAGGCCCGCCGCGAATCATCCTGTAATTTCAGTGTATAACGGTGACTCGCCAATACCAGCCCGGGTCGAATAAAGGCCCGCTGATTCTGTGGAGAAGCGTTGAATCAAAAGATTCACGTTTTGGCGTAAGGGATTCTGGGAATTGAGTTTTTCAAAACTTATTCACTGGCTGAAAAAAATTTTGGAATTGCCTGATTATTTTTTGGCTGCGGCGCGAGTTTTGGGTTTCGCAGGTTTTTCAAGCGCTTCAACGCGCTTTTCCAAAGCTTCCACAAGCGATTTCAGCGCTTCATTTTCTGCACGTGCGCGACTGGCCATTTCCTGCACAGCCTCAAACTCTTCACGCTTCACAAGGTCCATATCAACCAAAAAGCGTTCTGCCTGTGAACGGAACGCTGTTTCCGCCTCACGCTTCATGCCCTGCGCGGCTCCCGCTGCATCAGTCATCAACTTGGCGAATTCATCGAATATGCGGTTAGGACCCTGGTTCATTATCTTTATCCTCTGCGTTGTCTCTTTGACATATAGTCTGAACCACGCATTTTCAACATTCATCTAAGGTGACAAAGCGCCCCAAACATGCGACATCGAATCCGACGCTCAAGAGGTAAAGCACATTCATGCTACAAACGTTCGCAGCTCTCTCTCACCCGCAAATCGATCCGGTTCTGATTTCGCTTGGCCCCTTGCAAATCCATTGGTACGGCGTGGCCTATGCCGTCGGCATTCTGTTTGGCTGGTGGTATGCGCGGAAGATGGTCACAACACCAGAATTATGGGGCGCAAGCGGAGCTCCCATCACGGAAGAACACCTCGATGATTTTCTGGTGTGGGCAGTCGGCGGCATCATACTGGGCGGGCGATTGGGGTATATCCTCTTCTACGACCTGCCTACCTATTTGGAAAATCCCCTCGCTGTTTTTGCGGTCTGGCAAGGCGGTATGAGTTTCCATGGCGGTTTGGCTGGAATAACACTCGCAATGATCCTTTTCGCCAGAAAGCATGGGTTCTCCCCTTTCAGCATGTTCGATATCATTGCTGCATGTTGCGGTTTGGGGATTTTCCTTGGCCGTGTCAGCAACTTCATTAATGCGGAATTGTTCGGCCGCGTAACCGATGCGCCTTGGGGCGTGATTTTCCCAGGAACCGATGGTCTCCCCAGACACCCTAGCCAACTATATGAAGGTATTCTTGAAGGAATTCTGCTCTTTGCCATTATGGCTATCTTTATCTGGAAATTTGGAAAGCTCAAAACACCGGGATTCATAGCAGGTGTTTTCGTAGCGGGTTACGGCCTCAGTCGCATCGCTGTTGAATTTGTCCGGGTGCCCGATCCGCAGTTGGGATATCTGTTTGGCACAAGTTGGATTACCATGGGTATGATGCTTTCAATCCCGCTTGTTGTGATTGGAATGTGGTCGATGGCAAGTTCAAGCACCAGGTCATCAACATCATGACCGCTCCGCTGAAGGAACGCATGACACGGCACATCACCATGAACGGCCCCCTGCCGCTGGCTGAGTTCATGCACTGGGCGCTGGCAGACAAAACACACGGCTATTACCAGACCCAAAACGCTTTCGGCCGAGAAGGCGATTTCATTACTGCACCTGAAGTCAGTCAAATGTTCGGAGAATTGATCGGCATTTGGGCTATCAAAGCCTGGCATTCGCTCGGCAAGCCCAATCCTTTTAATCTTGTTGAACTAGGGCCGGGCAACGGCACCTTGATGAGCGACCTTCTAAGGGCCACCAAAATCGATCCGGATTTTGCAACCGCTGCAAATGTTGCCATGATTGAAACAAGCGATCGATTGATTACTGAACAACAAAAGGCGCTGAAGGGTTACGAACATGTACGATGGCACAAGAGCCTTGACGATATCGCAGATTTGCCAATTGTATTGATTGGGAATGAACTTCTCGATGCATTGCCGCCACGACAATATGTAAAGCACGATGAAGACTGGTTTGAACGCGGTATTGGTGTTGATGAGTCTAAAGCGCTTGTTTGGGTCGCCATACCGACGAACAAACTGGAGAAATCCGCTTTACCCAACGGGCATGAAGAAGAGCCAAACGGTTCAATTCTTGAAATCTCGACAATTCGCGAGAGTTTTGTGCAGCGTGTAGCCGAGCGGATTGCGAAGAATTCAGGTGCTGCCCTTTTCATCGACTATGGGCATGTACAATCAAGCTATGGCGACACATTTCAGGCGATGATGCAGCACGAATATACAGACCCATTGCTATCGCCAGGAGAGGCCGATTTAACATCTCATGTTGATTTTGAACCCTTGATCAAAATGGCCAGGCAATCCGGCTGCAGTATCATGCCCATTATGACACAGGGTGAATTTCTTTTGGCATTGGGATTGCTGGAAAGAGCAGGCCATTTGGGAGCCGGAAAGTCTCAAGCAGAGCAGACCCGGATTACCCGGGAAGCGGAGCGTTTGGCACTTCCCCATGAAATGGGAGATTTGTTTAAAGTGTTTGCGTTCTGCTCATGCGACAGGCTTTGGCCGTTTACAGAAATTGCCAATGAGAACGCCCCCGGGATATAGTGATAACA
>ENA-OUOG01004457-OUOG01004457.1-marine-metagenome-genome-assembly--contig:-NODE-4457-length-12041-cov-25.400869_pt1 | contig 12041 bp, 10 predicted proteins | sample MGYA00248635_ERZ508505 | MGnify/ENA primary metagenome ERZ508505 (study PRJEB26176, sample SAMN06267871) | marine metagenome | isolation source: Saanich Inlet, British Columbia, Canada | place: Pacific...
ATGGTCGCTGGTGGTTTTGAGCTGACGTCATACACAACACGACTGACGTCTTCGATCTCGTTAATGATCCGACCAGAGACGCGCTCAATGAAATCATAAGGCAAATGCGCCCATCGCGCGGTCATGAAATCAATGGTCTCGACAGCACGCAGGGCGATAACCGGGGCATAGCGTCGTTGATCACCCACGACACCCACTGATTTCACTGGCAAAAACACCGCGAACGCTTGAGAAACCTTATCGTAAAGGCCTGAGGCACGCAGCTCCTCGATAAAAATGTGATCCGCACGACGCAGTACATCTGCAGCTTGCTGGCTCACTTCACCGAGAATGCGCACTCCAAGGCCTGGCCCGGGAAATGGGTGTCGATACACCATCGAGGGTGGTAGCCCCAGGGTCACACCAAGAATCCGGACTTCGTCTTTAAACAGCTCACGTAATGGCTCCACTAGATCCATGCGCATGTCTTCGGGTAAGCCTCCAACATTGTGGTGGCTCTTGATCACATGCGCTTTACCTGATGCGGCACCTGCTGACTCAATGACGTCAGGGTAAATAGTTCCTTGAGCAAGGAACCGCACATCCGTGAGTTTGGCCGCCTCCTCTTCGAACACTTCAATAAATGTCCTTCCGATAATTTTCCGCTTCCGCTCCGGATCGGCTTCGCCTTTTAGTGCGGTCAGAAACCGCACCTCTGCGTTGGCCCGAATAACCCGCACGCCAAGATTGCGTGCAAAGGTTTCCATCACCTGAGCACCTTCGTTCAAACGGAGTAGTCCGTTATCAACGAAGACGCAAACTAACTGATCACCGATCGCCTTGTGCAGTAGAGCAGCAACAACCGACGAATCAACACCACCTGACAGTCCCAGCAGGACCTGGCCCTCGCCAACTTGAGCACGCACTTCAGCAATGGCATTGTCGATAATATTTTCGGGCGTCCACGTGCGCCCACAACCACAGATTTGATGGGCAAATTTTGCCAACATCTCTGATCCACCCTCGGAGTGTGTCACTTCAGGGTGGAACTGCAGTCCATAAATTTTTCGCACATCGTCAGCCATCGCTGCGATCGGTGCGTGTGCGCTGGAACCGATGACACGGAACCCTTTAGGCAACTGGACCACGCGATCACCATGACTCATCCAGACCGATAAGGTGCCAGTGTCTGACAGACCAGCTAGCAGCCCGTCATCGTCTTCGACCGTGAGATCTGCGTGCCCAAACTCCCGCAACTGACTGGATTCAACCCGCCCACCGAGCTCTTGAGCTAACGCCTGCATGCCATAACAAATCCCAAGAATCGGCACCTCAAGGGCGTAGACTTCCTTTGGAATTTTCCAACCAGTGGATTCTGTGGCCGACTCAGGACCACCAGAGAGAATCACCCCTTTTGGCTGGAAGTCGACGATGCGCACCGGATCGACGTCACACGGCAAAATCTCTGAGTACACGCCATGCTCTCGCACTCGCCTTGCAATCAATTGCGTATACTGCGAGCCAAAATCAAGGATCAGCAATCGGTCAGCATGAATATCCATCATCACTTCACCCGGTAGTTCGGGGCTTCTTTGGTGATGGACACATCATGCACATGTGACTCCTTCACCCCCGCACCGGAGATACGGACAAACTGAGGTTGCGTGCGCATCTCTTGGATCGTGGCACAGCCGGTGTAACCCATTGCCGCTCGGAGACCACCCATCATTTGATGCACAATGCCTGACAGTGGGCCCTTGCAAGGCACACGGCCCTCCACACCTTCCGGAACCAATTTTTCAGCGCCCGCGCTGGCATCTTGGAAATAGCGATCTGACGAACCCTCGCGCTGCGCCATAGCACCCATCGATCCCATACCACGGTATGACTTGTATGCACGACCTTGATACAACTCCACTTCACCGGGCGCCTCATCAGTTCCTGCCAGCAGAGAGCCGACCATCACAGTCGACGCACCGGCCGCAATGGCCTTAGCGATGTCACCTGAATAGCGGATGCCACCATCTGCAATCACCGGCACACCAGAACCAAGCAGCGCTGCCGACACGTTGGCAATAGCTGACACCTGAGGCACACCGACGCCCGCCACGATACGCGTAGTGCAGATTGATCCTGGGCCAATCCCCACTTTGACTGCATCGGCACCGACTGCGACCAGCGCTTTCGCTGCTTCTCCAGTGGCGATGTTGCCACCTATGATATCGACCTGGGGGAACCGTTGCTTAATCCAAGCGACCCGATCCAACACGCCCTGAGAGTGGCCGTGTGCGGTATCAACCACCAAGATGTCGACGCCGGCAGCGACGAGAGCTTCCACCCGCGCCTCACCTTCAGCACCGGTCCCCACAGCAGCAGCAGCCAAGAGCCGTTTTGCCGCGTCTTTGGCCGCCAACGGATGGCTTTCGGCTTTCATGATGTCTTTGACCGTGACCAGCCCTTTGAGACGGAAATCTTTATCGACCACCAGTACTTTTTCTATCCGGTGCGCATGCAACTTAGTCTGAATCTCATGATGAGGAGCGCCTTCGAGCACCGTTACCAAGCGTTCCTTCGGCGTCATGACATCTTTGACTAGAATCTCAAGATCCGGAACAAACCGGATGTCCCGCCCAGTCACAATGCCAACCAAATTGTCTCCCTCGACCACCGGCACACCGCTGATGTTGTGCTTACGCGTAATCACCAACAAATCCCGAACAGTAATTCCGGGCGAGCAGGTCACGGGATCTTGAATGATTCCCGTTTCAAATTTTTTCACCTTCCGCACTTCTTCCGCCTGACGCTCGATGGTCATGTTCTTGTGCAAAATGCCAAGGCCACCCTCTTGAGCCATCGCAATGGCCAAAGCCGATTCAGTGACGGTATCCATCGCCGCCGCCAAAAGTGGCATGTTAAGCTCAATGTTGCGGGTGATTTGTGTGGTCAGACTGACATTTGCTGGGATGACATTGGAGTAGCCAGGAACCAGCAGGACATCGTCAAAGGTCAGGGCGTCTTCGGCAATCCGTAACATGATGCAATCCTTCAGGGCGGCGGGTAATCACGTAGTTTAAGGAGTAAAGGGGTGTCCGAACAAGTGACAAACTCAGAACAGGGACTGACTGTATCGGCACTTGCTGCCTTGTTGACCGACACCTTGCAAGCTGCATTCCCCACCACAGTGACTCTCGACGCGGAAATCGCGAATTTCAAAGCCTATCCATCCGGTCATTGGTATTTTTCGTTGACTGACGGTCAGGCCTCTCTCAGTGCCGTCATGTTCAAAGGCAATAACCGTTTGGTGCGCTTGGTGGCCCGCGATGGCCTCGCTGTGCGAACTGCGTGTGAAATTAACTTCTATCCGCCCAATGGCAAGCTGCAACTGATCGTGAAAAAGATGGTCGAAGCAGGTCTCGGCGATCAAAAAGCCAAATTGGATGCATTACGAGCCAAGCTCATCGCTGAGGGATTAACCGATCCACAGCGCAAACGCCCATTGCCTCGCATGCCTGCATCCATTGGTCTGATCACATCAGCCAAGGGTGCTGTCATCCAAGACATGTTGACCGTACTGAATCGTCGCTGGCCAATTGCCGAGATTCGGCTTTATTCAGCAGCCGTGCAGGGCGAACAAGCTGCAGTTGAACTCAATACAGCACTGCAACGTGCCATCACGGAGCGTCGCTGTGACGTCCTCATCATCGGCCGCGGTGGCGGCAGCAGCGAGGATTTCAGTGCATTTAACGACGAAACACTGTGTCGGACCATTGCCGCCGCCCCAATCCCAATCGTCTCCGCAGTCGGCCACGAGACCGACACCGGCCTCACCGATCTAGTTGCTGATGCACGCGCGGCAACACCTTCGCAAGCAGCTGAGCTGGTCTCACCCGATCGGCGGGAGATTCAAGCACGTGTGCACAGTTTGACTGGGCGGTTGATCAGCCGAGCCGAAACGCAAATTGCTTTAGCCGAACAACGCCTGGAATTGAATCTACAACGTCTGAGCCAACGTATCGAACACCTCACGCGCAACCACCGAGATCGGCTGGTGCAACTGCAAACACGACTTGTGGCTCCGACTCAGTACATTGCAATCAAACGAGCAGACCTTTCGCATCTCGCTGCGCAACTTGAAGCACGCATAACGCAACAGCTCGATCGGCAACGCAATCAACTGCAGCGATTGGCAGGGCAACTGGATGTATTGAGCCCCCTCGCCACACTTGGTCGCGGATATGGCATCCTGTTGAAAACGGAGACTTCCGGTGACCGCACCATCGGCTCGATCACCGATGTTGCAGAACAGGCTGAAATTGAAATTCGTTTGAAAGACGGGCGCTTGAACGCGACCATCTCACAAATTCAACAGGAGCCCTAATGCGTTGTTTGATGACTCTTTGCCTGCTGTGCATCATGCCGGCAGCGCAGGCGCTCGAAGACTCACGAGTGCCTGGAGGGATTGCCCTCATTCCAGTGGCAATCGATAGCCAACCGACATTTCAGGGACGCCCCGTTCTGACTATTCAAAAAGGCGGTGAGGAGTTAGCGGTGGTCGGTCTTGCACTGTCGCTTATGCCCGGAATACATGATCTCACCACCAACAAAGGCGTCATTGCCTTTGAGGTCACAGGCAAACGATATCTAGAGCAACGCATCTATCTCGACAACAAACGGCAAGTGAATCCAAACCCACTGGATTTGGAACGTATCAAGGCAGAGGCCAATCGCCAACGCCAAGCACTGGATCCCTTTGACGGTGAACTCAACCAAGTCAACCTGATCCTCCCAGTGGAAGGACCAATTTCGAGCCCGTTCGGGAAACGTCGTTTTTTCAACGACCAACCACGCCGTCCGCACTCTGGTACCGACATCGCTGCACCAAAAGGCACTCCCCTCAAAGCCGCCGCTGATGGCGTCGTAGCGCTGGTTGGCGACTTTTTTTTCAATGGGCGTTTAGTGGTAATCGACCATGGTGAAGGTCTCAAAACCATGTATAACCATATGGACACGATTACAGTGCGTGAGGGGCAACGACTGGCACAGGGTGAGCGCATCGGGACGGTTGGCGCCACCGGCCGCGTCACCGGAGCGCATTTGCATTTTGGCGTTATTTTAAACGGCGTTTCAGTCGACCCGGCACTGTTGGTGCCAGCAATCAACGCACTGCCACAATGATCAGCTCATCAAACGAAATAGCATAAACAAGTGGCAACCTGCGACCACGTAGGCCAAGCGTGGACGCATGTCGAAATACCAGACCGGAATTGGCAGTTCAGCTAAGATCGGTCTGTCCGCAAACCATTGTGCGATGAACGCACCGCCAAGAATCGCCAGGGTCAGATGCACGGGAAGGGTCAACAGACAAATCCAACCCACCAGTACCGGAATCACTGAGATGAGGAGCCTCGCGCTTTGCCGCGTCCCAACGATCAGAGCCAATCCCCAATGTACTCCCCCCATAAACGACAAAATCGCGAGCGAATACAACACAAAGGCCTGCAACGCAAAAGGGGCCAGATCATTGGACAACAATGCGGCTACAGCACCGCCAACGAATGGCAGCAATCCCAGGTAACCTAAACGGGTACCCATGCGCTCGAGGCGATCGGCTTCGGTCATTTCTGTCATTTCAAATCCAGATCCATTTGTTCCACAGTGGTCTTTTTACCATAGCGAGGCCGTTGTTGCCTGAGACGACTACCATGCGCTTGCAAGACGCGGGAGGCCTCGGGCTTCAGATCGTGTGTTGCAATCCATTGTGCCAGTCGTGCTTTCGCTTCCCTCGCCAGCTGTATCGGGTCACCGATGGGTGCCGCATAATCGCGACCGATGTGGCACCCAGTGCGCTGTTGCAAGCGCTCTGGCATCCGCCACGGGGTGTGAATCCATTCATCTGGCACCTGTGCCAATTCTGGCACCCATTGGCGGATGAACACGCCACTTGGGTCCTGATCTTGCGACTGCTTGATCGGGGCATAAATCCGATTGGCATTAATACCCGTTGTACCGGACTGCATTTGCATTTGCGAGAAATGAATCCCTGCCTCGAAATCTGTGAACCAGCGAGCAAAGACGGGTGCTGTCATGCGCCAGTCTAACCACAGGTGATAACTGGCAATCGCCACCAACATCGCCCGCATGCGGAAATTGATCCAGCCTGTTTGTGCCAAGCATCGCAAACACGCATCCACGAAAGGCCAGCCCAATTGCCCCTGAATGAGCCGCTCTAATCGCTCCGGAGACTCAGGCATCATGGTGCGCAACCCAATAAAGCCCCGGTGCAACTCTTCCCGCTCGAGGCGCGGCTCCGATTCGAGTTTTTGGATGAAATGGCAGTGCCAGTGCAGGCGCGAACCGAAAGCTTTTAGCCCCTGCACGAAGCGCCCACGGTTACCGTCCTCTAGATACGCTTGACGGGTCGCTTCGCTCGCCTGCCACACGCACCGCAAACTGACAGTTCCGAGCGATAAATGTGTCGACAGCCGCGAACAAGCTGTGGGAGCTGTGATCGGGCTTGAAATACCTCCTCGGTATCCGGCGCCACGGGATTCAAGAAAGCTGCGAAGTACCCGCTCCCCCTCCTCGGCACCACCGGGCTGCGCCTGAATCACATACTCATCTGCAATCGCAACTTGAGCCACCACTTCAGCGGCAGGTTTCGGTGGCAGACCGACGCCCACTATGTTTTCAGGCGCCTCGAGGGGCTCCTCGGACATCAACGCACTCCACTGGCGAGCCCAACCGGTTCGTGTCTTCAATCCTCGAACTACACCATGCTGTCGGTGTTCGACCCAGCGAACACCTGCTGCCCGGCACCATCCGTGGACCCGCTGATCACGCGCAAAGGTCCACTCAGGACCTGTCTCCATGTGCGAGTGCATCACTTGAAAACCGAAACGTTGGTGCAACCGAGTCAACACCATTTCAATGTCACCAACGGCAGTCCACAGCGGTTGCCCACGGGCGGTCAACGCATCATCCAAGGCTATGACAGACTCCCTTAGGAATTGCCACTGACGACCTGAGGTGTATGAATTCGCCCAGTAACCGGGCTCTACAACATACACCGGAAGCACTGGACCCTCGGTCTGTGCAGCGATGAGCGGCGCGTGATCCTGCACCCGCAAATCACGCTTAAACCAGACCAAAACCGGTGTCATGACACCAACCAGCGATCACGGTAAGTGGCATTTGGATCATATCGAGAGGCCTGCTGATCCAGATTAAACACACGCCCACCGCGCGGATCTGGACCGACACCAGCAATATACGCCCAGTTACCCCAGTTACTGGCCACATCATGGTCAATCAACTGTGACTCAAACCAGGCAGCCCCCAACCGCCAGTCAAGCCCGGACTCGTAGATGCAGTGACTCGCCACCAACTGCCGCGCGCGATTACTCATCCACCCTGTCGCCAGTAGCTCGCGCATGGCTGCATCCACGATGTCGCACCCGGTACTTCCATCACTCCACGCACGGAACCGAGTCGCCTGAAAGTCACCGGCGACAGATCGATCGGCGGGTCCCGTGCGACGAAATAAAGTCCAATCCGAAGCCCGACTGTACCACCGAAAATACTCGCGCCAGAGCAGTTCGAACCGTAACCAGTAGGTGGATTCGTTTGCGCCAACCCGCGACTCATATGCGAGTGTGTCATGCCAAATCTCACGTGCCGAGAGGCAACCATGTGCCAAACCCGCAGACAGTTCACTGGATTGGTGCAATCCCTCAAAGGCATTGCGAGTCAGTTTGTAATGCGACAGTGCTTTGGCCTCAAGGTATCGATGCCAATGCGCAAGGCTTGGCGTACGGCCTCCCTCCATCGATGACCGACTCGGCTGTGTAACGGCCAATACCGCCTCATGCCACTCACTGGGTCGCGCCCAGGGTTGTGCCGGCAGAGGTGGCAGCACCGGCTGCGCTTGTGGCAACGGTGGCAATAACGCAGGTGCCCGTTCAATGGTCTTTCTGAACTGAGTGAAAGTGGACGGCAACTCATCTAAATCAAAAGGCAGTTGTGCCGCGCGAAAAAGATCATTGGTCTCCACTGCACTGAGCAAATACCCTTCGGATTCGAGTTTTGCATTTTCCAGACGTTCTTCGGTCGCCAGGGGCAGATCCGTCACCACATGGATCACACGCATGTGCTCCTGAATCAGCTCAAGTGCCCGATCCGGCTCATCTGCCGAAATCCATAAGGCACTGTCCTCAAAATTCAGCGCAGACTCCAACTCGAGTAATGCTTGGATCCGGAAACGTGCCCAGTGGGAACCAATCCGCGACAAACCGAATTGCTGATCCGCCCAGCGCCTGGGCTCCAAACAAACAAGTGGTACCAGACCAGCACCTGTGGCCCTTGCTAATTCAGCAGCCCGAACCAGCGCAGGATTGTCTTGCAATCGACAACTGTCGCGCACCAACCACACAACCACCTCAGGACGCATGAGATGCTCCTTGCCGACACCGTTTTGAACAGTAAATAACGGAATCCCAGTCGCGTTCCCACTTCTTTCGCCATGAAAATGGACGATCACAAACCGGGCACACCTTAGTCGGCAGATGTGCCTTAGGCACGGCGCGACCCTGACTTCTCACAGTAAATCCTCCTGAAATGCGGCGATACGATCTGAACCAGTTTCTGCCATGCGCTGCTTTAAGGCTTGTGCATCGGCTCGAATGGCGGCAATTTTTTCATCCGTCATGCGGTCGAGATTCTTCATCACCATCGCCATGCGTGGATTTTTAGCGAAGGCTTCACGATGAGTTAACAAAAAATCCCAATACAAATAATTCATTGGGCAAGCGGTCGGTCCCGTTGTTTCTTTGACTTGGTAACGGCATCCGCGGCAGTAGTCGCTCATGCGGTCGATGTATTTTCCGCTGGCGCAGTAGGGTTTCGAGCCCATCAAGCCGCCATCGGCGAATAACGCCATGCCGAGCGTATTCGGTAACTCCACCCACTCAAAGGCATCTGCATACACAGCTAAATACCAAGCAGTCACTTCATCCACCGAGCAGCCGGCAATCAATGCAAAATTACCGGTGACCATGAGCCGTTGGATGTGATGTGCATAAGCGTGCTCACGCGTGTTGCGCACCGCCTCTGCGATGCAACGCATGTCGGTTTTATTCTCATCCCAATAAAATTCGGGAAGGGGTCCATGTGCTGACAGCGCATTGCGTGTTTTATATTCTGGCATGTGGGCCCAATACAGCCCACGAACATACTCGCGCCAGCCGAGAATTTGCCGAATAAATCCTTCCACCGCATTGATCGGTGCATCGCCTCGATGATAGGCCGCCTCAACGGCCTGACACACTGCCAGTGGATCAAGTAATCCAAGATTCAAACTGGTGGAGATCAGGCTATGAAACATGGTGTCATTGCTTGCTACCAGCGCATCTTGGTAATCACCAAAAGAAGCCAACCGATGCGCCACAAATTCCTCCAACACGGCTTCTGCTTGTGCTTGTGTAACAGGCCAAAAAAAACGCTCGAGCGAGCCAAAATGCTCAGCAAACCTCGACTCCACAAGCGCAAAGACTTCTGTGGTGATGGTATCAGGGGCAAATGTCAGAGGCGCCGGGGTTGTTCCGCCGGGAAATCGCTTGCGATTGTCTTGGTCGTAATTCCATTCACCACCCAGCGGAGATGCCCCTTCCATCAAAAGACCCGTTTTCTTCCGCATCAGGCGGTAAAAGTGCTCCATGCGCGGTTGCTTGCGACCCGCCAAAAAATCAGCAAACTCAGCATGCGAAGCAAAAAATCGATCGTCTTCAAGGATGACAAAAGGCACATTAAGCCGTTCACTCAAGTGCTGAAACTCTGACAATAGCCGCCATTCTCCAGGTTCAGTCACCACCCAACCATCGAAGGCATACTGATCTTGAAATCTGATTACTTCATCGCAGAGCGATTGGCTGTTATCAGAATCAGTTAACGTCACATAGTGCACCTGTCGCCCTGTTGCACGTAAACGTTCAGCAAAGTGCCGCATGGCAGAAAAAATGAGTGCAATTTTTTGCTTGTGATGGTTGACATATGTCGCTTCGGACCAAACTTCTGCCATAAGAACAACATCGTCTGACTGCAATGACGCAAGCGATGATAGGGTGTCCGATAATTGATCACCGAGGATCAAACAACAACGGGCCACGAATGCACTCCTTATGCTGGAGGAACTCATCCATGAATATGAAACACGTAGGCCTTCCAGGCCTCGCAATGGTGATGCTAATGACGACATCGAACGCAAGCGCGAATGCCGAGTGCACATCGCTTTTGGATCATTCTGTCCGCCACTTGGCTGGCGAGCAAGTTGACCGGTTATGTGAGACCTACAAAGGACAGGTAGTCATGATCGTCAACACAGCATCGAAGTGTGGATTTACCCCACAGTTCGATGGTTTGGAGGCGCTCTATCGGAAATACAAGGACCGCGGATTTACTGTTCTCGGCTTTCCTTCACAAGATTTCGGAGGCCAAGAATTTGCATCCGAATCCGAAGCAGCCGATTTTTGTCGTCTCACCTACGGCGTGCAGTTTCCCATGTATGCTACAACGCACGCCAAAAAAGGCCTCGCCGATCCGTTGTTTAAGGGACTCGCTGAAGCTGCCGGTGGCGACTACCCATCGTGGAACTTTCACAAGTACATCCTCGACCGCGATGGCCAGTTAGTCGGTAGTTTCGGCTCCTTCACGGGGCCCTCATCGGGTCGCATTGAACGCGTGATTGAAGACGCCCTAGGCGGCTAATTCAGTTCGGGTGCTCTGCACCCGCGTAGCCCTCACGTCGCGCGGACAGTGACATTGACACGGAGTCTGAGAATCGCAGTGCGTGAGGCTTATCAATACGGACATCAGCCCACATCACCTGCGAATTTTCCATCACTAAAGACAGCACTTCGTCGGTCATCCGCTCAAGCAACAGAAACCGATTCTCCTCCACATGACGAATCACCTTTTTCGTGATGGTACGGTAATTGAGCGCCTCCTCAATCACATTGAAGCTGACTGCCTTCTCCGCGTGGTAATGGATCCGAATATTGATCACCACGTCTTGGCGATTTTTTTTCTCATCGTCATTGATCCCGATGAAAGTCCGAAGCCTTAGATCCTGGATGTGAATCTTGGCAATTTGATCCCGTTCGAATGCGCGCATCATGACTTCCCAATCAAACGCATGAACTCAGCCCGTGTGGCAGGATGCTCACGGAAGTCGCCCAGCATGACGGAAGTGGCCATGGTCGAGTTCTGCTTCTGCACTCCTCGCATCATCATGCAGAAATGCCGAGCTTCAACCACCACCGCAACACCGCGCGCAGCTGTTACTTCCTGAACAGCGAGCGCAATTTGCCGAGTCAGGTTCTCCTGAATCTGCAAACGACGGGCAAACATGTCAGTGATCCGTGCGAATTTCGACAAGCCTAGCACCTTGCCACATGGCAAGTAGCCGATGTGGCATCGGCCAGTGAATGGCAACATGTGATGCTCACACATTGAGTAAAGCTCGATGTCACGTACCACCACCATCTCATCGTTGTCAGATTCAAACACCGCACCATTTACAATGGTCTCGAGATCTTGACGGTATCCAGAAGTCAAAAATTCCAGTGCTTTGGCAGCGCGCTTAGGGGTATCCAATAGGCCTTCCCGGGACGGATCTTCGCCCAAAGAGGTCAAGATGTCGGTATAGGATTCGGTGAGGGAATTGATCATAGGGTCTCCAGTGTTTCAGGTGGCCGCTTCACCCTCCAGGCTCATAAACAGGTACTATCTTGCGTGTTTGCTCCGACCAACCGTTAATGTAGGGCTTCTTTGAAAGAAAACAACACTGGCTTACGCCGTCAGACCATCTATTGGAAATTCGCCACTGGATGCCTTTTGCTGGTCTTAACGCTCTGGCTAGCCAGCGACCTGCTTGATCTGACCGGCACCGTGATGGCGGTGTGGGCTCTACCCAATCAGACCCTTTTGGTCTTGTTTTTGTTGGGCGCTGCAAGCTGGCTCTTACGCGGACTCAGAACTTGGATTTTATTCGAACACATTCCGCTCAACGA
>ENA-OUOG01004458-OUOG01004458.1-marine-metagenome-genome-assembly--contig:-NODE-4458-length-12041-cov-12.575811_pt1 | contig 12041 bp, 5 predicted proteins | sample MGYA00248635_ERZ508505 | MGnify/ENA primary metagenome ERZ508505 (study PRJEB26176, sample SAMN06267871) | marine metagenome | isolation source: Saanich Inlet, British Columbia, Canada | place: Pacific...
GGGGATGTAGCTCAGCTGGCTAGAGCGCTTGACTGGCAGTCAAGAGGTCGTGGGTTCGAGTCCCATCTTCTCCACTAGTAAATAAAAGCGATTGCAGGGGTTTTCTTTTCAGTCGCTTTTTTATTTGTCCCGAATTGTGTCCCTATAAATTTACTTAAATTCAATTATTCGTCTTTTCTGGATTACTATTTGCAGTAGCTTTAATGTCATTAAATAACTAGCATTTCAGCGGTTTTTTGGGAAATGAACAGAAAATCCCTTAATCCCTGCTATTGCATAAACTTAACCACATGACCATAGCTAAAGATTACGCATCATTACTTCAGCAATTACAATGGAATTACTTCATCACTTGTAGAACACCTTACAGGATTCATACGATGACGGTTAGAAACTGGCTTACAAAGCTTTTACAGCGCTCCAACAAGGTGGAACAAGTATTCTATTCTTCTGAAAGAGATAAAGGGGACTGCAACAATCTACACGTCCATATGCTTATTGGCACTAATACTGATATGTCCTACCAGGAAGTAAGATATGGATTGGGCAATGTGTCAGTAGGTGATTATCAACCGATCTATGATAGTGAACAGGTGTGTAAATATGTAACAAAGCACATAGGAAAGGACGTAGACTATGACATTGTATTTAAAAGCTAAAAGTTTCAAGAACAAACCAATAATAATGAAAGGAGGTGATTATGAGAAAGTGATTTTTTATTTAATAGGTGTGGTGGTAAAACAGTATATAACACAATAATTAAAAGCATTAAAGATGAAAAGTGAATTAAGAGAATTTTTTAACAAAGAAATCGATAAAATAAAAAATGAAATGGTTAGGCTACCAATAAATGAGAGAGCAGATATACTTAGAAAAATACATCCTATACTCATACAGGAAAGTAAGTATAGAGAGCAATCTTACTTAAACGAATGGGGGCTTCCAAAGGGAAAAATTATAGCTTATTGTGGAGAAGAGTCAGGATTTTCAGGTATAGATTCAGACGAATATGGCTGGATAGTTAAGAACAAAGAAGAATAAGTTTTAATAAATAAGCCCTCCCAAGTGGAGGGTTTTTCTTTTACACAAATGGACACAATCCAAATCCCTTCTTATCCTTTGTAAACCAACTCTTTGCTAAAGAATTCTCAATCCTGTTTTAGGGGGTGGTTGTGTGGGGTTTGTGCGGATACGTGATGGGTGAAAAGCTAAAACTTCTCAAGCACTTCTATCCCAAACACAGGGGGGTGGGTTTTAGAAAACGGTTTTTCTCTTTACTTGTATTAGCCCAAAAGAGTATGTAAACTAAACCCTCTATATACCTTTTTGAGTTAGCACGAATGGACTGAAGGGATTGCACCACTTTTTTGAGGCTTAACAGGCTCTTTCAGAGTGTTTTGTAAAAGTATTTAGTGGGGGGTTTGTTTAGGGTTCTTTTATATACGTGATAGGGTAAGCCCTTATATCTTCTTTAAATAACTTACTGAAAATCCAGTTTTTTTTGAGATTACCTCCTCACTTTCATTAGCTCGTCTTAGTTTTTTTACAAGGGCTAATCTTTTTTTGCGAATAATTTCTCCAGGGTTAACATTCCCCATATAACTGTAGAGCTGATTATTGGATAGATTGAATTCTGATTTTAATGCCTCGATATTAACAGAACTAATATTTTCATCAATAAATGCTTCAATTTCAGACTTAAGCTCTTCTGAGACAACGTATTTTAATTTTTGTGCCGTCTTATATTTAAAATAAAAAATTAAATTGGTGATCATTAACAGTAGCACTAACCCTGCCAATATCTGCCATTTGTATTTTTTTGTAATTAAAAGAAAACTGTTGTCAGCTGACACTGACTGATATCTTTTTTTTAGGAAAAGATTAGAAATACTAATATAGTCAAAGCTGTATAGACCATTAACCCCTCCAAGTAATAATGAATCTTTACCTATAAAAAATGCTTTTTTATTAAACTCGTCATTGATAATGTTTTGTTGGAAGGTTTTAGAATCTCTATCATATAAATGAACCCCTAAGTCAGAGGTAATAAATACAAAGTTTTCAAATACCCCTACATCATTTAATAAACGTAGGTTTTCCATAACAACTTCTTGCGAGTCAGAAGTTTGATCTAAAAGAAGAAGCTTGCTTTCTAAAAGCACATAAATTTCTTGATTTCCTCGTACATAGACACTTTTAATTTCCTCTTGAAATTCAAAAAGAGGCGATATATCAAAAGTATTCAGATCGATGTTAAAAATTTTATTTTTGTTGAAAAACCAAGATTTTCCATCACGATACTCGACAGGAATACCATTCCAAAAAAAATCTGCATCAGAAAACTCATTAGATATTAAAGAAACACTTTCCTCAATTATGTTAACATTATAAATTCCTTTGTCACTGGTATATATGTAGTGAGGATGTTTTATCTCTATAATATCTTTAGCTCTACCTAGCAAATTATCTTTAATTAAAACTTCTCCATATGTTTCTGAAAAATAATTTTTATTTATCGAATCATTTATAACATACAGCCCATCCCAACAAATGAAGGTAGCATTATCAAATTCTCTTATGTAACTGTTTGTGTAAGGTAAAATTTCTTCAGAATCCCCTTTTCGTCTTACTCCATTATAGGTGCCAATATAATTTTCACTTATAGCTCTAACGCTACCAAGAGTTTTAATATTAAAAGAGTTTTCCTCATACACAAAGAGCTTTCCATTGGAAATTATATAAATATTGTCTTTCGATACGAGAACATTATTAGGTATATTTCTATATTTAACTGGCAAGAGATCTTTAAATTGTCTACTTACTGTAACGGTTCCTTCTACTAGCTTTCCGTTTCTGATAGCAATAGGCCCAACAATTGATTTTGTATGAAAGTTAAACTTACCATCAATTAACTTAAAAATCCCTTCGTTGGTTCCAAAATAAATTTCATTTTCAAAATTGACCGAGTTGTAAAAATACCTTGAAGTATGAACGCTTTTAAGGTCAAAATTTATGTTTTGGCTCAAAAGATGAGCCGAATACACAAGAAAAAAGATCAAATAAAAAGATCTCGCCATTAGGATATTTCTAAAACACATGTTTTTTTACAAAAAACTGATAATAAATTGATTAACATAAAACAAAAGATATTTTTTCCTGATAAAAATAATAAAAAAAATAAGAAAATTAATCTTTAACTAACAAGAAAATATATTTTATTTGTGAAGGGTTGTTATTTGCAACGATTCCTTATGGTATAATGTTTATGCAAAAGTGTATAACACTACTTTTTTTTATTATTTCCCTTTTTTCTTTTTCGCAAAAACGTCAATTAAATTTAGCTGAAAATAGCTTTAATTCTTTGTCATATGCTAAAGCTATAAAGCATTATCAAAAGTATATTAAAAAATCAGGAGATTCAATCGTACTAAATAAATTAGCCGTTTCCCATTATAAGTTAGGAAATTACAATAATGCCTATCAATATTTCAACCTCTGGGAACTGTTAGATGAAAATGACCTTAGTTCCTTTTCAGCCGAGGAACTCTATCTATATGCTTCTAGTGCACTTAATTCTGAGTCGGCAGATCGGTATATTTCTTTAATGAACTATTTTGTAAAGCAACATCCTACTGATAGTAGGGCTTCATTCTACAAAAGACGAAGCTTATTAGAAACGTATAGATCCAAGTTTAATACGCAATACACTATAACACCCTTTGAGTTAAACTCTAAATATTCAGATTTTGGTTTCTATGCACAAAATGATAAAAGTTTTTTTGTTTCCAAGCGTGCCAAAACAAAGTTAGATAGTTGGTCGGGCAATTATTTTTCATCATTATATAATTATAATTTTAACGAGGATATATCAAAATCTAGAGTCGTCAAATTTAGATTAAATGGTGATGGTAAGAGCCACCGGTCAACTTCTGCATTAAATAGTACTGGAGACCAATTGTATTTGACACAAAGTACTCAAAATGCCGAGGGCAACAGTTACCTTCAAATTATACGATACAGCCTCGATAATAAAGGAAAATGGTCCAATCCTGAGTCATTAAGTATTAACGGAAATGACTATAATACTGCTCACCCATCAATAGATAAATCAGGCAGCATACTTTATTTTTCAAGTGATAGGCCAGGTGGCTATGGCCAATCAGATATATACCGTGTGGATATAAATGCCGATAGCAGCCTAGAAGAACCGATAAATCTAGGGCCTAAAATCAATACAGCCTCTAGAGAATCGTTTCCATTTATAGACGATGATGACAGCCTTTATTTTGCCTCTGATGGGCATCCGAGCTATGGTGGTCTAGACATTTTTGGTATCGCCATAAATGATCCAAGCGCTATGGCTATAAATCTTGGCAAGCCATTAAACACTGAAAAGGATGACTTTGCTTATTTCTCTGCAGAGGGTAAAACGTATATCAGCAGCAATAGAGAAGGCGGTCAAGGATCAGATGATATTTATAAAGTGAAAATTGAAAATCCTATTGAATTCAATTGCTTTGGAAGTATATCAGGTCTTGTAATCAATCAACAAACAGGTAAACCTGTAGCAAACGCTAATGTTGAAGTTCTTGATAATATGCTACAAATAACGGTTGTAGAAACTAGTGATAACGGATTTTATCATATCGAAGAATTAGCCTGTGGTAAACAGTATACCCTCAGAATTACAGAAGAAAACCATAAAGTAAGCACTAAACAAATAGATATTTCAAGAGTCTATGACCATAATGAAATAGCCACAATAGCACTAAGCCCTTTTAAAACAGCGGAAGACCAACTAGCAGCAATAACTAAGGAAGCTAAGTCCAAGGGTCGAGAGATTTTATATGGTTTTGATAAAAAAGAATACCTGCCTAAAGCAGAGCCTCTGGTTCAGCAGCTTGCTGAACTATTAAAAGAAAACCCAACTAAGCAGTTAGTTATTGAATCATTTACAGACCCAAGTGGGCCTGAGCGATACAATCAATGGCTTTCACAAGAGCGATCTGACTTTATAAAAAGCAAGCTCGTTGCTTATGGGGTAAACCCTGAGCAGCTTATAAGCGTTGGTAAAGGAGAATATGATAGTAATAGCGATTGCATGAGAGCAGATTGTAATTACAGTTTCTCCAGACAAAGACGAACAGAGTTTACATTTAACACTACCACAGCGCAGACTGAGGTAGTTAATATAGCTACCCAAGAATTTGAGGACATTAAATTTGCCCTTGACTCAGTATTTTTCTTTGAACAGAGAGCTAACGAAACGGTCAATACTATTGCATCTTATCTATTAAAAAATAAATATTCAACTGTACTTCTTACAGGACACACTGACAGTGTGGGCCCAGCAGAGTACAATATGATGCTTTCTAAAAAACGGGCTGAAAGTATCAAATCACTTTTAATCAAAAAGGGGATTGCCCCAAGTAGAATAGAAACACTTGGTAAAGGAGAGACTCAGCTTCTTAATGATTGTGGCCTAGTTAAGAGATGTACTCCAGAACAACACAGAGTTAACAGAAGGGTTCAAGTTTTAATTCGATAAACTATAAAGACCGAGTTAATGTTTATTAAACTACTTGTTGGATTACTTAAAAGTGATGCTATAAAATTCTTCGGGATTTTAATTATCCTACTTTGTCAACCTGGTTTTGGCCAGCAAATAACGACCCCAGGCAACCAGAATATACCTGCAAATAAGCAGAATTATAATGCTATAACTGGAACCTATTCACTTTCTGGTTATGATGCATCTATTGAATACCAATTAGCAATAACGGTAACAGGAAATGCAAGTGCAACCCTTTCCATTAATACAACAACTGGCCTTGATATCAGTGGAAATTTAAATTTTCCAAGCTCTTTTTCAGGCTTCGAAGAGATTTATTTTAAAGGAACTATAGCAGAAATAGAAGCCGCACTGAATTCAATTTCGGTAAGTTCTACTAGTGTATTAAGCGGTCAGATAAAAATTCAGACTTATATATATCCCTACAAGCAAAATACCTTTTTTAACCCTAAAAATGGACATGCTTATGAAGTGGTCGCAGATTCAAATATTTCATGGTTAAATGCTAAGTCAGCATCAGAAAATACATCCTTTGGGGGTGAGACGGGTTACCTAGTAACTGTCACTAGCCAAGATGAGCATGATTTTACTTATAAATTGGATAAAAGTTATTGGTTAGGGGCCTCAGATGCTGATTCAGAGGGAGTTTGGGAGTGGGTTACAGGGCCAGAAGCAGGAACACAATTTTGGTCTGGAAATGCAAATGGTAGTAGTATAGATGGACTATTTAATTTATGGTCTGATAAGGGCACTGATCAGCCAAATAATTATGGTAGTGGTGAAGATTATGCCGGATTTTATAGGCCTGACAATTATTTTGGCTGGCGTGACTATGAAGAAAGTTCAGGTGAAATTTATGGATATGTGATTGAATATGGTACTTCAACTGATACCACAGGCATGAACAGTTCACTGAATAATGTTCAGGCATCTGAAGTTACGCTTACTCAAAAAGGATTTTTAAGTGATGCAACCTTAGAGGAGATTCCCGCCTATGAGAAAACAGGTGCTGCCATTACTCCTTCTTTAAATCTCACTTATAATAGGACCTCTCTTGTAAAGGATACAGACTATACAGTGTCCTTTTCTAACAATATCAATGTAGGTACCGCTTCCGTTTCAATCACAGGGATTGGAGATTATTATGGTACAATTTCAAGTACCTTTAGTATTGTTGAGCTTGCTACACCAAGCAACCAGAACATACCTGCGAATACGCAGAATTATAATGCTATAACTGGAACCTATTCACTTTCTGGTTATGATACCTCAAATACTTATAAAGCGTCCGTAATTATAGCCAATAGTTCTACTGCGCATTCGGGATCTACAAGCGCTACCTTTGATATAACAACAACCTCTGGGCTCACTCTTGACACAGGATATAGTAGTTGGACAGGTGTAAAAGAAATTAACTTTATAGGATCTGCATCCAATATTGAATCAGCTTTAAATTCCATTGAGCTGAATACGACAGATCTACTGGGCGGAGAAATTAAGCTGCAAGCTTTTATTTCTCCTCAAATCACAAATGTGTTTTTCAACCCGAAAAATGGACATATGTATCGGTATATTGACGGTCAAATTACATGGACTGCTGCAAATACTGAAGCAGGATTATCCTCTTACGAAGATGAGCAAGGTTATTTAACAACATTAACTTCAGAGCAGGAGGACACTTATTTCACTAATAATGTCAATGCTGAAAACGTGTGGATTGGATTATCTGATAATGCAAACGAAGGGGAATGGTACTGGGTTACAGGACCAGAAGCTGGAACTCTAGTTTGGAGCAGCAATAACTCTGACCCCAAAGGTTTTTCAGGAATACGTAACGGCCAATGGAATAACTGGGTAACAAATGACCCTAATAATGCGACCTTTAACTTTGGAACGGGTCAAGATTACGCTGTAACTAATTTTGAAGGAGAGAGTGGATGGAATGATGTAAACAATGGTGACACAAGAGTTAAAGGATATGTCGTTGAATACGGCACCTGGTCAGATCCAATGAGTTTAACTTTCAACTCCACACAAAAGAGTGAGATTACCTTAACACAAAAAGGATTTTTAAGTGATGCAACCTTAGAGGAGATTCCCGCCTATGAGAAAACAGGTGCTGCCATTACTCCTTCTTTAAATCTCACTTATAATAGGACCTCTCTTGTAAAGGATACAGACTATACAGTGTCCTTTTCTAACAATATCAATGTAGGTACCGCTTCCGTTTCAATCACAGGGATTGGAGATTATTATGGTACAATTTCAAGTACCTTTAGTATTGTTGAGCTTGCTACACCAAGCAACCAGAACATACCTGCGAATACGCAGAATTATAATGCTATAACTGGAACCTATTCACTTTCTGGTTATGATACCTCAAATACTTATAAAGCGTCCGTAATTATAGCCAATAGTTCTACTGCGCATTCGGGATCTACAAGCGCTACCTTTGATATAACAACAACCTCTGGGCTCACTCTTGACACAGGATATAGTAGTTGGACAGGTGTAAAAGAAATTAACTTTATAGGATCTGCATCCAATATTGAATCAGCTTTAAATTCCATTGAGCTGAATACGACAGATCTACTGGGCGGAGAAATTAAGCTGCAAGCTTTTATTTCTCCTCAAATCACAAATGTGTTTTTCAACCCGAAAAATGGACATATGTATCGGTATATTGACGGTCAAATTACATGGACTGCTGCAAATACTGAAGCAGGATTATCCTCTTACGAAGATGAGCAAGGTTATTTAACAACATTAACTTCAGAGCAGGAGGACACTTATTTCACTAATAATGTCAATGCTGAAAACGTGTGGATTGGATTATCTGATAATGCAAACGAAGGGGAATGGTACTGGGTTACAGGACCAGAAGCTGGAACTCTAGTTTGGAGCAGCAATAACTCTGACCCCAAAGGTTTTTCAGGAATACGTAACGGCCAATGGAATAACTGGGTAACAAATGACCCTAATAATGCGACCTTTAACTTTGGAACGGGTCAAGATTACGCTGTAACTAATTTTGAAGGAGAGAGTGGATGGAATGATGTAAACAATGGTGACACAAGAGTTAAAGGATATGTCGTTGAATACGGCACCTGGTCAGATCCAATGAGTTTAACTTTCAACTCCACACAAAAGAGTGAGATTATTTTTACACAGATTGGACAGGGTGTAAATATTAGTGCTACAAATACACCAACAACAGATGAGAATGAATCCAAAACAGTAGATGTTGATATTTCATTAACAATTAATCCACTCGGAGATGTTACTGTGCCTCTTACGATATCCGATACTACTGAAGGAACTATTGAAGTTACCAATATAATATTTACAAAAGATAACTGGAATGTTTCACAGACAATAACGGTAAGTGGGCTTGATGATGAACTGTTTGATGGAACTGTTACCTATACACTCACTACAGGAGATCCCACATCTACAGCAGATTCAAATTATAATAATTTAGGCGCAACAGATGTTGAAGACATAGAGATTACTAATGAGGATAATGACGGGATATCAGTTACTATAAACAGTATGGTAGACTGTTTTGGAAGTAATGAAGGTGCTGCTACTGTGTCTGTTAATAGCTCTAACACATCAGATTACACTTATAGCTGGGATTCAGATCCTGTTCAAACCTCAAATCAGGCAGTAGATTTGATAGCAGGGACCTATTTAGTCACAGTAACAGATGCGGAAAGTAATAGTGTTACTCAAACCATCACAATAACTGAGCCAACAGCACTTTCATTGCAAACTACTTTTACAGCAGCTACAGAAATTAGTGGATATTTAAAGGCAACAGTTTCTGGTGGGACGCCTCCTTATTCTTTTTCATGGAGTAACGGACAAACCGCCTCCACAACAACAGAGATTTCACCAGGAGAGTATAAAGTAATCGTTACTGATGCCAATAGTTGTAGTACATCATCAACTATTACAGTTGCAAAGGCACAGCCTGTCATTGCTTTTAATGATATTACAAAGACTTATGGAGCTCCTGATTTCAATCTAACAGCTACTTCTAGCGGTACAGGGCTCTATACTTTTAGTATTGCAGATTCTAATGTAGCTACTGTGTCAGGTAATACGGTAAGTATTAAAGGAGCAGGAACCACTATTGTAACTGCTTCTCAGGTATCGGACACTAATTATCTTGCAGCAACTGCAACGATGACCTTAACGGTAAACAAGGCACAACCTGTAATTACTTTTAATGATGTCACCAAGATTTTTGGAGATGCTGACTTTAATCTACAGGCAACATCAACTGCTTCATCTATTACTATAGATTATACAATAGCAGACAATACAGTAGCTACAGTATCTGGCAGTACCGTAGAAATAGTTGGAGTAGGTACCACTATAGTAACTGCTTCTCAGGTCTCAGACACAAATTATTTAGCTGCTACAGCTACAATGACCTTGACAGTAAACAAGGCACAGGCTGTAATTACTTTTAATGATATCACTAAGGCTTTTGGAGACCCTGACTTTGATTTAACGGCAACATCAAGTAGTACGGGGGCTTTTAGTTTTACAGTAGCAGATACGAATATAGCGACAGTTACAGGGAGTACCACCACAATAGTTGGAGCAGGAACTACAATTATTACAGCCTCTCAGGCATCAGATGCTAATTATAATTCTGCCATAGCAACTATGACCTTAACGGTAGAGAAGGCTACGCCTGTAATTACCTTTAATGATATAACAACAATCTATGGGGCTACAAGTTCAATTACTTTATCAGCTAGCTCAAGTAGTACAGGAGCTTTTACATATACCCTAGCAGACCCCTCTATAGGGCAACTTGCTGTAGGTTCTAATAATCAGCTCAATATTAACAAAGCAGGGATTACTATAGTAACCGCTTCTCTTGCAGCAGATGACAACTACATAGCTTCCACAGCTACAATGACGTTAACAGTAAGTAAAGCTACACCGAACCTGGGTAGTTTTGGTCCATTTACAGCTACCTATGGAGACCCTGATTTTGAAATTACCACTGAAAATTTAGGCGATAATCCCAACCATACCAGTGAGTATGTATTTAGCTCTTTAGATACTGCAATTGCAAGTATAAGTAGTACAACAGTTACTATAAATAAAGCAGGAGTAGTTAGCCTTACCGCAACTCTTGCTGAGGATGACCGATATACAGCAGGTGTTATAACTACTACCCTTACTGTAGAAAAGGCTACTCAAGTGATTACCGTTACGGGAATCCCAGCCACGCAACCTTTAAAAGATTTTACCACCATTGCTGTGGTCGCTACGGCAACATCCTCCGACTCGGTACAATTAAGTGTTACAGGTGCAGCTACATTATCAGGCACCCTTGATAACTATGAACTGGTAAGTATCCAGGAAACAGGAATAGTAACATTAACATTTACAGTACCAGAGAGTGTAAATTACAGCAGTGCGTCTAAAACGTTAGCCTTAGATGTTACCAAGTCTAACCAGGAGATCGTAATACCTGATAATTTTGCTACACTACTTACCTTCACCGAGACCCTTACTTTAGACCTTTCAGTTGTTAGTGCAACATCATCTCTTACTGTAAGTAGTTCAATCTCCGCTGAAAATAACGCTACCTATACTCAAACTGGAGACGAAATTTCAATCACCCACCCAGGCAAATTATTAATTACGTTCAGTCAAGGAGGCAATAACGTCTATAACCCCGCTCAATCAATAACAAGGGAAGTAAATATCATTCAAGGAGAGACAGTGCTGACAAACTTCCCAGACCAAAATAAATCTTCAGATATTGGTCAATTTAGTCTTAGTCCACCCACATCAAATCGAACAGGAGATTTTATCTACAGTAGTTCAGCTCTTGACGTCGCGACTATTTCAGGGACAACAGTGACAATAATTGCGTCAGGTCAGACGATAATTACTGCCACCCAATTAGCTAACTCAAAATATAAGTCTGCACAAATTTCAATGACTTTAACAGTTGGCAAAGCTACCCCTATAATCACTTTTAATGATATTACAAGGACTTTTGGTGATGCTGACTTTAATTTAAGCGCTACTTCCAGCAGTACAGGAGCTTTTACCTACACCATAGCAGATACGAATATAGCGACAAATACAGGGAGTGGAAGTACAACCACTATAGTAGGTGCAGGAACTACAACAGTGATAGTAAGCCAAGCAGCTGACACGAATTATCTAGCAGCAACAGCTACAATGACACTTACAATTACAAAAGCTACCCCTGTAATTAGCTTTAGTGATCTTTCAAAGACTTTTGGTGATGCTGACTTTAATTTAAGCGCTACTTCCAGCAGTACAGGAGCTTTTACCTACACCATCGCAGACAATACAATCGCTACATTAACAGGAAGTAAAACCACTACAGTAGGTGCAGGAACTACAACAGTAACGGTAAGTCAAGCAGCAGATAATAACTACAACTCTGCTACAGCTACGATGA